>ERZ808240.1654-NODE-1654-length-26929-cov-5.572635_pt1 | contig 26929 bp, 25 predicted proteins | sample MGYA00521084_ERZ808240 | MGnify/ENA primary metagenome ERZ808240 (study PRJEB31516, sample SAMN03275571) | gut metagenome | biome: mammalia-associated habitat; material: feces | host: Papio cynocephalus | place: Kenya | collected 2012-08-06 ... | reverse complement strand
GGCGTCCCGTCGGAAAACATTTCGGGGGCCACCCCCGCCGTATTTTACATGCTCGTCGACCTGCGAAGCGACGACGTTCGAGAGAACCTTTCTGCCGTCGGCAACAACGGAAGCCGCCGTCTCGTCGCAGGAGGATTCAATTGCAAGTATATTCATATATTTATCATTCTTTCAAAAAATATTTTGTCATTATAAACGCGTCCTCATTCGGCGCGGAATAAAAATTTTTACGTCTGCCGAGATTTTCAAATCCCGATTTTTCATATAACCTGACGGCGGGAGTGTTGGAAACCCGGACTTCAAGCGTTATGAATTCGGCGTTATTGTCAATGCAGTATGAATTCATAGCGTCAATAAGCGCAGAAGCTATACCGCGTTTTCTGAATTCTTCTTTTACCGCCACATTGCTTATATAAACCTCTCCGCCGACGTTGTCCGCGCCGATAAATCCCGTTATTGTTCCGCCGTCAAGAGAGACGAAAAACACGGAACAGCCGTTATTTAATGAATCAAGAAAATTCTGCCGAGTCCACGGACGGGTAAAGCATTCGCGCTCTATTTCGCAGACCGAATTAACATCCGAGGCGGTCATTCTTCTTACTTCAATCATCCCTTGGCCTCGTACCACGTTTTGCCCGCGTGCGCGTCGACGCTTAACGTAACTTTCATTTTAACGGCGTTTTCCATTTCCTCTTTAAGAACGTTCAATGCCTTGCCGCGCTCGTCCTCGGGCGCTTCGATAATCAGTTCATCGTGAACCTGCATTATAAGGCGCGAACGCATGTTTTCGCGTTTTAATCTGTCATAAACGCGTACCATTGCGATTTTTATAATATCCGCGGCTGTACCCTGTATGGGCATATTTCTTGCGACTCTCTCGCCGAACGCGCGCTGAACCGCGTTGGACATGGAAAGCTCGGGCAGATACCTGCGCCTGCCGAAAAGAGTCGTTACATAGCCCTTTTCCTTAGCGTCGGCAATAATGCTGTTCATATAATTGTCAACGCCCGAATAGTGCGTTAAATACGAATTTATATACTCGGCGGCTTTTGCTCTCGTAACGCCTATATCCTTTGCGAGCGAGAAAGCGCCGATTCCGTAAACGATTCCGAAATTGACGGCTTTGGCTCTCGAACGCATAAGCGGGGTAACCATATCCATGGGCATTTTAAACACCTGCGAGGCTGTTATGGCGTGAATGTCGTCGCCGTTATTGAAAGCCTCGATCATGTTTTTATCATTCGCGATATCGGCAAGCACGCGCAGTTCAATCTGCGAATAGTCCGCGTCGCAGAGGACAAAACCGTCCTCCGCCCTGAAAAATTTACGCATTTCCCGTCCTAATTCGCTTCTGACGGGTATATTCTGCAAATTCGGCTCCGTTGACGAAAGTCTGCCCGTGCGCGTTTCCGTCTGCGTAAACGTCGAATGAATTCTGCCGTCGGCGCCGATTACTTTCAGCAGTCCGTCGCAGTATGTGGATTTAAGTTTTGAAAGCGTTCTGTACTCGAGAATATCGGGAATTATCGGGTGAACGTCGATAAGCCCCTCTAAAACCTCCGCGCTCGTGGAATAGCCTGTTTTCGTCTTTTTTTTCGCGGGAAGCTTCATGGTTTCGAACAGAACTTCGCCGAGCTGTTTGGGCGAATTCAAATTAAAAGCACAGCCTGAGTAGTCGTATATTTCTCTGACGAGAGCGTCAATGCGTTTTTCGAGCATTAAACCGAACTCGTCTATTCCCTCTTTATCAACGGCAAAACCGTAAAGCTCCATGCTCGACAGGACGACCGAGAGCGGAATTTCAACGTCCCTTAAAAGCATGGTCTGTCCGTTTTCTTCGATTTTATCATTGAGAACCGGACACAGGGAACAGAACAGCGCGAATGTTTTGACGCTCTCGTCGTCGGAATTTTCAATCTCTGCCGACACGGCATAATTGTCTGAAAGCGTACGAACCGCGTAGTCCTTCGCGTTGGGATTTAAAAGATATCCCGCAAGAAGGGTATCAAAAACGACATTATTTATATCGTATCCGTTTTTGAGAAGATAGGCGGAAAGAGATTTTAGATCGTGCGTATACTTCTTTATATCATCATCCGAAAGTATATCGAAAATCAGATTAAATCCGACTCTGAAAATCTTATTTTCAAATTTAACCAGCGCCGTTTCATAATTATAATCGGCAATAAAATAAAGATCTCCGGAAGATTTTATATTATCAATTAAATCATCGGGATTCTCGGAAACAAATTCGTATTTTAAAACTTCCCTGTCCGTCTCAAAAACAGTCTCAACGTCGTTTAGTCCGAGCCTGTCAATAAATTTAAACATTTCAAGCGAGGTAAGTATGCTCTTGACCTTCGTTTTATTCATTTCGGACGGGATATAATCATTAATGTCCGTATCAACCGGAGCCTCAACGCTTATCGTGCCGAGCGTTCTGCTCATAAACGCATTATCGCGGTCACGCTCAAGTTTTTTGCGCATGCTGTCGGTTATCTTGATCGTATCGAGATTGTCATATATATAATCTATATCGCCGAATTTTGATATAAGGTCGGTCGCCCCCTTTTCGCCGATTCCCGACACGCCGGGGATATTATCCGATGAATCACCCATCAGAGCCTTGACCTCAATTAATTTTTTCGGCTCTACGCCCTTTTCCTCTTTAATTTTTGCGGGGTCATACTCAATATACTGCGTTTTACCCATTCTCGACGAGGCGAGAACGACGTGAACGTTGTCCGTCACGAGCTGTAACGAATCGCGGTCGCCCGTCGCAATGTAACACATATCGTTTTTCGGACACTTATCGGCTATCGTGCCGAGAATATCGTCGGCCTCCCAGCCCTCGCACTCGACGAGTCTGTAACCCATGGCACCGAGAAGTTCTTTGAGCACGGGCATCTGCTCGGCAAGTTCGTCCGGCATACCCTTTCTGTTGCCCTTATACAGCGCGTACATCTTATGTCTGAACGTCGGAGCCTTCAAATCGAATGCAATAGCAACCGAATCGGGCGAATATTCGTTTTCAAGCGAAAAAAGGATATTTAAAAATCCGTATATTCCGTTTGTAAATTTGCCGTCCTTAGTCGTAAGCAGTTTAATACCGTAAAACGCGCGGTTTAAAATACTGTTTCCGTCGATAACAAGGATCTTCATTTTACCAGTCCTTTTATACACATATAGAATTAGTATAACATAATATAATGAATTTGTAACCGATTTTTTTAAATTTACCGTATGAAAATCGAAAAAAATATGTTATTCTATATATCGGTGATTGAATTTGAAGATAAAAAACGTCGAAATTAACGGCTACGCGGCGCTGGCTCCGATGGCGGGAGCCGCCGACAAAGCGTTCAGAGAGATGTGCAAATCGTACGGCGCGGCGTATACCGTCAGCGAAATGGTCAGCGCAAAGGGCGTAAGCATGGGCGACAGGAAGTCGGCTTCTCTGATGTCAGTTTCGGACACGGAACATCCGTGCGCAGTGCAGATATTCGGAACCGACCCCGAAATAATGGCGAACTCCGCAGTTGAAGCATTAGCATACAAGCCCGATATAATAGATATAAATATGGGATGTCCCGCGCCCAAGATCGTAAAGGGCGGAGCAGGCAGCGCGCTTATGAAAAATCCCGGGCTTGCGGGCAGGATTATAAAAGCAGTAAGCGAATCTGTCGACATTCCCGTCACGGTTAAGATAAGAACCGGCTGGGATTCCGATAATATAAACGCGGTCGAAATGGCTATGACTGCAGAAGAAAACGGCGCGGCGGCGATAACCGTTCACGGCAGGACAAAGGAGCAGATGTACGCCCCGGGAATCGACATAGAAACGATAAGCAAGGTAAAACAGAGCGTCGGCATCCCCGTTATTGCAAACGGAGACATTGACTCGGTTCAGTCTGCTGCGCTGATGTATGAAAAAACCGGGTGCGACCTTATAATGGTCGGAAGAGGAGCGCTCGGCAGACCGTGGATTTTCTCACAGATAAACGCGTACTTAAGCGAGTGCAGAGTACTCCCCGACCCGCCCGTGACCGAACGTATGCTCGTAATGCTCAGGCACGTCGAAAAAATATGCTCCTACTCGGGCGAACGCGTAGGCCTCAGAGAAGCAAGAAAACACGCACTGTGGTATACAAAGGGCATACGCGGTGCCGCCGGGTACCGCAGACAGCTTTCGACAATACAAACGCTTGACGAATTAAGGTCAATAGCGTTTTTAATCGCGGCTGAAAATCAATAAAGAGATGGAAAATAAAAAAATTTAAAAAAACACTTGCATTTGTCTCGGATTTCTGCTAATATAGTTTAGCAATTATAGAAGTATTACGGCAAGGAGGTGCATACCATGGCAAAGTGTGATTTCTGCGGTAAGGAAGTTGCTTTCGGCATCAAGGTTTCCCATTCTCACAGAAGATCAAACAGAACATGGAAGCCCAATGTAATGAAAGTTAAGGCTATTGTCAACGGCACTCCTAAGAGAGTTCATGTTTGCAGCCGTTGCCTTCGTTCCGGTAAGGTTACGAGAGCAGTCTGATTTACAATTTTGATTTCTTACAAAAAACGCCCCGATTTTTTTCGGGGCTATTTTGTTATATTATTAACTAATTCGTAACAAATTGATATATAATACTTAGTATCATATACTTTCGGAGATGATAAAAATGGCAAAGGAAATTAAACAGCAGTACTTATCGGGAGAACGTGCACTTTTCTCAGAAAACGACGTTAATATATACGACAGTGTGTTTTTTGACGGTGAATCACCATTAAAACACGGCAGAAATTTAAAATTATATAACTCCATGTTCAAGTGGAAATATCCGTTCTGGTACTGTAAAAACGTACATGTTGATACCTGCGCGTGGTTTGAAAACGCGAGAGCCGGAGTATGGTACACGGACGACATAGAAGTTAAAAACTCAGTAATAGAGGCTCCGAAAAACTTCCGCAGATGCAATAACGTAAGTCTTAAAAACGTTACCGTTCCGAATGCGGCCGAAACGCTGTGGTCGTGCAAAAACGTTAAAATAGACAATGTAACGGCTAAGGGCGATTATTTCGCAATGAACAGTGAAAACATTACAATCGATTCTCTTACGCTGTACGGAAACTACAGTTTCGACGGAGGAAAAAACATCACCGTTAAAAATTCAAAACTTCTTTCAAAGGACGCATTTTGGAACTGCGAAAACGTCACGGTCGAGGATTCGTTCATTTCGGGCGAATATTTAGGCTGGAATTCGAAAAATCTTACGTTTATAAACTGTACGATAGAGAGTTTGCAGGGACTTTGCTACATTGACAATCTCGTTATGAAAAACTGCAAGCTCATTAATACGACTCTCGCATTCGAATACTCATCAGTCGACGCAGAAATAAATTCGCATATCGACTCGGTGTTCAACCCCTCGTCGGGAATTATAAAAGCCGAATCAATAGGCTCTGTTACTCTCGACGAAACGAAAATCGACCCGTCGAAAACAAAAATAATTATGTCCGAAAGGGAGTAATGATATGACATACGATTTTGATACTGTAACCGACAGACGTTCCGAGTTTTCAATGAAATGGGACGTAGCGGACGGCGAGCTCCCCATGTGGGTCGCCGATATGGATTTTAAAACCGCGCCCGAGATAACCCAAGCGATTATAAAACGCGCCGAACACGGAATTTTCGGCTACACGGATGTCCCGGCACAGTGGAAAAACGCGGTTATATCGTGGTATAAAAAACGTCATTCGTTTGAAATCGAATATGACAGACTGATGTTTTCGACAGGCGTTGTCGCAGCTATATCAAGTCTTGTCAGAAAACTTACGACACCGAATGAAAACATTGTACTGCTGACTCCCGTTTACAACATTTTTTTCAACAGCATTATCAATAACGGATGCAGAGCTTTGGAATGTCCGCTCAATTACGACGGAGATAAATACGAGATAAACTGGACGGATTTTGAGGAAAAATTATCTGATATGCAGACAACACTTTTTATCTTATGCAATCCTCACAACCCGACAGGCGTTATATGGGACAGGGAAACGCTCGCAAAAATCGGCGCGCTGTGTAAAAAATATCACGTCACGGTCATTTCCGACGAAATTCACTGCGACATAACAGACCCCGGGTATGATTACGTCCCGTTTGCAAGCGTAAACGACGTTTGCAAATATAACAGCATAACATGCATAGCTCCGACAAAGACGTTCAACCTCGCGGGACTTCAGACATCCGCGGTATACGTTCCGGACGAATATCTGTTTCATAAAGTTTGGCGCGCGCTCAATACGGACGAAGTCGCAGAACCCAATGTTTTCGCAATGACCGCGTCAATAGCCGCTTACGAACACGGCGAAAAGTGGCTCGACGAATTAAGAGAGTATTTATATTTAAATAAAAAAGCGGTACGCGGATTTATTGAAGAAGATGTACCCGAAATTAAGGTTGTAAGCTCTCACGCGACATATCTTCTGTGGCTTGACTGCTCAAAGATATGCGAAAACGCCGACTCTCTCGCAGACTCCATCAGAGCAAAAACGGGACTGTATCTTTCAAAGGGAAGCGCGTTCGGCAAGGGCGGAGAGGCTTTTCTCAGAATGAACACCGCATGTCCGAGACGAACTCTCGACGACGGACTGGGCAGGCTGAAAACATATTTTAAATCCGAAAAATAAAATAAACCGTAAATCAAAATTCCGAACAGAATTGAGATTTACGGTTTTTGTATTAACTTAATTTAATCAAGCGTGCTTGTCTGTCTTGCGCGCTCCCTTGCCTTCTGCATACGGGAGCTTTCTCCCGAACGGGGCAGTTCGGCTTTTCTTACAGATGACGGTACATAACCGGGATTACCCTCCGCCATAATTTTCTCGGCGATTTCGGGTTCGTAAATCTGTGCAAGCGTCAGCGCCAGAGCCTTATACTCCTCCGCTCTGTCGTTTGCAAGCGAATTCTGACTTATTTTCATAAGCACGGATTCCTTTCTCGAAAAATCCATCATTGAGACGGCAGCGGCCGCCTGATCCGCTCTCGACGGGTCGAAAAATCCCGCATTATAAAATTGCAATGCAAGCTCGTTCTGCGCCGCCTTATTATAGGCGGTATTTTTCTGTGCGGAAACTTCCACGTCGAATTCGGGAACTCTGTAACCGATTTCGGTTCCGTCGTTCAGAAATATTCGTTCGCCCGTTAAAATCCTGTTAGAGCACGAAATAAAGTCCATTTTTCCGTCCTCCCCGATAATCCTGAAGTTCCTCTCCTCAGAATAAAACTGCCTGATAAGACCGATTACGAGTTTGATAATTTCAGCATACGCATTATAAGTATTTTTAAGAAAATCTCTGCTCGTTTTTCCGCTTGCCTCCTGGAGCGCAGCGATAGCCGACGCAGCCGTTACCGCAGAGCCCGTACTGCCGTTATTTACGTCACGGTTTCCGCTGGTCTCCTTCAGTTCGTCTATTTTATTATTGAGAATACTTACATAGACTCCGTTGAGAACGGGAACGTCGATAGGCTTTACATGCTTTTCGTCAAGATCGCCTTCGACATGGACGATATCGCTGTTCCAGTCTGCGAATTCATCCTCGTTAATACCGCCGGACATCTTCGAAAAATATCTTATTTTAGAGCCGATTTTTGCGTTTCTGACCATAGCGGCGTTGAGTTCGTCTATCTGAATCTGCGTGTCCTTGCATATATCGGTGTAGGAATATCCGCACGGGCTTCCCTCGACGGGGAAAAGCACGTCAAACACGAACGGATATTTTCCGTGGTCGTAAATGCCGTCGGGAAAATGCTCAGGGTCGTTTTCTGTCGAAAACAAAACGGTATCGCCGACGTATTTGCAGTAGTGAACAACAGTTTTTGCACCGATTTTCTTTTTATAATACCAATCGATTACAAGGCTTTTATCGGTCGTGTCAACATTGTCGTCATAACGGTATTTTGTAACGCTGAGCACGTTTTTGGAAAAATTGATATCCTTTAAAAAAGGATACTCTCTGACAAGCGAATCATTGCTGTGCAGTTCGACGGTAAAGAAATTTGCGCTCGACTGAATATCGGTAATGCCGGGCTCCCAAAAACACGAGAGCAAATCCATTTTTTTAACCGAAATATCGCCCAGTCCGTTAAGTTTACCGCTGTCCCAAAATACGCCGTATACGCCCGTACCCTGTTTTAATTTATACCACATCGCGTCCGAGTAAGTCGCTGAAAAATTGTTCTGTTCAAGAATGACCGGTATAACGCCCGACAAAAGTTTTGCCTGAGGAACGTCGTTTTCCTCTCTGGGCAGAATATTAGGTTCGGGCATGGAATCCATGGCGTCGGCGTGCTTAGAAACAAGTACGTTCCACAGCCACGCCGTAGCGGGAGTCTTCTTTTTGCCGTTTTCATCGCTCCCCCACTGGCGGAGCTTCCAAAACTCTTCATTCTCAACAATCTTGCTTTCAAGTCTGCGCTTGCCCGCTCTGTACTTCATAAGAATCTGCGAGGCATTCTGTACCGCAGACGAATCAATAGGCTTCATAATGCTTTCATATGTGTCCATTTCCATACTCTCCTGTCATATTACCGAGCTTGATATAACGCCCGTTTTATTTTGTTTTTTGTTCATCTCGAGCGGGTCAAACGCGGGTATATGCGTTTCGCTCTTTATTCTCGGCGGAATGGGTCTCGTCATGCAGAAGTACCGCCACTCGTCCGCCGCGTGGTCTTCGAGCGAGGTATCTAAATCCTCAGGATTCGACGACGAATACATTAACGTCGGAATCGTGCGTATAAACGCCTTGCACGTGTTAAAAACGTACATCATTGCATATCCGTTTTCGTCGAACGCGAGTCTGTAATGGCACTGCATCCATCCGGGGATTCTCTTATTGTCCCCGGGGTCGAAATATATTCCGTATTTCTCCGCAGTCTCCGCCACGCTTTCTCCTCTTGACGTGTCCCAAATCGACGGGTCGGCGACGCCCAGTATACGTTTCCCCTTTAAATACGGGTGTTCGTTTTCTATCCGCTTTATATTCGCAAACTGCTCGTCGGGCGGAATTTTTATTCCCTCGTTCGGCGTTTTCGTACAGCCGTAGTATTCCAATATCCTGTATATCACGCCGTCGGAGTCGACCGCCCACCACGCGCATGAAAACGGCTTATTATATCCGAAGTCGTAGCTTCTGTATATGTTCATGCCCTTAGGCTCGAACGGCTCAATAACGTGACAGAACCTGTGTGCTTTTCTAAGCTCGTCGGCGGTCATTTTCAGTTCTTCGCATTTCGAATGCAGGGGATTTATAATAAAATCCTCAAAAAACATACCCTCGAACACGTCCCACTTGCCGTAGAGCCACATGTCTTTTAATTTAGCCGGCAGAGCCTCGAGCTGATTTATATAATCGGGCTGTTTGCTCATCAACGCCTTATTGTCGGTCACGAGAGCCTGTATAAAAGTGTAGTCGTCCCCGTTCTCGCCGTCCTCGAATTCTCTGTCGACAAACAGGCGTTTAAAATACGCGTGGCTCTGTCCTCCGGGGTTGCACGTGTAATATACGCGCTTCGGAAAGTCGTTAACGCCTCGGCAGCACGCCGTTATGCTTTTAATCTGATACTCGCTCAGCTGTGTAGCCTCGTCGAGAAAAATACAGTCCCATTCCGTGCCCTGCAGTCTGTCCAGGTCTGAATCCCTCGAACAGTACATAAACGTTATCGTAGAACGGTTGAAAAACGTGTAACGCTTCTCCTTGTCGTTATACTTGACATATTCGGGCATCAGCCCGGAGGAAACGAACATCTCGCGCAGGGGACGGATATGGTTATTAATCAATTCGGGATAAGTACGCCTGATTATTATCAGTTTAATCCCCGGGTATTTTAAGCAAAGCAGAATCGCCTTGACCCGCACAACCCACGATTTTCCGCCCCCTCGCGCTCCGCCGTAGCCTATGTGCTTGTGCTCGTGCTCGTTTAAAAACAACGCCTGTTTTTCATTGGGAGACGGGATGTTCAGCGTCATTTTTCTTCATCCCCTTCAGATTCGAAAAATACGCGTATGTCGTCTTTTTTTTCCGATTCGGTCTGTTTACTCTTCTCAATCTCCCATTTCTCCTGCTCGATACGCTGACTCTGCGCCTGCGCCGGGGTCTGAATATCGTTTACGTTTCTGATTATCGCAGTAAGGTCTTTCAGAACACTTACGCAGTCTTTGAGATTTTTCGTATCGGATTTGTCGTTTTCGTCATCAGCCGGCTGAGAAAGTATCCGCGTTATGCGTTCGACGGCAAGATCCGCGGCATATGCAAGCGAGGCGATTTTTTCATTTTCGCACTCGGCATGCTCGTCCTCTCCGGTTTCGGATAGCTGTTTTTTCAATTCTCTTTTCGCCGCCGCCCATCCTGCGTTCTTCGCGTGTGAAAAAAGCGTTTTTTTCGGAATTGAGAATTTAACGCTCGTTTTCTCAAGCGACGCGTCTTCGTTTTCCATGTACCAAAGACGGGCGGCGTCCCAGTCGTATTTATTCACTCTTTCACCTCTCAAAATTTTATAAGTGCATTATACTCGTTTCGCCGCCGAACAATAATCCCCCCTGTCCGTTTTTTTTACATACGGTTCTTCGCATAAAATGCCGGGCAAATATATTTATGCCGCCATATCATACTGTTCTCCGAGCGATTTTGCATGCGGACAACGCATATAGTCATACGTACAGCAGTAATTTTTAAGCCAGAATTTTATCTCCCCCGAGTTCTGAAACATAACCGCAAACGTCTGTTTGTCATAGTATCCCTCGCAGACTATCGACTGCGTGGATCTCGTTTTTCTGTAGAACGGACAAATTATATTCTCCGAAAAAAGCTGTTTTACATTATCACTCATTTTTTCATTCCCCTTTCATTTCAGCCGTTTCTCTCGGCAAGAAGCTCGTTTATTTTCGACAGTCGCTCCCCGCACGGTCGGCGTTTTCCGCTTTCGTAAAGATAAACCGAATACCTTGAACAGCCTATCATTTTTGCAAAATCGGCAACGCTTTTATCCATCCCCGTACGCAAATCGATTATCTGATTTCTCGAAATTACTTTTTCTCCCTCTTTTAATCTCATTCTATTCTCCTTTCAAAAATAAAACATAGCCATTTTGGCTAATTTTTAATTAAAAAAATAAGCTATTACTATTATTAAATTTTTAAAAAGACGCTGATTTTGACCATCACCCCTACAGAACATTTGTTTGTCTGATTGCATGATACCGCTTTTTTGCCGTTTTGTCAATATGTTTTATGAAACATGTTGACATTTTGGCTAATTCATGATATCATAACATCGGTGATGAGTATGACTACGAATGAAAAGATAAAATATCTTCGCAAACGCAAATCAATGTCTCAGCAGCAGCTTGCAGAAGCCGTAGGCTTCCGCACCGCGTCCGCCGTAAATAAGATTGAAGCCGGCATACGCGGAATCAGCGGGTCTAAACTGATAGCATTCGCAAACGCATTGAACACCACCCCCTCGTATTTATTATCTCCTATTTCGGAGGAATTTGTAAATCCCCCCTCCTATTCCGACGCACAAACACGAAAAGTCCCGCTGATAGGCACGATAGCCTGCGGACTTCCGATTCTCGCGCAGGAAAACACGGAGGACATGCTTGCGCTCCCGCCTGATATCAACGCGGATTTTGCGCTCAGATGCAGGGGCGACAGCATGATAAACGCGCATCTTTTCGACGGCGATATTGTATATATACGCCGGCAGCCCGACGTTGAAAACGGAGACATCGCCGCCGTTCTTATCGGTGACGAGGCTACGTTGAAACGAGTGCGGAAATATCCGTCAAAACTCGTCCTCTCGCCGGAAAACCCCATGTACAATGATCTTGTATATGAAGATTCCCGGCTTGACAACGTGCATATACTCGGAAAAGCTGTCGCGTTTTTAGGTTATATAAGATAAATAATCATACGTCTCTCCGATCTCTATACCTGTAAAATTTCAGATGGGACAGCGTACGAGAAAATCCTCTACAACATAATCTATGTGCGACGCATCTACATCGCATACTTCCATACGGTACGCGAGATTTTCAACAGACGGACGGTCTACCGATAAATCCTCTATTCGTCTGTGCTTGTACTCAATACCGTACGTTAAGTACATATTACCCTCTATCTCCACCCATGTGGAAATCACCGTGCATTTTTTGTCAAAGTTTTTTGCTGACATGTTTATACCTCCTTGATTTGTCATGGATATTATTGTACATAATCCAACAGGGTTATCAATGAGCATATCCGACGATATCTAACAGTTATTTTTTTACATACATCATTATTCTTACTAAAATTTGCATAGTTTTATTAAACATTCTATATTTTCTAACCTAAACACAAAAAAATTGCTTTTTGTTTTTATGCACAACATGTCTATGGTTTGAAATCATGTTCAATTTCCGACTGCATAAAAAACAGCATGTTTGATTGTTTTTTTGATTTGTTATTTTTTGTATTTTGTTAATCATTTTTAAACGTTTTATTTCTAAAGTATTAACAATATAATTTTTTTCGACTTTTTCCGACTTTTTTTACGCGGAGGTTTTCTGTTATGAAAGACAATAACGACAATTTTGACAATTATTCATACGATATTCCCGTTTCAAAGAGCAAACGCGAGTCTAACGCCGAGAACGAAAAAACTATTGAAGACCAGAAGGAAAAACGAAACGGCAGAAAAACAGCGGTTTCGATAATATGCGCGCTCACTGCGCTTGCCATTATTGCCGTAATAATCGCCGTCCCCGTAAAATACGGCGGGTATAAAAATCTGTGGTATGAGATAAACGGGGGCAAGATAAACTACCCTTACGTTTTCGTACACGGTCTCGGCGGATGGGGCGAGAACGGCGGACTCAATACAGCTTCGCCGTACTGGGGTTCGTCCGCGGGAAGCATTACGGATTACTTAAAAAGCGAGGGCTTCGACGTATGCGCGCCGAGCGTGGGACCGATATCGAGCACGTGGGACAGAGCGTGCGAACTGTACGCACAGCTTACCGGAACAACCGTCGACTACGGGGCATATCATTCCGAAGTTCATAAACACGCGCGTTTCGGCAGACAGTACACAACCGCGCTCGTACCGCAGTGGGGCGAAAAGATAAACGGCGGTCAGAGAGTTAAAATAAATCTCGTCGGTCACAGCTACGGCGGAGAGACCGCGAGACTGCTCGCCTCATTGCTTGAATACGGTGATGAAAACGAGCAGAACGCAAGCGGAAGCGAAACGTCACCCCTCTTTACTGGAGGTAAAGGCTCCTATGTTTTCAGCGTTACTACTCTGTGTTCACCGCATAACGGAACGTCGCTTACGTGTCTTATAAATTCCGTCGGCAAGCTCATAGGGCTTGATTCAACAACAGATTTACTGACAACGGTCTGTTTTGCGGCTGCGGGCGTGACCTCGCCCGTATCGGGAGTTTATGATTTTATGCTCGACCAGTTCGGAGTCGGAAAGATCAACGGAGGATTAAGCGAAATTAAAAACGCGGTCAGAGCCGTTGTAGAATCCGATAACGACCACGCGGGCTATGATTTGTCGCCCGACGGGGCAAACGAATTAAATTCGAAAATAAAAACAGTAAAAGACGTATATTATTTTTCCTATTCATACTGTTCAACAAAAGACGCGTCGGTTTTAAACGGACAGACTGCCGATTTAAAAATTTCACTCCCCGTACTAATCGGATTTTCTGACGCAATGGGCATGTACACGGGCGTTACCGACGGCGGAATAAATATCGATTCGTCATGGCAGGCTAACGACGGACTCGTAAACGTCGTGTCGGCAAAATATCCGCTCGGTGCCGAACACGAGGAATACGTACAGGACAGCACCAAAATCAAAAAGGGGGTCTGGTACGTCATGCCGACAAGATCGGGACATCACGGCACCGTAATCGGAATGGACGGCAACACCTCTGAAGTCCGTCAGTTCTATTCGGATTTAACATCGATGATTGAAAATTTAAGATAATAAGAATAAAACTCCCCGCTCTGCAAAAAATAACAAAAAACAGAGTAAGGAGTTTTTTTCATGGCTAAAAACAAAGACAATCAGAAGAAAAAATCAAAGAAGGACAAAGCCAAACCGGACGTAAAAACGCAGAACGAGGACAACGCGCAGAACAAAGCCGATAACAGCGCGGAAAATTAAATTAATAAGAATAAAATATCCGAACCGCAGAGCAATGCAAAACTTTGCGGTTCGGATGTTTTAATATTACAATTTATTTATCCCTGCCGTTTTTAATCGAAAACACAACCGACGCGCAGACCGCCAGCGCAACCGTATACGCAGTCACAATTAAAATAGGCTTTACTGCCGACGAATACTCCCCCGCTATAAGATACCGTCCCGCGTCAACGGCGTTTGCGAACGGCAGAACACGGCATATCTTTTTAAACGTATCGCCGAGCAAGTCAAGGTCAAACCAAGCGCCGGACAGCCACGCCGTCAGATTGACGATTATAGACGCGATTCCGCCGACCGCTTTATCGGTAAACACCGTGCCGAGGATAAGTCCGGTTGAAATGAACATTACCGCGCTTATCATACACGATAAAACGCAGAGAATAACTCCCGCACTCAATTTAAGAGAGAGTATAACCGACACGGCAAGGGCGATAACAAGCTGTATTACCGCGACGGGAATCAGCGACAGCGCATAGCCTGCGATAAAATCAACGCTGTTCATCGGCGAAGCGCACAGTCTTATAAAAAGCGAGGTCGTTCTGTCCTTGGATATAAGAAATCCCGAAAAAAGCGATATAAACGACAGTCCGAACACCGCAACCGCCGGAAACAGGCGGTTTATTTCAAACAATGTCATCTGTGCCTCGGGCGGAATATTCTTATTAATAATACTCATGAGAAAAAGCATTATTACGGGAAATCCGATTCCGAACACAATCGCCATCGGGTCTCTCAATATTTCTTTAAAATTACGCTTTGCAAACACGAAAATTCTCATTTTAATTCCTCCCCGCCGGCAAGCGCGATAAATGCGTCCTCGAACGTCTCTTTACCGCTCATTTTAATAATTTCGTCCGTCGTACCGAACGCTTTAAGCCTGCCCTTTGCCATAACGGCGGTAACGTCGCTTAATATGCGCGCTTCTTCAAGGTAATGAGTCGTCAGAACGACGGTATGTTCACCCTTTAATTTTTCAATAAACGTCAGAAGCTCGCGTCTTGCAATAACGTCGAGTCCGAGCGTCGGCTCGTCGAGAAACAAAACCTCGGGTTCGGTAACTATCGCCATCGCAATGCTTAACCTGCGCTGATATCCGCCCGACAGCTTGCCCGCGCGTTTCTTTTCTACCTCGCCGAGTCCGAGTTTTTCGATAACGGAATTTAAGTCCGCGTCCTTTTTATTATAAATCCCCGCGATGAATTCAAGATTTTCGCGTACCGTCAGATTCTGCGCGACTGCAGTCTCCTGCGGAGAAACGCCGATAACGGAACCGACCTTGTTTTTCTCATCGACGGTATCATAACCCATTACACGGATTGAGCCGGAGTCGGGCTTTATTATACCGCACATCATTTTAATGCTCGTCGTTTTACCCGCGCCGTTTACGCCCAGCAATGAAACGCATTTTCCCTTTTCGACCTTAAACGACAGCGAATCTACAGCCGTCACATCCTTATATTTCTTCGTAACATTGTTAAGTTCAATCGCATACATAATATCACTCCCCGTCGTCCTTAACCTCTTCAAAGTCGCCCGTAAAAATTTCCGCTTCGCGCATTTCTGCCTCACTCATACCGCCCGATTCCATTTTCTTGAACACGCCGTCGACAATCGACTGTACCGCGCTCATTTTATTTATCGCGATACCGCGTTTTTTATCTGCGAACAATACGACCGAGTCACCGCATTCGAGTGAGAATAAATCCCTCATTTCCTTGGGAATAACTATCTGTCCTTTGGGTCCCACTTTCGCGGTTCCCATCATTTTATCGTTTAGTTTCTTTATCATAATAAAACCGCCTTTTGTTATAAAAAGTATAACTTGTTATACTTATTATACACCGTTTATCGTATAAGTCAACAGCGTTTTGCATTAAAATTTTCTTTTAAATTCACAACTAATAATAACTATTGACAATTGCAATATGGTAATAAAAAAGATATAATTATAAAGTCATATATAGTTATAAAAAATTATTGCCGAGTATGACCGCGGTCATGCCCGGTTGTTTTTATTTTGAGGTATATTAAATGAAAAACACTCTTAAATTTTCCGAACTCGGGATTATCCCCGAGCTTCAGTCGGCAATCGACGACCTCGGATTCGACGAGGCTACGGAGATTCAGACAAAGGCGATTCCGCTCATGCGCGACGGCGCGGACATCATAGGCAAGAGCCAGACGGGAACGGGCAAAACGTTCGCATTCGCAATCCCCGCGATTGAAAAAACGGATTCGTATTCTAAACCGTACGTGCAGACGATAGTCCTCTGCCCCACGCGTGAGCTTGTTCAGCAGGCGGCGGCGGAGTTCAGAAAGCTGACTGCATACATTCACGGAATTAATATTGCCGAAGTCTACGGAGGCGCGCCGATGGACAGGCAGTTTTCCGCTTTGAAAAAATCGAATATAGTAATAGGCACGCCCGGAAGAGTCATGGATCACATGCGCAGGGGAACGCTGAATCTCGACAATATTTCCCTCGCAGTTCTCGACGAAGCCGACGAAATGCTGAGCATGGGATTTATCGACGATATCGTGACGATTTTATCCGAAACGCCCGAGTCAAGACAGACCGTACTTTTCTCCGCAACAATGCCGAAGGAAATACTCGACTTAACCGAGCGTTTTCAGAAAAACCCCGTTCTTATTGAAATTAATAAAAAGCAGGTCACTCTTGATAATATCGCGCAGAAATTCGTTGACGTTCCCTCGGGCAGAAAAACGGACGCGCTTTGCCTTTTGCTGAGATACTATTCACCAAAACGCGCCATGATTTTCTGCAATACGAAGCAGATGGTCGACGAAATCTCATTAATTCTCGAAAAACACAACTTCAACGCCGCAGGGCTTCACGGCGACATGCTCCAGTCACAGAGAACGAGAGTTATGGAGAGCTTCAAGTCGGGCAAAACAAATATTCTCGCTGCAACAGACGTAGCGGCTCGCGGTATCGACGTAAACGACCTCGACTACGTTTTTAATTACGATATTCCGAATAATAAGGAGTATTACGTTCACCGTATCGGCAGAACGGGCAGAGCGGGCAAGGACGGAGTCGCGCTGACAATCTGCTCGGGCAGACGGCAGATTATAACTCTTTTATCGATAGCGAGGAGCGCGAAAAGCGAGCTTGAAGAAATCGACATTCCAACCGTTGCCGAAATTCGCGAAAAAGCCGCCGATAACGCCGTAATGAAAGCGAAAGAATACATAAACTCCCCCATAGCCGAAATCTACCGCGACATGGCTGACGAGCTTATAACGTCTGGATACGACACGGAGGATATCATATCCGCTCTTTTAAAAATGAGCGTTTCGGACGCTGCGGCGGGACTTTCCGACATTCATTCCGAAAAGAAAAACAAAGTTAACTTAAAAAGCTCTTATGCCGGCGAAAACTACGCCAAAATCAAAATTTCAATCGGCAGAAGCGGTCATGTCGCACCTAACTTCCTCGTTGCGGCAATATGCGACAACACGGGCATTTCGGGCAAGGACGTAGGTAAAATCGAAATCTACGACGATTACAGCGTGGTCGGCGTACCCGAGAGCATACGCAATCAGATGACCGCCGATTTAAACGGTATTAAAATATGCGGAAAAACCGCAGCCGTAAGCGCGTTCGAATACGAGGAAAAACAACCGAAAAATAAACGCCGCGAAGCAAAGAAAAAACCGTACGCTTCCGCTGAAAAAACGCACGCCGAAAATAACCGTTCCAAAAAACGTTCGTCAAATAAAGACAAAAACAGTAAAACGTCGACTTCATTAAACAGAAAAAGCACGCACGGCAAATATTCCGTCAAAAGAGACAAGAGATTACATTAATATTTATCTAATATATACAATTGACTTTTGTTTTATAAAAGGAATATAATATATTTCTACAAAATATATAAGGAGTTCTTATAATGAAGAAAATCATTGCAGTCATCTCAGCTTTTATGATGAGTCTTTGTCTGTGCGTTCCCGCATTCGCGGCTGCCCCGCAGAGCGATTACACGCTTCAGTTTGACGAAAACGGAAAGTTCAAAATCATGGTTATCGCAGACCCGCAGGACGGTCATCCTACTAAGGTTTCCATGTTAAACTTCATCTCCGAGGCTCTTGATGCGGAACAGCCCGACATCGTTGTTTTCCTCGGCGACAACGTCTGCAAGGACGCTGAAAATCTTGAGTCCTACGACGAGCTTCTCACCCCCCTTGTTGAGAGAGGCGTTCCGTTTACTTTCGTTTACGGCAACCACGACGACGAGAGCGCACCCAACCTTTCAAAAGAGGACATTCTCTCGATTTATCAGCAGTATCCCGGATGCCTCGCTTATGACGCGGATCCCGACCTTCACGGCTGCGCTACGCACAATCTTCCCATTCTCTCTTCCGACGGAAGCAAGGTCGCTTTCAACATGTGGATGTTTGACTCGGGCGACTATGTAAACGACGAGAACGGCAATCATAATGTTAACGGTATTACATACTACGACTGCGTAAGAGAAGACCAGATTGAATGGTATAAGAATGTCAGCGCCCAGCTTGAAAGCGAAAACGGCGGACTTGTTCCCTCTCTCGTTTTCCAGCACATCATCACCCAGGAAGCCATGCAGAACATTTTCTTTGATACCTCTATCAAGGGCAGTTCAAAGCTTTTCTATAACTTCACCAACGGTAAAACTTCTTCCATCTTCCCCAACGTTGCAAACATTGACGGTATCATGATGGAGAGACCCTGCCCCTCGTTTGACAACGACGGAGAGTGGGACGCTCTCGTTGAGCGCGGAGACGTTATGGCTGTATTCACCGGTCATGACCACATCAACAACTTCACCACCACAGTTGACGGAATTGACGCTGTTGCAGTTTCGGGAGCTACCTACAACTCATACGGCAAGGATTATCTCAGAGGCGTTAAAATTATCAACATTGACGAGAACAAACCCTTCGAGTACGAGGCTCACACTCTTTACGTATTCGACCTCGCGCTTAAAGACGGTTCGACCATCCCCGGACATGACGGAATGACCAAAGCCGACTATGTTTTTGCAAAGGGTATGAACAGATTCCTTACCGCTCTTATGAAAATACTCAACGTTGTTTTCATCATGGGAAGACTCTTCTAATCATTTAAAACAACTATCCCCGCCCGTACGGACGGGGATTTTTTAACATAACTCCGAATTGTGAAAAGGTGCTTTATATGAAAATCAGAAAATACATTCCGTCCGACAAACCGAAGCTTCGTTATATCTGCAAACAAACCGCCGAAGGATTTTTCAAACACAGCGAAAAAACGCTCGAAGCCGCAGCAATTATATATAATGACTACTTTACCGAAAACGAGAGCGATAACATTTTTGTCCTTGCCGACGATAATGATACCGCCGTCGGGTATATAATCTGTTCGTTCGATTATAATAAATTTATGAAGCTTAATTCGTCCGTTTATTTAAAACGCGTATTAAAAACCTCGCCCGTTCTCTCGTCCGCGCTTATAGGCTATATGCTCTCTCTAAAATGCATTAAAAATAAAAGCGTTCATCTTCACATGGACATCCTGCCCGATTATCAGCGCAATGGCTGGGGCACAAAACTGATTGACGAACTGTGCGCGCATTTAAAATCAAAGGGGATTGATACTCTCTCCGTCTGCTGTGTTTCAAGGAATTCCGCAGGATATAAGATGTATACAAAATACGGATTTAAAGAAATCTTCTCATACGGATTTAATACCGTTTCGCTCGCATTAGAAATCTGACAGATTTGTTTCCGAATGTTTTAAAAGTATTTTGCCGTCTGTTTAACGTTAATTCCATACCGGAATTATATCAAATATTACATGATGTATAATTAAATATGAACAAATTATGTATAGTCCGTTTTTCTGTCAATTCGGACTAATTCATTTCGGACGGTGAATACGCATGAACGACAACGAAAATATCACAAAATCGCATAATCCGTTCATATTAACAGGCGGATATTTTACCCCGGGACATGCCGACGATTTTGTAAAAAGCATTGAGGACAGTGAAAAACGAACCGTATGTGAAAGCGAACTGCTTTATTACAGAGGATACGCAAATGAAGCGGGAGAAAAAATAAACTCTCTTGTCGATATAAAACACCGTAACACAGTTCTCGCGGCACTTATAATAAATGCTCTGTCATCGGTTTCCGGGGATAATACAGAAAACATCGCTGAACTGATACAACAGGCGAACGACATTTCAAAGTCGGAATTAACGCCGAGTTTAGAGAAAACAGCCGAATTTCTCTCAATTTATTTTAATATAATAATCCATAATTTTAATGCAATAGAATTTCCGCCCGTCGGAATCGACGCTTTTTCCGTGCCGGAGGAACTCAAGCCCATGGCAATTTACGCGTATTCACACTATCTCGAAATGACGGGAAACGTCGGCAGAGCAATAGGACTTGCCGAGTGCGCGTTGATTTTCATGAAGAAACCGAGTCCGATAGCGCAAATCTACCTCGCACTTATCATAAGTATAGGTTATATGGAATTAAACCGTACGGATAAAGCCGAATACTACTTCCGTCTTGCGTGGGAATATGCGAAGCCCGACGGTTTTTTAATGCCGTTTGCCGAAACACGCGGAATGTTGAGCGGCATGCTCGAAAAATGTCTTAGATACGACTGTCCGAACGAATACAAAACAATTCATTCACTATCCTCGAAATATCATAAAAACTGGGTAAAGGTTCATAATAAAATTACGGGCGATACCGTTTCGGACAAACTGACGGCAGTAGAATTCAATATCTCAATGCTCGCCTCGCGTTCTATGACGAATACGGAGATCGCGGACTTTTTAGGGATAAGCGTAAACAGCGTCCGCGCACATTTGAGAAACATATTTAATAAACTCGGTATCGACAGCCGTAAACAGTTAAGCAAATACGTAATAACCCGCGAATAACAAACAATATATCCCCCACAGAAAAAACCGCTCGGATTCAAGCCCCGAGCGGTTTCATTATTATTTAAACTTAGAGAAGAAAAGGAATATCTTGTTAAGCAGTTTGACTATCGCCGCAAGAATTCTGCTTATCGTCTGATTAATTCTGTCGACAACGCTTACCTTAGTATCATTGTGGTCATTTCCGTCGGAAGTGTCCGTTATGATATAAAATGTACCCTTGCCGTCGTCGAGATATTCGCCCAGGTCGTTATACGAAACCTGTTTCCGCTCGCCGTCAGGCGTTTCAACCATGACAGAGAACGTAACCTCGTCAAACTTATCGGATCGTTTAAACGAGTCGTTTTCTTTATTATACGTATAAATCGTAAATCCGACAGCCTCGAACCTGTCTATGTAAACATTCTTAATATCGTCAAACATCAGCGTAAACATCGAAACCGTATCAAGATACGTATACATGTCCGATCTCAGAAATCCTAACAGATAAAGAGTTGAATTATCAAACGTATACTTTATCATATTCGCGTCCTCAATATTAATATCCGACGTATTCGGAATATACACATTAATTTCAGAGCCGAATACGTTTTCGCCCAAAACCGTCGAATCTAAGGCAAATATAACCGCCGATAATTCTTCACAGTCATAAAACGCAGAATCCTCTATGCTCTCAGCCGTATCGGAAATATAAATCATACGAATTGAGTCAAACCCGTCGAACTGTCCGCTCAATACTTTCGTAACGCCTTTATCGAGTATAAGCGTTTTCGTATACGGCGCAAATTCTTTATACGCGTCGATATTATCGCAGTCACCGAATATTCTCAATATTCCGTTTATATATTCAACGTCGATTTTTCCGCAGAATTTTCCGCAAATGTCGCATATATCATCGTTATTTTCGTCCGTATGGGTCATCATTTCCATACCGCAGTATTTACAGCGAGTATATATACTGCAAGTCTCCCCGGGAACATGTCCGCCCTCATCACACAGTGAAACGAACGTGTTTGTTCCGTATCTCGCACCGCCGGACGTCATCGTATAAGCAACATACGTGGGATGACTTTTTACATGCTCTTCGGCAGTCGAACCGGGATAAGCATAATATAAAGCATTAAAACAGCTGTTACCTTGGAATACACCCTCATCATCAATAACGCAGTCAGGGCTTAACACAGTCAGCGTAAAAGTACCCGAAATCTTATCTGAATCAAATGCACCCTTGGCTATTGATTTACAGCCCTCCGGTACGGTAAATGAACTGCACCTGTGATTATCAAATGCGTTTTCGCCTATCGTTTTTATCGATTTCGGCAATGAAAAAGACGTGTAAAAATATTCATTAAAACAGGCAAAAGCCTCTGCTCCTATATTTTCGACACCCTCTTCAAGCGTTATGGTCATTTGTCCGCCTGTTTGGAATTTAAAAGCCTCATCCCCAATAGTTTTAACGCTGCCGGAAATCATTATGTCCGTAAGTTTACAGCTGTAGAAAGCCTGTTTGTCAATCTGCGTACATCCGTATTCTACATTGAGCTCTTTAAGAGCGTCGCAGTTCCAAAACGCCAATTCAGGCACAACACTAAGCGACGCCGGAATTGTAACACTTTCAAGCCCGTAACAGCTCGAGAAAGCATCCTTGCCCATTTTTTTTAGTTTATCTCCGTAGGGTACAACCGTAAGCTTCTTGCAAAAGAAGAATGCATACTCGCCTATTTCTTCAACATTTTCAAAAATTGCTGTCGTAAGATTTCCGCAGTTGTAAAACGCATCGTCTCCAATTTTCTTTATATTTTCCCCGCCCTTAATTTCTTTTAAGCGTCCGCAGCCGCGGAAAGCACTTGCGCTTATAACCTCCGATTTTTCACCTAAGGTTACGGTTTCAATTGAACTCCACTCTTCGAAAACGCTGTCGGGCCAGTCTGCTCTGAAGTTTTCTATAATAAGATTTTTAACTTTGTTCTGATTATTATGCTTTACGGCGTCCTGACCAAAATCCGTAACGCTTCCGGGAATTGTAAGAGTCTCAATCTGAGGAGGGAAAAAGCCCGAGTAAAACGACGTAACCGTACTCGGAATAACATATTCGGTGATGCTGATATTATTCGGAACCTCTCGAATATGTGTCATTTCTTTATTGAAAAGAATACCGTATTCGTCCGTAGTAAATACCGTATTGGTATCGGAAACAATGAATTTTTCAACATTCGGGCAGTTTCTGAACGCGCCTATGTTCCAGCTTTTAAGAGAATCGGAAACCGTGACGGTAATAATACTCTCGCTGTAATCCGTATCGTCGTCAACTTTAAATATATCAACGCCGAGAGAGTCAACCCTAATGCCGTCTACCGTTTCGGGAATTACAAAATCAGCGTCCGGCTGAGTCAGAACTTTATCAAGTCTCGCAAAGTAACCCGAATAAGACGTATACTGATACGTTCCTGTCGAATCGGTCACAACCTCCTCGGCGGCAAAAACGCCGAAACCGCACACCGCCGACAGAATTACGGTAATAAAAACAAATAACAGTCTTTTTTTCATTGAACATTACCCCTCAAAATCGTAAAATCCAACAGAAATTATATAATTTTCTGACATCGCTGTCAATAGATTCTGCGTTTTTTCTTCCGTTTTATTATGCGATAGGAACAATTAAGAACATTTCTTACGGTCTGTTTTTGTTCAAACTCAAGAAAAACGGTTTCACCTATTGACAAACGCCGTAAGCGGGATTATAATGCAGACAAAAATACAGACATGCAGCACCTGATAGAGGTTGCGGATATGAATAGTACTCCGACATTTGAGCCGCGGCAAACGGCGCCGGAGGAAAGGCTGTTCCGCCGAAGCGAATTTTCCGGTTTGCCGCCGTTGTTCTGCTGGGTCTGCGCTTAACAGGCGCAGGACTGTCACATACCTCGTATGTGGAGAACTATCAATGGCTTTTTGTTATCCGTCATAATTTTTGATTGATTCAAAGCCTGCGATACCATTTCGGGTTCGCAGGCTTGTATTTTTAATAACAAAACAGGAGTTGTATTAAAAATGAACACATTCAAGAGAGTAATGGCATTAGCGGCAGCAGGAGCCGTATGTTTAGCGGGATTCGCAGGATGCGGGAATAAGTCAGATACGGATAAGACAAACACAGACGTATCAAACTCCGCTTCTTCGGTAAGCTCGATAACACAGGCTAAGACAATTCAGGATCTTAAGGGTATGAAGATCGGCGCGCAGACCGGTACGTTCCACGCTGAGGCAATTAACCAGATTCCCGATGTAAAGGCTGAAATTCTCCCCGACTTCTCGGATCTTCTTAATGCGCTTAAAACCGGGGCTATCGACGGCTACATCGCAGAGGAACCCACCGCTTACTCCGTAACCGAGCAGGATTCTTCTCTTACTTTCCTCCCCTTTAAAAATAACGATACCGGCTTTACCGCAACCGATTCGGACGTAAGCGTTTCTATCGGCGTTAAGAAAGGTTCAGACCTTCTTGCAAAGGTAAACGAAGTTCTCGCGGGAATCACCGAGGAACAAAAATCACAGCTCATGGAGCAGATAGTTACTCTTTCAAACGGCGGTACGGTTGACAAGTTCGCACTCGAGAGCGAGACTCCAGCAAACCCGACCGGAACTCTTAAAGTCGGCATGGAGTGCAACTATAAGCCCTACAACTGGACCGACAACACCGAGACTTTCGGCGCAGTACCCATCAGCAGCGAGGGTCAGGATGGACTTTACGCTAACGGTTACGACGTTCAGATTGCCAAGTATGTAGCTGACAAGCTCGGATTAAAACTCGAAGTTTACGCTATGGAATTTGATTCTCTTATCACCGCCGTTAACGCAGGCACTATCGACGCTATCGTAGCCGGTATGTCTCCTACGGAGGAACGCAAGAAAGAAATCGACTTCTCCACCCCCTACTACATTTCAAACCTTGTCGTTATAGTTAAGAAGTAATTAAAATTTGTTATCGGACGGCAGACACTTTAAATAAGCGTCTGCCGTTTTAATGAAACGGAGTAACCATGGAATTTTTTAAAAATGTTATTGACATTCTGGTCAAGTATTATCCCCAGCTTTTAAAGGGCGTAGGCAATACATTGCTTATCTCCCTTATCGGTACGGTCGCGGGTCTTGTAATCGGACTTCTGACGGGCGTTATACGTACGGCTCCCAAGTCGAAGAATCCCGTTCTCAAAGCTCTTCATAAAATCATAAACGCGATTATCGCCGTATATGTCGAGATATTCAGAGGCACACCCATGATGGTTCAGGCAATGGTTATCTACTGGGGCTACGCATTCGCAACGGGCGGAAACACTCTCCCGCTCATCCCCTCGGGGCTTATCATAGTATCTATCAATACCGGTGCGTACATGGCTGAAATCGTCAGAGGCGGTATCATATCGATAGACCGCGGTCAGTTCGAGGGCGCAATGAGTATCGGCATGACTCATTCGCAGACGATGTTAAAGGTCATCATCCCCCAGGTAATGAGAAACATACTCCCCTCGATAAGCAACGAGTTCGTTATCAATATTAAAGATACGTCGGTACTTAACGTTATAGGCGTTACGGAGCTTTACTTCTTCGCCGGCGTTATCAAAAAATCGACGTTTCAGACATTCCAGACCTACCTTATCGTATGCGTAATCTACTTCATTCTTACATTTACGATAACGAGAATTCTCCGATATGTCGAAAAACGTCTTGACGGAAACGAAAATTACACGGTATTCGGTTCGCAGAGCAATTCCGAAGCCGAAATTCATATTAAAAAGGAGGACATGTAATATGTCGGATAACGTTATAGAGCTTGTCCACCTTCAAAAACAGTTCGGAGATCACTCCGTATTAAAGGACATTAATTTAAGTGTAAAAAAGGGCGAGGTTTTAAGCATAATCGGAGCCTCCGGTTCGGGCAAGAGCACTATGCTCCGTTGTATAAACCAGCTCGAAACGCCTACCTCGGGTCAGATTCTCTACCACGGCAAGGATATCACCTCAAAGGATATCAAGATAACACAGTACCGCACAAAGGTCGGCATGGTGTTCCAAAGCTTCAACCTTTTCAATAATATGACCGCGCTCGACAACTGTATCGTCGGTCAGGTTTCCGCGCTTAAGCGTTCAAAGCCGGAAGCCAAGGAAGTCGCTATGAAATACCTTAAAAAGGTCGGAATGGAGCCGTTTATAAACGCCCGTCCGTCACAGCTTTCCGGCGGTCAGAAGCAGAGAGTCGCAATCGCCCGCGCGCTTGCGATGGAACCCGAAGTTCTCCTTTTCGACGAACCCACGAGCGCACTTGACCCGCAGATGGTCGGCGAGGTTCTCGACGTTATGACAAAACTTGCAAAAGAGGGACTTACCATGATCGTCGTAACGCACGAAATGGCGTTTGCCCGCGACGTTTCAACCCACGTCGTATTCATGGCGGATGGTGTAATATGCGAACAGGGCGAACCTCAAGAGCTTTTCGCAAATCCCAAGAATGAAAAAACCCGCGAATTTCTCTCCCGCTTCCTCGCAAAATAAACTTTATATTAATCCCCGAAACTCCGGTTTCGGGGACTTTATTATCAAATATTCGAATATTACATCATACATCCCATAGCAGACAGCATGCTCCGCATTTTTTCAATCTGTCTGTTCTGCGTTCTTATTATATCATGTCGCTAAGGCGCATTGTGCCGAAGCGGTAGGATTCAATGTTC
>ERZ808240.1653-NODE-1653-length-26930-cov-24.301470_pt1 | contig 26930 bp, 19 predicted proteins | sample MGYA00521084_ERZ808240 | MGnify/ENA primary metagenome ERZ808240 (study PRJEB31516, sample SAMN03275571) | gut metagenome | biome: mammalia-associated habitat; material: feces | host: Papio cynocephalus | place: Kenya | collected 2012-08-06 ... | reverse complement strand
AAGGAACGCATAGGCGAGAGAACTGCGTACATAACGTTCATGGCGCCTTACGCACAGGTGGATTCCATTTGGATAAAGGGTGTTCCTCGCGAAAAGCTCATCACTCAGTTCAACATTCAGAGGGACAGCATGGAAATCTGGGTGAACGACCCGAAGACGCAGCCGGACACATTCTTCTTGAACGTCAAGTACATGAAGACCGACACGACCGGATTTCTCTCGGACTTCACCGAGGTCGTGAAGCTCACAAAGCCGCGCAAGACCGCCGCTGCCGCGCGAAAGAGCTCGAAGAAGGACCTGAAGAAGGAGGACACCCTCTGCGTCTTCACGGTCGATGCCAAGCCGGAGAACATCGAGCAGTACGGATTCGTGTTCGAGTTCAAGTACCCCGTGGTTGAGACCGCGTTCGACTCCATTCAGTTCACCTCGGTCAATCCACGTCAGCAGGAGAAGGCGGAGAAGTTCGACGTCGTGCAGGACAGTCTGAACCTGAGGAAATACACGCTCACGCCGAGGCTCCAGTATATGCAGGGATGGGAGTACAAGATGAAGGTGCCGCACCGCAAGTTCATGGACATAAACGGCTTCCGCAACGACAGCCTTGAAGTGAAGGTCAGTCTTCCTAACGACGACAAGCTCAGCACGCTGACGATGAACATGAACAATGTGCACAACAAGTATATAGTCGATTTACTGAACGAGAAGAGGGACGAGGTGCTGCGCTCCTATATAATAGAGGGCGACAAGACGCTCATATTCCCCTACCTCAAGGCCGGCAAGTACTCGATTCGAATCACCGAGGACGTGAACCGCAACGGAATCGTCGATACCGGAGTTCTGCTTGAACATCGTCAGCCCGAAAAGGTACTTTTCTACAAATTGGAGGACGGGACATATATCCTTGACATACCTGAGATGGCGGAAATCGAGCAGACGATTGACGTAACTGAGATGTTCAAATAACTGATTGTCACGAATGAAGAAATACAACATCATATTGGTTTCGGGTCTGTTGCTTGCGGCATTTCTTACGGGAGACCTCACCGCCGATGCACAGGATTTCGACATTGACGTCGATTCTCTCGCAACGGCGCATTTCAGCGTCGATTCGCTTTCGGACGAGGTGATTGACCGCTACGATATGAATAAACGGAAGAAAATCAACGACTACAGTATGGTCGGTGTCCAGTACGGAGTCGGGCTGAGCCGCACGCTGCTTCAGCCGGAGATTGCCAAGGAGGATATGATTTTCATACCTTACAACATCGGCGTGCTCTACACCCGCTATGGAAAGATGTTCGGATATATGCCCTATTTCGGGTTTCAGGCCGGACTCTTCTTCACGCAGGAAGGCTACAAGTTCCGCCACGACAGCAAGAAGCACACGGTTCCGGTGTATTTGGGAGCGCAGTCTGCTGTGATGGATGTCGTCGAAGTGCCGCTGCTCGCCCACTGCCACGCCGATTTCTGGAAGATGAAGCTCATACTGAATGCAGGCCTTTATGCGGGTTACCGGCTGAACATACACCGCTATGCCCCGACGATTGAAGACGAGGGACTTCAGTATGTGAACCTCACTCCCGACTACGGCTTTGATTCGGTCTCGATGGAAAGGGAATTCGCTTCGTTCGAGAACCGGTTTGACTACGGAATCAAGGGCGGTGTGGGATTCGGATTCATCTTCGACCCCGTGGAGATTCATGTTCAGGCGATGTACAAGCACTCCTTTTCGAGCCTGTTTAAGCCAAACTATTACAGTTCATACTATTACAGGTACTCCTATCAGCAGAACATCGTAGTCTCCGTCGGGCTGCATTTCCAGCTCGGAAGGCGTGTCGGCAAGACCCGCAGGCAGCTCCGCGAGGAGGCACGGGCGTTTGTCTATGATGAGAAGCATTAGAAACTCAAAAATATGAAATATATAAGCAGACCCGTAAAAGTTGGCAATGTTACGATTGGAGGCGGAGCCCCTATTGTGGTGCAGACCATGTGCAACACCCACACATCGGATGTGGAGGCGTCTTTCAGACAGTGTGTCGAATTGGCGCGGGCCGGGGCGCAGATGATTCGCCTGACGGTTCCGTCCGTCGCGCAGGTCGATTCCTTGGCGGAGATTCACTCGCGTCTGAGGGCGGCCGGGATTGAGACCCCGATTGTCGCCGACGTGCATTTCAGTTCCGAAATAGCCATTGCGGCTGCCTCCGTCGTGGAGAAGGTCCGCATCAACCCCGGAAATTTCCACCGGGACCATGACAAGGCGCGGGAGCAGTTCGCGCGTCTGGTCGCGGTCTGCAAGGAGCACGGGACGGCTATCCGAATCGGAGTGAACCATGGCTCGCTCGGGGAGCGGATTACCGCGCTCTACGGCAACACGGCCTTCGCGATGAAGGAGGCGGCGATGGAGTGGCTGCGGATGTGCAGGGACAATGATTTCGACGCTGTGGTGGTCAGCCTCAAGGCAAGCAACACGATTGTTATGGTCGAGGCTTACCGACTTCTGGTGGAAGGGATGGTTGCGGAGGATATGCACTACCCTCTTCATCTGGGAGTGACCGAGGCCGGGAACGGGGATGCGGGGAGAATCAAGTCCCTTGTCGGGATTTCTGCCCTGCTCGCCGACGGAATCGGGGACACGGTGCGCGTTTCGCTGACTGAGCCGCCTGTGAACGAGCTTCCGGCGGCGCAGTATCTCTCCGACCGCTATGGCCGTCGCCTGCATTCATCCATGTTCCACATCTCCATGTCCGAGGGAGGCCGGCGGGTGTCTGCCGTCTATAACGCGCCCTCGCGGGAGAGGCTGCTCTTTGACGCGGCCTGCGATTTCGGAAAGAGACTGCTGGACAAGGAGATAGACTCCCTGAAGATTGGCGGCAGCTATCTTGACGGGAACGGCGCTGCGGTGGAGATTACTCCGGAGTTCGGGGAATATCTCGTCGATGAGCTTATGCAGGCAGCCCGCAGGCGTTTCTACAGACCGGAATACATTGCCTGCCCGGGATGCGGACGCACCATGTATAATCTGCAGGAGGCTTTTGAGAGAGTGAAGGCACGGACTGCACACCTGAAGGGCATGGTGATAGCCGTGATGGGCTGCATAGTGAACGGTCCGGGCGAGATGGCGGACGCCGACTGGGGCTATGTCGGAGAAGGCAACGGCAAGGTGTCAATCTACAGGGGCAAGGAGGCTGTCCTCAGGCACGTTCCTGAGAACGAGGCTGTTGACCGGCTGCTGGAGCTGATTGAACGGGGCGAGTAAAAATTGGCGTCACTGTGCGCCTTGCATCCCGTCTTTTTCTTCATCCCCTTTTATTTCTGCGGTTTCTTTTGGCTGAATTCTGTGGACGAGAACCTTGTCGATTCTCGGGCCGTCCATGTCAACGACTTCGAGGGAGAAGCCTTCCCAGTTGATTACCTCGCCCGCTGAAGGGATGTGGCCGGTCTCGCTGAGGATAAGGCCTGCGATGGTGGTGTATTCAAAGTCCTCCATCGTGTCATCGAGAAGGTCAAAATAGGAAAGGAAGTCATATATCGGACACTGGCCTTCAACAAGATAGCCGCTGGTTCCGGTAGTGTCGGGCTTTCCGTTCGCGCCCATACGCGGAACAATGTAGGGTTCGTCCTCCTCGTCGTCATTCACATTGCCCACAAGAGCCTCCATAATGTCCTTCAGCGAGATGAAACCGCAGAGCGCCCCGAACTCGTCGCAGACGAGAGCGCGGGATATGCGCTTAATCTTCATCTCCTCAAGAACCTTATAGACGGTCATGTTCTCGTGGAAATAGACGGGTTCGCGCATCATCTTTCCGAGGTCGAACCCCGTCTTGCCATAGCAGCGAAGAAAGTCCTTGATGTTCATAACGCCTATGACGTGATCGAGGTCATCGTCGCATACCGGATATTCCTCGTAGATGTTCTCCTCTATCACTTCCCTCACCTGGGCTTCCGTCATGTTCTTGTCGAGCCAGACTATGTCCTGACGTGAGGTCATGATTGTGTTCACGCTGAGGTCGCCGAGGGTGAAGACCCTCTCCACGATGTCCTGCTCCACCTCCGAAACCTCCCCGTCCTCAGTGCCCTCCTGCACGAGAGAGATGATTTCGTCTTCAGTAACATTGTTGTCATTCGCCTTGATTCCCAACATCTTCGCAATGCCGGCCGTGCTTTTGGAAAGAATCCAGATGAACGGAGATGCAATCTTGGAAAGCAGTTGCATCGGACCGGCCATAGCCTTCGCCACCTTCTCGGCCTTGCTCATTCCGATGCGCTTAGGCACGAGCTCCCCGAGCACGATTGAGAAATAGGTGACGATTATCACAATCAGGGTCTTGGCCAGACCGCCTGCCGTCGCCGCCGGAACGCCCCATCTCTCAAAGAGTCCGCCAAGCGCACGGGCAATCTCGTTTCCGGAAAAGATACCGGTGAGGATTCCGATGAGCGTGATGCCTATCTGTATGGTCGAAAGAAACTTGTCCGGCTCGCCCGCGAGCCTCAGCGCCCGCTTCGCCTTTGTGTTGCCGTCGTCCGCCTCGCTCTGGAGGCTGGATTTCCGTGCGGAAATCATCGCGATTTCGGACATCGAGAAGACGCCGTTGAGAAGAATAAGAAAAAGAATTATAAATACTTCTGTCATAGTCGCTTAATTAGCGTGAATTTTAATCGAAAGTTAGCGTGGATTTTGATTGAGAAAGCCTGTCCCCCCCTATTTGAGTTCCGCAATTACAGTCTCGCAGGCCCGCACGTCGTCTCCGATTTCAACCTTGATGTCGGCATTGAGCGGCAGATACATATCTATGCGTGAGCCGAATTTGATAATCCCGCACTGCTCGCCCTTGCGGACCGTTTCTCCCGGCCTGGCGTAGCAGACTATGCGCCTCGCGAAGGTGCCGGCAAGCTGCTTGAAGAGTATTTCCCCATGGGCGTTCTTCATCCCGACGGACGAGTGTTCGTTAAGTTCGGACGCCTTAGGAAGAAATGCGAGATAGTATTTTCCCGGATGATACTTGTAGTAGCTGACCTCACCGTCCATAGGCCAGAAATTAACATGGACATTGAAGAAGTTCATGTAAATCGAGACCTGTATGCACTCCCTCTTGAGATATTCGGGTTCATAGACCTTTTCGAGGATTACAATCTCCCCGTCGGCGACCGCAGTCAGCACGTTCTCCCCGGGAACCGTCTCGCGACGCGGCAGACGGAAGAAATAGGTGATGAAGCCCATCATGAACAGCAGTACCGCCGACAGCGGAATCGAGACATAAAGCACGCCGTACAGGAAGCGCCATATCAGGAACAGCAGAATGAGGCATATCAGCCACACCACAGCTATCGTCTTGTAACAATCCTTATGTATTTTCATTTTCTATCCTCCAAAATACTTCTCAAATCTAAAGTACTATCATTATCATCAAAGCATATCGAAGCACATCATATAGACGGTGGCGGTCGGGATGGCGACGAGGGCGCTGTCGAAACGGTCCAGCATTCCGCCGTGTCCCGGAATTATGTTTCCGGAATCCTTGACCCCGCAATGCCGCTTCCACTGGGATTCGATGAGGTCTCCATATACCCCGGTGACGTTCATTATCGCCGCGACCGCAAGGCAGTGATACCATTGCATCTCGCTGAACGGCAGCCAGTCAAGGCTGTGCATCCCGTAGGCTACTCCCAACGCACAGGCGAATCCTCCCATGCATCCTATCCATGACTTGTGGGGCGAAACGGAGGGAAAGAGCTTCGGTCCGTACTTCTGTCCGAGGGTGCTGCCGAAGACATAGGCTCCGACGTCGGACACCCAGATAATCACGAACATGCACAGGAGCACGAGCCCGTTGAAGTTATGCCGGGAGTCGAAGGCGACGAAATTCAGCAGAGTCCACGGAACTGCAATGTAGAGCAGTCCGGTGTAGATGTTCGCGAACATTCCGAAGTCCTTCTTGTCCTTGACATAGAGTGAGTTGATCATAACGATGAGCAAGGGGATAAATGTCAGCGCGATGAAGCGTCCGGTGACGGCCTCCGTCGATTGGACAAGGAAAGTCACCGCAAACATCATGCAGCCGCCGACAATCGCGAGCGTCCTTGACACCCTATACACTTTCCCCATGGTCATGCCGAAGAATTCCGTCATCATCATCACGAGGGCAAAGATCATCACGGCAGCGAATATGTACCTGCCCCCCTCAAACCAGTCTCCTGACAGCAATGCCAGAAGCATCACTGTCAGGAAAACAAGCCCTGAAACTGTCCTGACTATCAGATTTTTCATTGCTCGGCGTCTTTTTCGTGGACTTTGTCGGCCTTTTCCCCGGAATGCTCTTCGGTACCTTCCCTATGGAGCGGATTTACGCCGGATGAATTCTCCGCGTCTTCCTGAGCCTTGGCTGCCTTCTCCTCCTCGCGGTTCCGGCTGCTGTCCGCCCCGGCTCGAGGCCCGAGGATGCGTTCGAGGTCGTCCGCAAAGATTACCTCCTTTTCGAGCAGCAGGGCCGCGACCTCAAGAAACTCCTGCCTGTGCTCCGTGAGGAGTGAAAGTGTCCTGTCGTGGATTTCCTGCACAAGGCGCTTGACCTCCTCGTCCATGACCTCGGCAGTTCGCTCGCTGTACGGGCGGGTAAGTTCATATCCGCGGGAGCCGGTCGAGTCGTAGAACGACACTGTCCCCACCCGCTCGCTCATTCCGTAGTAGCAGACCATGCTGTAGGCCATCTTGGTCAGCCTCTCAAGGTCATTCAGAGCACCGGTAGAAGGCTGCCCGTTCACAATCTCTTCCGCGACGCGGCCGCCTATGAGCGCACACATCTCGTCCGTCATCTGATCTCTCGTCATCAGCTGGCGTTCCTCAGGAAGATACCACGCGGCGCCGAGAGCCTGTCCGCGAGGTACAATGGTGACCTTGAAGAGAGGGTTCGCGTTCGGAAGCAGCCAGCTAACCACCGCATGACCGGCCTCGTGGTGGGCTATCGACTTCTTTTCTTCCGGGGTGATTATCTTGTCCTTGCGCTCCAGACCGCCTATTATCCTGTCAACAGCATCAAGGAAGTCCTGCCTATCGACCTTATGCTTGTTGTGCCTTGCAGCCGTAAGCGCCGCCTCATTGCATACATTCGCTATGTCGGCTCCGGAAAATCCCGGAGTGTGCTTGGCAAGAAACTCGACGTCGAAATCCTCCGAGAGCTTTATGCCCTTGAGATGGACTTTGAAAATTTCCTCCCTCTCCTTCAGGTCAGGAAGATCGACATGAATCTGACGGTCGAAGCGGCCGGCACGAAGCAGCGCCTTGTCGAGTATGTCGGCGCGGTTGGTGGCGGCGAGGATTATGACACCGGAGTTGGTGTCGAACCCGTCCATCTCGGTAAGGAGCTGGTTCAAGGTATTTTCCCTTTCATCGTTTGAAGTGAAGCCGCCGTTCTTGCTTCTTGCCCGTCCGACGGCGTCAATCTCGTCGATGAACACGATGCACGGAGCCTTCTCCTTGGCCTGCCTGAAAAGGTCGCGCACCCTCGAAGCCCCGACTCCCACGAACATCTCGACGAAATCCGAACCGGAAATGGAGAAGAACGGAACGTCCGCCTCGCCTGCAACGGCCTTTGCGAGCAGGGTCTTTCCCGTGCCAGGAGGTCCCACGAGCAGCGCACCTTTCGGAATCTTGCCTCCGAGTGCCGTATATTTCTTCGGGTTCTTGAGGAAATCGACGATTTCCATAACCTCCTCCTTTGCGCCGTACATTCCGGCAACATCCTTGAAGGTTACCCTGTTCTTGTCCTTGTTGTCAACCAGCTTTCCCGGGGTCTTCCCGACTCCGAATATCCCTCCCCCGGCAGGACCGCCCATAGACTTGCCCATCCCCCGGAACATGAACACCCAGAAAAGAATCAGAAGCGCCGGCCAGAGCAGCCAGTTCAGAACATCGACCCATGTCTTGTCATTGTTCTCGATTACGACCTTAAAGCGAGACTCCTGAGGAAGCTGTTCGTTGAGAGCACCGAACATCTCCTCCGCGTTGAAGCTGCTTGAGACGAGGAAGAAGAAATGCGGAGACTTCTTGGGAACCTGTCCGCCGAACTTTGACTCATATTTCTGAAGCCTGTCCGGACGCACCTTAATCTTGCCCTCAAACTCGTTGCGTACAAAGTCTATCTCCTGGACATCCCCCTCGCGGGCCATCTGCTGAACCTCTTCCCACTCAATTTTCTGCGGGTTGGCCCTGCCGTCCGAGTTCTGGAAGAACAGCATCCAGATGATGAGTCCGATGATGAGTATGTAGAACCAGGAGAGATTGATGGTTATGACCTTCATCTTCCGGCCCTTGTTCCCGTTATTTTTCTTTTTTTCTGCCATGTCGCGAAACTATTTGATTTATAGCAGATTCCCTATTTGGCCGTCTCGTCGTTCCAGTCCGTGCGCTCGGCGTCGGCCCAGAGATCCTCCAGACGGTAAAACGAGCGGTAGGCGGTCTGAAAAATGTGGACTACGACATCGCCGTAGTCGAGAATGACCCACAGCGCGTTCTCCCGCCCCTGCGAACGTATGACTTTTCTCCTGCAGCGCTCTATCATCCTGTCCTCGACATTGTCGGCGATGGCAAGCACATTGGTTGTGGAATCAGCGTTGCAGACGACGAAATAATCGGATATTGCTGTACCTATTTTCCTGAGATCGAGAGACAGGACTTCCTGCCCCTTCTTTTCGAGCATTGCCTCGGCAATGACCTTGACTTCGTTGGGTTTCATCTAAAATTTTATGAATTATACAAAAATATGCCTAAATTAGCCTACAAATATAATCAAAAAACAAACCAATAGCAATTCACGGGTAGCAATTCACGGGCGACAATGAGGATAACTTGCCACATAATATGGTATAATGAGATTGATTCGACCAACAGCGAGGCTGCCAGAAGGCTCGGGGAACTTGACAATATGTCAGTGCTCGCGGCCAGGTGTCAGACGGCCGGGCGGGGGAAGGACACGAGGAAGTGGCTCTCCGCCCCGGGCGAAAACCTGACGTTCACGCTCGTGCTGAAATATGCGGAATACGGAAGCCCCGTGCGGACAGAAACCGGGAACGCCGCGCCGTGCTGGCCTCAGTTTCCGGCGTCATGCCAGATGCTGCTGAGCGCGGCGGCCGCCGCCGGAGTCGTGAACTTTCTCGGAGAACTGGGCATCAGCGCATGGGTCAAGTGGCCGAACGACGTTTATGTCGGAGGCAACAAAATCTGCGGGATACTCATCGAGCACCGCACCGCCGGAAATGTTCTGAAATCCAGCATTATAGGAATCGGGCTCAACCTGAACCAGACGGAGTTTCCTCCGGAGCTTGTCAACCCGGTTTCGGTCGCGTCCCTGACGGGCAGAAGGCTCGACACGGACGCGAGCCTCGAACATATGTGCGGAATCCTTGAGGAAAAAATCCGGTCAGCCTATCGCGAGCTGCCTCATCTGCGCGATGTAATCGCCCGGACGCTCACTCCTGAAGATGGCGCTTCCGGCGACGAAAATCTCCGCGCCTGCTTCGCTCAGTGCGTGAACGTTCTCCTTTGATACTCCCCCATCAACCTCAATCGGACGAACCGTGCCGGCCTTTTCCATATATTCCCTCAGCCTGCGGATTTTTGCGTAGGTTTCGGGTATGAACTTCTGACCGCCGAATCCGGCAAAGACGGACATTATGAGGAAATAGTCGGCGTTCCCCAGATGCGGAAAGAGACGCTCCACAGGTATGTCCGGGTTGATGACCAGCCCGGCCTTTGCCCCAGCCGCCCGGATTCCGACGAGAATTTCGTCCGCCTCGGAGTCGCTCCCGACGGCCTCGAGATGGAAGCTGACCATCGAGGCTCCGGCCCTGACGAACTTTTCGGCGTACTTTTCAGGATGCACAATCATCAGGTGCACATCCAGCGGTCTGCGGGCCTGCCTTGCGACGGCTTCCACAACTGGAAAGCCGTAGGAGATGTTCGGGACGAAAGTGCCGTCCATCACGTCGAGGTGGAACAGGTCCGCGTGCTCATTGACCATAGCGACGTCCTTTCCGAGATTCAGGAAGTCGGCCGAGAGCATTGAGGGGGCTATTTTTATTTCAACCATAGTTCTGCACAAAGATTTCTCCGCTCCACTGCGTTCCGGTCGAAATGACAGGTGAGGTCACCGGGAGAGAACGGCTGGAGTTCATTGCGGAAATGTTTCTTAATTATGTAAGACGTCGTCGAGAAGGAGGGTGAACTTGTCAAGCGAGGCGAGGTCGAGACGCTCGCCGGGAGCGTGGACACCGCGGAGGGTCGGGCCGAAAGAAATCATGTCCAGGTCCGGATATTTTTCGAGGAACAGTCCGCATTCGAGACCAGCGTGGATGGCCTTGACGGCAGGCTCCTTGCCGAAGAGCTTCTTGTAGGAAGCTACACAGCGGCGGAGAATTTCAGAATCAAGCTTCGGCTTCCATCCCGGATATTCTCCCTCGTGGGTGACCTCTGCGCCGGCGAGCATGAACACGGCCTCGACCTTCGCGGCTGCCGCCCTGCGTGCAGAATCGATGGAGCTGCGCTGGCTGGTGCCGACGCGCACCTTGCCGCCTTTCTGCATCTTCACCGACGCGAGATTGGTCGAGGTCTCTACGAGTCCGGGGATGTCGGCGCTCATCGCGAGCACGCCGTGAGGAGCGGCATAGAGACCGCTGATGAGCCTGTGGACCGTGTCTCCATTGATTGCTGTTGCGGGAAGCTGCGCCGTCTCCAATGCAAAGGACAGCCCCGGTTCCGTGGTCGAGAACTCCCCTTTCACATCTGCGGAGAATCTGTTCCAGAGTGACTTGAACGCCCCCTCGTCTCCTGAAATCGCGACCGTGGCCGAGGCCTCTCGGGCAATGGCGTTGCGCTTGTTGCCGCCGTCAATGCCGCAGAGAATCAGCTTGAAGTCGTCGGATGAAAGGCATTCGTAAAGGAATCTGGAGAGCAGCTGCACCGCGTTTGCGCGTCCCTTGTTGATGTCGTCTCCGCTGTGCCCGCCGACGCCGTTGAATATCCTGACCTGAAACGACGTCAGATCATGAGGCGGCAGCGGCACCGGATTGTACTCGAATACCGCCGTGGTGTCGATTCCTCCTGCGCAGCCCACAAAGAGCTCGCCCTCGTCCTCGGAGTCGAGGTTGATGAGAATCTTTCCCGTGATGAAGCCCGGTCCAAGACCGAACGCGCCGTCCATTCCGGTTTCCTCGGAAGAGGTGAAGAGGCATTCAAGTTTTCCGCATGGAGCCGGGTCTATGAGAGCCGCAAGTTCAGCCGCGACGCCGATTCCGCAGTCCGCCCCGAGGGTCGTGTCCTTCGCAGTCATCCAGCCGTCCTCGACGACATAGTTTATCGGATCCTTCGCAAAGTCATGTTCAACCCCGGCATTTTTTTCGCAGACCATGTCCGTATGTCCCTGAAGCACAATTGTCGGACGATTCTCGAAACCGGGAGACGCCGGCCGCATGATGACGACATTGCGCGCCGCGTCGGTCTTGCATTCAAGTCCATGAGTTTCAGCGAACTTGACCAGATATTCAACAATCTTCTCCTCATGCCCCGATTCGCGGGGTATGCGAGTGATTTCCTTAAAGATGGAAAGGATTTTTTCAGAATTCATATCTTCGTATATTTGATATTCCCACATTTCAGAATGTAAATATACGAATTTTTTAAGAATATGGCTAAGCGAAAAAACTGAGACATCGTGTGCGTAAGAGCGGGCAGATGCAAGGCGCACGGTGAAGATGAAACCGCAGCAACCTGATGGTTGTGAGGATTTCATCAAGACTCGCAACGAAGCAGATGCCCGCTCTTACGCACGCGGCTGTGAGGATTTCATCGAGACGCGCAACAAAGCAGATGCCTGCTCTTACGCACGCGAGACGAGGACTTTCTCGATGTCGGTTACATACTGCTTGAAGACCTTGTCCGTGTCGATGAGGTCGGTCACGGTCGAGCAGGCATGAAGCACGGTAGCGTGATCCTTGCCGCCGATTTCGGCCCCGATGGCAGAAAGCGAGCAGTTGATGAGGCTGCGTGACATATACATGGCAATCTGACGGGCCTGCACGATGTTGCGCTTGCGGGTCTTGGACAGCATATCGTCCTTGCTGATGCTGAAATAGTCGCAGACAACCTGCTGCACGCGGTCAATCGTGAGCTCGTTCTTCGTCTCCCCGATGAGCTGGCCTGTAATCTGCTCGGCGAGTTCCACGGTGATTTCCTTGTGGGCGAGGGTCGCGTTCGCTATGAGCGAGATGAGAGCACCCTCAAGTTCGCGGAAATTGGAGCGGATGTTGGTCGCAAGATAGCAGAGCACTTCGTCTGAGAGCTCAACCCCTTCCCTGCCGCTGCGGGAGCGGAGCATGGCGAGCCTCGTCGCATAGTCGGGGCGTGTAAGTTCCACCGAAAGTCCCCACTTGAGCCTCGAAAGAAGCCGTTCCTCGAAATTCTGAAGTTCCACAGGCGGACGGTCGGAAGTGAAGATGAGCTGCTTGCCGCTCTGGTGGAGATGGTTGAAGATGTTGAAGAACGCCACCTGAGTGCCGTGGCTTGCCAAATCCTGAATGTCATCGACGATGAGCACGTCTATCTTCATGTAGAAGGCCATGAAATCCGTGAGCTTGTTGTTCACGCAGGCCTCCATATACTGGGTCTTGAACCTGTTCGCAGGCACATAGAGAACTATCAGTTCCGGATAGCGCTCCTTAATCGAGAGCCCGACGGCCTGTGCGAGGTGCGTCTTTCCGAGTCCCGGGCCTCCGAAAAGGAAAAGCGGGTTGAATGCCGTCCTGCCCGGTGCCATGGCGATGTTCTCGCCGGCGTTGATACCCATCTTGTTGCACTCGCCCTTGATGAGGTTGTTGAAGCAATAGACAGGGTTGAGCTGCGGGTTTATCTGAACCCTCTGGAGTCCCGGATAGACGAATGCCCCGGGATTGTTCGCGCCGCCGGTCGGGATTGACACCGGACGGTTCACCGGAGTCGTCGTGTAGGCCCCCGTGCACTTTATCGGCGGCTGTACCCTCACAGGCTTGAACACATATTTGAGCTGCGCCGAGGCCCCGATTTCCTTCTTAAGGGCGGCCTTGATGATATTGAGGTAGTAGTTCTCCAGCCATTCCATAAAGAATGCGGAAGGAACCTCAATGGTGAGTTCCGAATTGACAAACGACACCGGACGTATCGGCTTAAACCAGATGTCGAACTGCTGCGGCTCTATATTCTGTTCTATAAAGCGCAGGCAATTCTCCCAAACCGATATGTGTCTTTCCTGTATCATCTGAAAAATCCTCTCCGTTTCGCGAAAGGATTGCAAAGTTGGTGAAAAAAAAATTATAAAATTTTCTTTTTCCTATTGTATATGAATTATTTTTTAGTAAGTGCCGGTTGAATTTTTCTTTTTATCTAAATATTTTATAATATATTGATAATGAATATTTTACAATCGAAGATTTTATCAAAACCGCGCTTGTTTAGACATTTATAATTTTGAATATTTCAAAACAGAGCAAAACCCGTGATACGCCGTCAGAAGACTGATATTTTCATATACTTCTTAGGATTTTCCTTCATCTTTGCTATGAGGTCGTTGAGCTCGTTGATGAGCGAGTCGGCGGAGTTGTAGAGGTTTCCGTCACGGAGGAACATGCCCATGGAGCCTTCGGGATTCTGAAGCGACTCGGAAAGGCGGGTCACGGAATCCACGAGTCCCTCGACGTCGCTCTTTTCAAGACTGGACGCGAACTTACCGATGCTGTCCATTGTCCTGTCAGCCTTCTCGGCTATGGTCGCGAGCCTTTCGGAAACGTCGCTAAGCTGCGCGATGAACGTCTGCAGGTCGGCGGACCTGGAGTTGAGACCGCCCGTGAGCGAGGCGACATTTGACATTGTGCGCCTCAGATCAGCAAGGGCGCGGCTTACGTTGGTTCTGTTTTCCTCGCCGAGAAGGCTGTTCACCCCGGCAATCGTCTCGTCAAGCTTTTTCATCGTCTCCGAAAGGCCGTCCATGAGCGGACCGATGTTCCCGGCGAGCGACTCGACCAGATCCGCCTGCACGGCCACCTGAAGTTCATCTCCGTCCTTAGCCATATCGGCGGACTCCCCCGCCTCAAGGACGATTCCCTTCCCGCCCATGATGCTGGTGCTGAAGATTGTCATCTTCGTGTCCTCGGAGATGCGGAACTTTTTGTCGATTGAGCATACGACCTCGAAGTCGTCCGTCTCGGGGCGGTACTCAACCGATGAGACCTGTCCGGCCTTGTAGCCCCTGTACTGCACCACGGCCGACGGCACAAGCCCCTCGACGCTGCCGAAATGCCCCTTCAGTTCAATCTCGCGGTGGAAGACGTCCCTGCCGCGAAGGTAGTTTATGACGAAAAACGAGCCGACAAGGATTACAACTACGAATATCCCTATCTTAAATTCTTTCTGATGTTTCATGATTTTTTATTCTTTTCGGTATATATCCCTTTTCTCATCGGTCATGTACCCCGTCATTGTTATACAGCGAGAGGCATTGCTTCGCCTCACCGTTGCCTCTCGACCCTTCCGTCGGGACTGACGCGGACAAGGAATGAGTCGGGAAACTCTTCCCTGATTCTTTTGTTTTCCGCTGCGGCGGATTCGAGAGTGTCGCCGCGCCCTGCCACATACCTGTATATGTTGCCGTCACGGACAGCCTCCGCCTTCAGACCCCTGAATGCGGCGTCCCCGTCGGGAAGCAGCCGGCTAAGTGCAAGAATCTGCGTACCGTACCAGACCTCCCCTGAAGCTGCCTGAACGCCCTGGCCCGATGCTTCGGAGGAGTCCGGAGCCGGAGTCTCAGGTGCGGCTGAGACAGGAGCACCGGAGGTCTTGTCCGGAGAAGCAGACGGCGTGGCCGCCCCGCTGATGTTCAGGCTGCGGTCGTAGTCTGTCTTGAACTGCCTGAACGCCTCAAGGAGACGGTCGGCAATCTCGTCAAGCTTCCCGTCGCTGCGCAGGACGGAGAGGTCCGAGGCGTTGCTGATGAACCCGCATTCGATGAGGACGGCCGGCATCGCGGTCTTCCAAAGGACGAGGAACGGATCCTGATGCACTCCCCTGCTCGTCCTGAACGGTCCGCCGCGCAGGGCACGGTTCACGTCGTCGGCGAACATGAGGCTCTGCTCAAGGTAGGCGTTCTGCATGAGCGAGAAGAGGATTGAGGACTCCGGGTCGTTGGGGTCGAAGCCCTGATAGTTCGTGCTGTAGTCGTCCTCAAGGAGAATCACTGAGTTCTCGCGGGCGCATTCGTTGAAGTTGTTCGAGTAGAGGTCGCGTCCCTTCTTGGACGACTGTCCGAGGACGTGGACGGAGTATCCGTTCGGGCCGGCGCCGGATATGGCGTTTATATGTATCGAGATGAAAAGCTCGGCATGGGCGTTGTTCGCAATCCGGGCACGCTGTACCAGAGGCACGAAAACATCGGAGTTACGGGTCTGAAGAACCCTGATTTCAGGATAGGCGGCGCGGATTTTCTTTGCAAGGCGGCGGGATATGTCGAGCGTGAGGTCCTTTTCCCTGGTCTTTTTGTCCTTCGATATGCACCCCGGGTCATTTCCGCCGTGCCCGGGATCTATCACGACGGTGTTCAGGCCGAGCCGCGCTTCATTTCCCCTGCTCCGGGCCGCACCCTGCGCCGCCGGCCTGCCGGAGTCCTGTGCGGAAAGACCTGCCGGCACGAGGACGGCGAGAAGCGGGAGAATCGCCCTGAAATGTCTGAAAAAACGGGTCATAAACAGCATACAATTTGCTAATGAGCGAAATTAGTCGTAATTTTGTCGGTTGCAAAATTAGAAAAAAAAGTACACATAACCGAATTTTTCAGTGCAACCCGGCGGCCCGCCTTGCGGCCCGTGATGGCGGAGATTCGGAGTTATTTTGAATAATTGATGTTGAAATCTTTGGGGAGCAATAAGTTACAGAACGCCGTACTGGCAGTTATTACACTGCTGGTGCTTTGTTCGTTTATGCTCCCGTCCCAGCAGGACAACCGACGTTCGAGGAGGAGGCAGAAGAAGGCCGAAACTGAAGCCGCAGCCCCGGTTCTCGACAGCGCACAGAAGGCGGCCGCAGATTCCCTGAAGGCGGTCCGAGACTCGATTCATATCGCGGATTCCCTGTTCAGGGCCGACTCCATGGCGATGCTGAGCAAGTCCTCGCTTGAGCGCCCGGCGTTCTCCACGGCGAGGGATTCGATTATCGAAGATTTCAGCGACGGCAGGCAAATGGTATATTACTACGGCGACGTTTCCGTGACCTACGGAGACATGAAGCTTACTGCCGACTATATGGAATATGACCTTCAGACCCAGACCCTCTATGCCCGGGGGACGAAGGACACGCTGGGGAACATCACCGGACAGCCGACGATGAGCCAGGGAGGCAAGTCCTACACGATGGAGGAGCTCCGCTATAACTTCAAGAGCCGCAAGGCGCGCATCACCAACATCGTGACGCAGGAAGCCGACGGAATCCTGCACGGAAAGAACATCAAGATGATGCCGGACAATTCCATAAACATAACACACGGAAAATACACGGTCTGCGACGCCGAGCACCCTCATTACTATCTGAACCTCACGGCGGCGAAGGTCATCACCAAGCCGTCGCAGAAGACGGTCTTCGGTCCGGCATATCCAGTAATCATGGATGTACCTCTCCCGATTGGTCTGCCTTTCGGATTCGTCCCCAAACGTCCCGACAGGGCCACCGGCATACTCATTCCCTCGTTCGGAGAGGAAACGGCGCGAGGATTCTACCTCCGCGACCTCGGTCTCTACTTCGTAATCGGCGACTATTTCGACGTCTCGCTCACTACGAGCATCTACACCCTCGGCTCCTGGAGCGTCGATGTCAATTCCAGGTACAAGGTGAACTACAAGTGCACCGGTACGTTCGCTTTCAACTTCTCCAATGACCAGACGGGCGAGAAGGGCGCGGCGGACTTTTTCCAGAGCCGAAACTTCGGAGTCAAATGGAGCCACTCTCAGGATTCCAAGGCCATTCCTGGAGTCTCGTTCAGCGCATCCGTGAACTTCTCAAGTCCGGCGAACAGCAGGTATAACTCCCATTCCGTGACGGAGGCTCTCCAGAATCAGATTTCATCTTCCGTGTCGTTCTCCAAGAACTGGAACGGGAAGTTCAACCTCTCGGTGAACGCCCTGCACAGCCAGAACACGCGGGACACGCTCTGCAACTACTCGTTCACGCTTCCGAACGTGACGTTCTCGATGAGCCGAATCTATCCGTTCAAGAAAAAGAACCGCGTCGGGAAGGAAAAGTTCTATGAAAAATTCTCTATCGGCTACAGCACGACGCTTCAGAACAAGATAAACTTCGAGGCAAAGGAGTTCGGTCAGCCGGGATTCGCGGACAAGTTCCAGAACGGGATGACGCACAATTTCCAGATAGGGCTGCCGAACTTCACTGTTTTCAAGTACATAAATGTCACACCGAGCATAAGTTACGGAATGAACTGGCATTTCAGGAAGCAGGAGATGCAGTTCATCGAGCCGCAATATGACGCCGAAGGGAATCTCGTGGAAGGGACCGGAGTCGTCCAGACGAACCTCGGCAAGCAGTTCGGAACGTTCGGGGCGACGCACACATATTCCGGAGGCCTGTCGATGAGCACGCGCCTCTACGGTATGTTCAATTTCGGGCAGCACCGTAAGGTTCAGGCAATCAGGCACGTCATCTCTCCGTCCATCTCCATGAACTTCTCCCCCGAAAAGGGTCTTGCGTTCAACGGATGGAGAACGCTCTCATATACGGATCCGAAGACGAAGGAGACCGTGACAAAGGACTATAACATCTACAATTACAGCGGGGCGCTATATTCCGCTCCGGGCAAGGGAAAGACGGGAAGCATAAGCCTGAGCGTGGGAAACAACTTTGAGGCGAAGGTGCGCGACCTGCGGGACACGACGGGAACCGGGTCGAAAAAAATAAAGCTGATTGACCAGCTTAACTTCAACACCGGCTACAATTTTCTCGCGGACTCGCTGAAGATGAACAATGTGGGAGTTTCACTCTCGACCTCAGTGTTCGGAAAGCTCGGCATCAGCGCGAACTGCAACCTCGACCCCTATGCCGTGGATGGACAGGGACGCAAGTACAACAAGTTCAGCATCGCCGCCGGAGGCCCGCTCCTGAGACTGACGAACGCGAGCGCGTCCCTCTCCTACTCCCTCTCCGGCGAAGGGAAAATCAACGGGAACGACGGAACCAAACAGGCCGGAGGCAATCCGGCGGATTATTACACGAGGATTTACTACCATCCTGTGACGGGAGAATACATCCCGGGAGGATGGCTCTACTACATGAACCCCAATGTCCCGTGGTCGGTGAACTTCAACTATTCGTTCTCGTACAGCAAGTCATATTCCTACCTCTCTGAGACGAAGCAGCTCATCACGAACCACCGCTTCAACCAGACGCTCGGAATTTCCGGGAACGTGAAGATCACCCCGAAACTTTCGATAAATATGCAGACGGGATTCGACGTTATGGCGATGAAGCTCACCACGACTCAGATTTCGGCGACCTACGATCTGCACTGCTTCAACATTTCGTTCTCCTGGGTGCCTACCGGAAAGTGGCAGTCATGGAGCTTCAGGATTGCGGCGAACGCGGCGGCGCTGGCGGATCTGCTGAAGTATAAGAAGAGCAGTTCATTCTGGGACAATAACTACAGGTAAAAGCGTAAAAGCGCAGAAAAGGTGATCTGCCGCGTTGCATCTCATCATTTTCTGCATCTTTTACCGCCGCTGTTCAAACAACTTGGATTAACTTGGATTAAAGAATCGAAAGGGAAGGGTAAATTTGTGTATTTTGGATATTTGAGAATTATTTGTACCTTTGCGGCGTCAATTCTCTTTGGGGCGGTTCTGTGCCCTGACGGATAATCTGAATTTAATTAGTTTTTTATGCATAAGATTTTTGAATTGAAGGAGATGGACCAGGAAAAGCTGGTGGAACTCGCTTCTGAACTCAAGATTAAGAATTTCAAGAAAATGGGCAAGGACGACCTCGTCTATGCGATTCTGGATACGGAGGCTGCGGCGAAGGCGGCGCACGATGCGGAAAAGGAGGCGGAGAAAGAGGCTGCGAGGATAGCCGCGGGGATTCCGGAGAGAACGAGAGGCCGCAGGGGACGTCCGCGCAAGAATGCCGAGGCTGCGACCGCTGTCAAAGGCGAGGCCGTTTCAGAGGACGTGAAGCCGGCTGCGGAGCCTGCGGGTACGGAAGGCCAGCAGCAAAAGACAGGACGGCCAAAGGAAAGAAATAAGCAGGCCAACGACAAACAGCCGAAAGAGCAGAAGAAGGGCAGAAGGCAGAAGCCTGCCGGAGAAAACGGGCCGCAGGCGGCGGGAGCGGACAAGGAAAACGCGCCGATGCCGAAGCAGGCGGTGGAGAATGCGGAAAACAATGACAATCCGAAAAATGACAGGCAGCAAAAGGGACGGCCTGGACGCAAGCCGAAGCAGAACAAGACAGCTGTGCAGGAGTCCGAGGCGGTGAGGCCGGAAGAGATGCCGGTTCAGACGGAAAACACATCCGTGCAGGATGTGGATAAGACGCAGCCTGTCGCACAAGCGGAAGAAAGGGCGCAGCAGATGCGCGGGCGCAGGAACCGCATCCGCAAAGATGGCCAGAACGGCGAGCAGAAGCAGGAAACGGAAGCCACGCAGACGGCCGGGACTGAAAATGTGACATCGACGGAGAAGTCGGAGAATCCACAGCCTGCCGAAAATGCTGCGGCGGAGCCTGTCCAGCCGGTCATCAGGCGCGACCCTGCTCTCGATGCCGAGGTGGAGGCAATCACAAGGAAACTTAAGGAACGCAACAGTCAGAGAAACAATCCGAGCGCTCAGCACGGCTACCAGAACAACAGCGGACAGGAAGGCTATCCGAACGGCGGCCAGGGCTACAATCAGCAGAGGCCTCAGCAGCCAAAGATAGAGTTTGAAGGCACAGTAGAGGCCACCGGCGTTCTCGAAACGCTCCCGGAAGGCTATGGATTCCTCCGTTCATCCGACTACAACTACATCAGCTCACCGGACGACATCTATGTTTCACAGGGAATCATCAAGCAGTACGCCCTCAAGATGGGCGACACCGTGGTCGGCGACATCCGCCCGCCTCGCGAAAACGACAAGTACTTCCCTCTCGTGCGCGTGAAGAGCATCAACGGTCGCTCGCCGGAGTCCATCCGCGACCGCATTCCGTTCGATTTCCTCACCCCGCTCTTCCCCGACGAGAAATTCAACCTTCTCGGCAACGGTCATGACGACCTCTCCTGCCGCATCGTGGATCTCTTCACCCCTATCGGAAAGGGACAGCGCGGACTCATCGTCGCCCAGCCAAAGACGGGTAAGACGATGCTGCTCAAGTCAATAGCCAACGCCATCGCGGACAACCACCCGGAGGTCTATATGATTGTCCTGCTCATCGACGAGCGTCCGGAGGAGGTGACTGACATGGCGCGCACGGTTAAGGCCGAGGTCGTTGCATCGACTTTCGACGAGCCGGCGGAGAAGCACGTGAAGGTGGCGAACATGGTTCTCGAAAAGGCCAAGTGCATGGTCGAGTGCGGACACGACGTGGTCATCCTGCTCGACTCAATCACCCGTCTGGCCCGCGCCTACAACACAGTTCAGCCGGCTTCCGGCAAAGTGCTCTCCGGTGGTGTTGATGCGAACGCCCTCCACAAGCCGAAGAGGTTCTTCGGTGCTGCCCGCAACATCGAGAACGGAGGTTCGCTCACTATCATCGCCACAGCCCTCACTGAGACCGGTTCAAAGATGGACGACGTGATTTTCGAGGAGTTCAAGGGAACCGGCAACATGGAGCTTCAGCTCGACCGCAAGCTCGCGAACAAGCGCATCTTCCCTGCCATCGACGTGACGCTCAGCTCGACCCGCCGCGATGACTTGCTCTACGATCCTGCAGTCGCACAGAAAATGTGGGTCGTTCGCCGCTTCCTCTCCGACATGAACTCGATTGAGGCCATGGAACTCCTCCAGGAGCGCATGAGGAAGTACCCGACGAATGAGGCGTTCCTGCAGAACTTGCAGAAGGACAACGAGTAAAAGCCGCAGGAGCCGGCGGATTGCTTCGTTGCACGGCGACTCCTCAAATCCTCACAACCATAAGGTTGCTGCGGTTTGAGGCACGCCTGCGCCTTGCACTCCATCCGCCTCTGCGACTTTTATCCCAGTGCATTTTCTTAGAAAAATCAGGAGATGACCGGCAGGAATTATATTCAGCGGCTGATTGACGGAGACAATTCCGCCATGGAGGACATTTATCGTTCCTGCCGTGGCGGGTTTCTTTCCTTTGCCCGTTCATCACTGGGGCTGAATGATGATGATGCCTCGGATTTGTTTCAGGATGCCGTCATCTGCCTGCTGCAGAACGTGAACAGAGGAAAGCTCACGGAACTTGAAGACAAAAAGGTCAAGGCATATCTATGCAGCACGGGGAAATATATCCAGGCCAACAGGAGGCGCAAACGAACGATTATGCTCACTCCGCTCGAATGGGAAGAAGGCTTCGCTGAATGGCTGGAGACGGAGCATGATTCTGACGCGGAAGCGAGTCCGCAGGAAAAGGAAGAGCGTATGCAGATTCTGTACGATGTCGTCAACGGCATTCCCGCTCCCTGCTCGACGCTTCTTGATATGCAGTTTTTCCAACGGAAGAAGCAGGCTGAGATTGCAGTTGCCATGGGCTATGAAAGCGCTGACTCGGTCAAGACTATGGTGAACCGCTGCAAGGGCAAGGTCAGAACTATCGTAAAACAAAGATACAGGGAGCTGGGCTATGAATAAAATCGACAACGAAGAACTGGACAGGCTCATTGAAGAGGCAGTCTTCGAGAACGGCGCCAGAAAGCGGCTTCAGGCGCTGGAAAACGAAATCCGGCGCAAGGAACAAAAGGCCCGGACACTCAGGCGCATATTCTGGTGTGCCGGAGGCGCTGTTTCCGCCGCTGCTGCCGTGGCCGCGGTTGTGGTATGGTCCCCAGGAAACCGGTCCGGGAATGTAGAAAAGAACATCTATGCACAGACCCCGATGGACACGGCGGAACTGCGCAAGCCGGAAACAACGTCAGTACAGCCTGCGGAAGAGCCGAATCAGACTCAAATTTCTATTGCTGATAAGGCAAAAAACATCGGCAAAGATTATCTGGCCTCCCTTGAGGTATATCGTGGTGCCGATGAAATTGAACGGGAGGTTCAGAAGGCAGTGCAGCTTCTGAAGTCCGGAAATTTTGCCGAAGCCATTGATAGTCTGAAAATTACGAAATATGATATTCACCGTAGAGAATCAGAGATAGACGAGTATGATGCCAATGAATTTGCGGAGCTGATGGAGCTGCAAACTCTGGGCGAAGACATTGAGTGGTATCTCGCCCTTGGCTATTTGAGTGCCGGAGATGTAAGAAACGCTGAAACTGAACTTAAGGAAATAACCGCGGGCAACAGCCCTTACAGAGATGAAGCACAGAAGATTCTTGGCGAACTCCACATGTAGGTCGTACTTAACCGCAATAACAGCAAGTCTGTTCTTTATCATGTTAGGGAGCAATGTCAGGGCGCAGAATTTTTCAGTTCCTAATTTGGATTTCTATGAGTTTGGAACGGAGGTCACGGGGAACGACAGAACCACAGTCGCATATTACATGGGGCAAGTTGAGGCTGGTGAGCGCTTAAAGATGCACCAGGACGACACGGACTACACTCAGAAATACAACATAATAAAACAGGAATTCGGCGATTCTCTGCTCACCTTGGACAATTACGGCCTATGCGAAGCGATGTGTAAAATACAGGAGAACGCCGGCGGAGCCTATATGCGGGCGTGGGATTCCCGCGATGAAGACGGCGAAACTCCTGCCATTCAGAGACTGTATGCCTACGGAATTCAGAATGCAAGGAACAGAACCGATTTCATCCATTTTCTCTTGGGTTATGCGGAGCGTGCCCCCTATGACGAGGAACGGACTATCGGAGAGTACCTCATCAGCGAATGCAGCGATGCTTTGAGCGACGGCATGAAATACAAGGCGCTGGAATATGCGGTTTACGAAACTCTCGAAACAGCCGACATTGATGACACGACGGAGGTCAGGGTCGCATACGGGTACTGCAGGGACAAATTGGCATTGTCTCAGAAACTTTACGGAGAGGAAGACATACTATACTACCACGATTTGCTGTTTTGTGCGGACTTTGCCTGCGCGCCGTTCATCGACGATTGGGAGATGATTGAAAGAGTTTTCGGCTACCATCTGAAATACGGCAAGGCCTACAGGGAGGGTAAAATTGAGAATGTTCTTTCGGACCCCCTTTATGGACTCTATCTGAAAAAGCTCGAGGGAAGGGACATTGATGCTGCCTATAAAGTACTTAATGTCCTGATGTCCGCTGCTGATGTTGACTTGACGGAAAACAACTCACTGAACTATAATGTTTCGGAATATGGGGAGGCTCAGATATACCTGCTGTATTCAAAGGCACAGCTTGACCGTTGGACGGGGAAAAGCGGATATGAAGATGAAATGAAGGCCGCATACAGCCTTGCGCTCAAGTATTTGTCTCCTGACGGAGGCTTTTATGACATTCAGGAATTTATACGGCCGGACTACAGACTACTGTCCGACATAATATCCTGGCTGAAGGTTTCGTACGACTCGTCAGATGCCGGCGATGTCTATGACGTGGCTCTTTTCCTCAAAGGAACGGTAAACAACATCGCGTCGGCGGTGTTGACGGAACTTGACGGCTGCGGGGACGACGAACTGCGCGAGTATGTTGACTCTTTGAGGAACAATTATGACAGAACTCCGTCATGGGAAGGCCAATGGAACCCTTTTGACGCATTCTATTCTTCGGATTATCAGAAATGGTCCGTGAGGGAAACGAAGTTCGGCAAACGCCTCGATTCGCTCGGCGGTTCGAGCGGAGCCGCGAAGTTTTGGGATTCATGCATGATTAAGTGGCCTCAGGTCTGGAACGCACTGCTGAAGGACGAGACAGCCATCGAAATAGTAAACAGCATACCTCTTCTGGGCGGAGAGATTGAATACAAGGCAATTATACTGAACAAAAGTGACGGCACCCCCGTTGCTGTAAAACTCTGCACCGGCTCGGAGTTACGAAGCATCCTCAGAAGCGGCAACTGCTATGATGTTTCTTCGACAAAGTTGTTCGAGACAATATGGAAACCGATTGCACCGCACATCAAGGGCAGGATTATACATTACTCCCCTATCGACATACTCGCCAACATAAACATTGCCGCGATACGTGACGAATACGGAAGATGCCTGTCCGACACCTACGACATCCGGAACTGCAGCTCAACAGGCTGGCTTGCCGGACGCAATGAACCGGAAACGCCTGCAAAATATGAGCGAATCGAACTTTGGGGAGGCGCGCGCTCCATACCTGAAACCGAGAAGGAGATAAGAGACATCAGCACGATTGCGGAGGGAAACGGAATCGCCGCCACAGCGCACTCCGGAAAGAAGTGCACGGAACGCTCATTCAGGGCAATATCAGGGAATCATGTCTCGATAATACACGTCGCGGCGCACGGATTCTACCGCAGGGCAGCGGAAAAAGCGGAAGATGAGCAAGACAACCCGCTGGACAGATGCGGCATTCTGCTGGAAAAGGAAACATACGAAGCCGGAACGCACGATAACAATGAGGATGACGGCATTCTGCTGGGGTCTGAAATCGCCCGAATGAACCTTGTCGGAACGGACCTTGTCGTTCTTTCCGCCTGCAAAAGCGGACTGGGAGACATCTCGGACGAAGGCATCATCGGCCTTCAGCGGGCGTTCCGCATGGCCGGAGCAAAAACAGTCGTCGCGGCTCTCGGCAATGTCCCGGACAAGGCCACCCGCATATTCATGACCGAGTTCTACCGCAGCCTCTTCACCGGCAAGACCAGGCGTCAGGCCTTCAACGACGCCATCTCGTTCATGAAATCCAGTCCCGACTGCTCCGCCCCAAAATACTGGGCTCAGTTTGTTATGATTGACTGACTTCGCCACAACAAGCACTATCCGATCGACCCTTTCCTTTTGAAAAGGAAAGAAAATGCGGAAAGTTTCCTTTTGAAAAGGAAAGGATGAGGCATTCGGGAGAAAATGGGAAACAGATAACAGAAGAGCGTTTGCAATTCATTGAAATATATCTATATTTGCAGTTGCGAAACAGCTGTTTCGGAAATGGGCGTTTCGCAACTTGACAAATACGGTTTGCATCATGAGATTTTTTGACAGAAAAGAAGAACTCGCGACGCTGCGCGAAATTCGCGAGTTGTCGCACACGGTCGCGCAGTTTACGGTTGTGACAGGACGCCGTCGAATCGGGAAGACATCATTGGTCTGGAAGGCTTACGAAGATGAACTTATATTGTATTTTTTCGTCACACGGAAGGCCGAAAGCGAATTGTGCGACGACTATCTCTCTGAGATTGAGAGAAAATTGGGCGTGCCCGCGTTGGGGAAGGTGACGCGGTTTTCTGATATATTCGAATATCTCATGAAACTGTCCGCCGAGCGTCCAGTCACCCTGTTTATCGATGAATTTCAGGATTTTTTCCGCATAAACAAATCTATATACAGCGAAATGCAGAAGATATGGGATCTCTATCACACTCGGGCGCATATCAATCTCGTCGTATGCGGTTCCATATTTTCGATGATGACCAAGATATTCAAGGACAAGAAAGAACCTCTCTATAACCGCCAGACTCGTCTTATGACAGTGCGTCCGTTCGGCCCTGAGGTTCTGAAGGAAATCCTGTCTGAATATAATCCTGATTATAAGGCAGATGACCTTCTGGCCTTGTTTTCATTTACCGGAGGTGTTGCGAAGTATGTCCAGCTGCTCGTTGATTCCGGAGCCACGACAAAGACAAAAATAATTAACCACATCGTGCGGGCTGATTCCGTTTTCATCGGAGAGGGCAAGGCGGTATTGATTGAGGAATTCGGGAAAGACTATGGGGTCTATTTCTCCATCTTGTCCGCAATCGCGCGGGGAAAGACATCACGAGCCGAGATTGAGATCGCCGTCGGCAAGGAAATCGGAGGTTACATGACGAAGCTGGAAAATGATTATGAAATCATTACAAAAAAACAGCCTCTGTTCGAGCGCAGTGCGACAAAGAACGTGAGATACGCAATCGATGACAATTTCTTCATGTTCTGGTTCAGGTTCATCTATAAGTATAGCTATATGCTTGAAATAGAGAACTACGAGAGCGTGCGTGGAATAATCGAAAGGGATTATGAGACATTCAGCGGCCTGATGCTGGAACGCTATTTCAGGCGAGTCCTGATTGACATGCACCGCTATACGCGCCTCGGAGGCTGGTGGGACAGGAAAGGCGAAAACGAGATTGACATTATCGCAGAAAATGAGTTCGACAGAAAGGCCACATTCTTCGAGGTCAAGCGGAATGCCGCGAATTTCAGCAGAAGCCGTCTTGAGGAAAAGGCCGGCGCATTTCTGCGGACAACCGGCCGTTTCGACGGATATTCCCTTGACTACAGGGGGCTTTCGATGGTGGATATGTAGGCTACCGCAGCAGGGATTCAAGTTCGTCGAAGGAGGAGAATGATGTTTTTTCCATGTTTACATTTTGTCAGCGGTGACATTCTCTTACAAGATAAAGTTGTCTTTTGACAAAATATAGACAAAATGAAAATTCTATTTCCCTGTACTGCTTCCCGGAAATTACGAAAATGCCGAGTGCATCGGATACATTGCTGTTCCCAAGGGATATGAAAGAGTCTGCGGAAATGACAAAGAGTACACTGAATTTCTGCGCTCCATTCCGTTGAAGCCCAAGGGGGCCAAAGTGATGCTCTATGGGAGCA
>ERZ808240.1651-NODE-1651-length-26960-cov-32.090318_pt1 | contig 26960 bp, 17 predicted proteins | sample MGYA00521084_ERZ808240 | MGnify/ENA primary metagenome ERZ808240 (study PRJEB31516, sample SAMN03275571) | gut metagenome | biome: mammalia-associated habitat; material: feces | host: Papio cynocephalus | place: Kenya | collected 2012-08-06 ... | reverse complement strand
GCGAAATACAACATCTACGAATATCAGCGTGACTTCGAGTCCGCCTACAGGGACATCCGCGCCCGTGGCTGCGTTCCGGTTCTGTGCGGCGGTTCCGGACTCTATGTCGAGGCGGCCACCTGCGGCTACTCCCTTCCGGATGTCCCTGAAAACAAAGAACTTCGTGAGGCAATGGAAAAGCTCCCGACTGAAGAGCTCATCGAGAAACTCGCTGCCCTCAAGCCATTGCACAACAGCACCGACTACGACACCCGCAAGCGCCTTATCCGCGCCCTCGAAATAGCCGTCTATGAGTCGGAGCACCCCGTAAACCGTACTGCGTATCTCCCGAAGAAGGCCTATTACATCGGCACGCTCGTAACCCGTGAAGTCCGCAACGCCCGCATCGACGCCCGCATCGACGCCCGCCTCCGCGACGGCATGGTCGAGGAAATCCGCAGCCTTCTCGACGGAGCTCCCGAACACATCGACCCGCTGACGGGCAAGACTATCCCCGCCCGCGACCCCATTCCCGCCTCCGACCTCCTCTATTATGGCCTTGAGTACAAGTTCGTCACCCTATACATAGAGGGGGACCTCAGCTACGAAGAGATGAAATCCCGCCTCGCCGTCGCCATCCACCAGTTCGCCAAGCGCCAGATGACATGGTTCAGAGGCATGGAACGCCGTGGCGTCCGCATCCACTGGACGGAAGTTTGATGCATCCCCTTAGTCTCAGCATTTTGTTACAGCTTAAAAGATTTTTTTACGAGCTCCACGCTGTCGAGGATCTCCCAGCCGAAGAACTGGACTTCCTTGCGGGCGCGGACACCGTGGCGGACAATCTCGACCTCGGCGCGGTACGGCTTGCGGCCGACGTGACCGTATGCTGCTGTGGGTTCATAAATCGGGTTCTTCAGGCCGAACTTCTCGATAATCTTCGCCGGGCGCAGGTCGAACAGCTCTCCTATCCTGGCCGCTATGAAAGCGTCGCTGAACGGCTTGCCTTTGTGCCCCGAGCCCTGCACTCCGGCCTCATCGACTGCCGCCGTGCCGTAGCTGTTCACGAAGATGCTGACCGGACGCGCCACGCCGATTGCGTATGAAATCTGGACCAGAAGCTCGTCCGCCACTCCCGCAGCCACGAGGTTCTTCGCTATGTAGCGCGCCGCGTATGCCGCCGAGCGGTCAACCTTTGAAGGATCCTTTCCGGAGAAGGCTCCGCCGCCGTGGGCTCCGCGTCCGCCGTAGGTGTCGACTATAATCTTGCGTCCCGTGAGCCCCGTGTCCCCGTGCGGCCCGCCGATGACGAACTTTCCCGTCGGATTCACATGAAGGATGAAGCCCTGCGGATTCTCGTGCTCGTCAAACACGCCGTGGAACAGCGCGGCTGTGTCCGGATGCAGTTCCCTGAGCATTTCCGGGATGAGAATCTCCTCCACATCCTTGCGTATCTTGGACTGCATGAAGAAATCGTCCGGCAGGAACTCGTCGTGCTGGGTGGAAATCACGATTGTGTGAACCCGCACCGGCCTCCCCGTCTCCCCATCGTATTCTATGGTAAACTGCGACTTCGCGTCCGGCCGGAGATACGGCATCCTCGAGTCCTTCTCCCTGCGTATCCTCGCGAGCACCCGGAGCGCGAGATGGGAGAGGTAGAGCGGGAGCGGCATGTAGTCTTCGGTTTCTCTGTTGGCATACCCGAACATCATTCCCTGATCTCCGGCTCCCTGCGCGTCGGCCTCGTCCTCCACGTCTCTGTCCTTGCCGACAACCCCCCTGTTTATGTCCGCCGACTGCTCATGCAGGGTGCTCATCACTCCGCAGGAATTGCCGTCGAAGCGGTAGTCGGCCTTGTTGTAGCCGATGCGGTTCACGGTCTTCCGCACAACCTTCTGGATGTCAACATATGCGTCCTCCGAGCGGACCTCTCCGCCCACAATCACAAGCCCCGTCGAGCAGAAGGTCTCGCAGGCAACCTTGGCCTCCGGATCCTGCCGGAGAAACTCGTCGAGTATCGCGTCTGAAATCTGGTCCGAAACCTTGTCCGGATGTCCCTCGGAAACCGACTCCGAAGTAAATAGATAATTATTATTCATAATGTCATAGCATATTGTTTTTATTCAATAAAAGGATGCAGTGCAAGGCTTGCGACGAAATCCAAACCGGAGCAACCTTATGGTTGTGAGGATTTGGGTGAGGAAGCATAACGCAGCAATGCGCCTTTTTTGGATAAAAATAAAACTCCACATATTTTTGACATTCTCAAAATATGCAGAGCCGCTATAAAAACACACTGTCGGGTCACCTGTGACCTTCATCACATTTTAGCATTTTTTCGAGTGGTTGCAAGCAGACAAATCTCTCCACATATTTCGTATTTCCCTTCGTTTCCGAATGGGAGTGCAAAGGTACGCAAAAATTTATGATTCCAAAGAAAAAATCGTAAAAAGCGACAAATTTTCAAAATATCGCGATATAATTTCTTAAAGTCACGATTCTGATATACATTTGCGCGACAAAACCAAAACATTTTTTATTAATTCAACCCTTATGAGACAAACAATCAAATGTTTTCTGACTGCCTTGGCAGCGGTTCTTTTGGGTGTGACCTCTTTCGCTCAGGTCACGACATCAAGTCTTAACGGTCGTGTTGCAGATGAGAACGGTGAAGCCGTAATAGGCGCCGCCGTCGTCGCGACGCACACTGAATCAGGAACTCAGTATGCAGCCGTTACAAACAATCAGGGCCGTTTCGTAATCAACGGTATGCGTGCCGGCGGCCCTTACTCTGTAGAGGTGTCATGCCTCGGTTATCAGACCGTCACCTACACTGACATCATCCTCCGGCTTGCCGAGGCCTACAACCTCAGCGTCTCCCTTAAGGAAGACAAGCAGATGCTCAGCGAGGCCATTGTGATTGCCGCTTCCGCGTCAAAGTTCTCCGCAGAGAAGACAGGCGCGGCGACAAACATCTCCAACAAGCAGATGGATGCGCTTCCTACGGTCAGCAGAAGCATTACGGACATAACCAAACTCTCGCCTTACGGCGGCAACGGAATGAGCTTCGCCGGAGCTGACGGCCGTACCGCAAACTTCACGGTCGATGGCGCGGATTTCAACAATAACTTCGGACTTTCGTCCAATCTTCCGGGCGGCGGCTCTCCTATCTCAATCGACGCGATTGAGGAGGTTCAGGTCGTCATCTCTCCTTTTGACGTGCGCCAGAACAACTTCATCGGCGGCGGCGTGAACGCAATCACCAAGTCCGGCACCAACACCTTCAAGGGTTCAGCCTATGTCTATCACCGCAACGAGAACATGCGCGGCAATCAGGTTAACCATCAGGATGTGGCAGGCGCGAGGGACAAGGACAGGACGACCACCTACGGCGCGACCTTCGGCGGCCCTATCGTGAAGAACAAGCTCTTCTTCTTCGCCAACTTCGAATATACCCAGACACCTAAGGTCGTGAACCGCTGGCGGCCTTCAACCGACGGCGTGGCTAACGAGGACGCCTACATTTCAAGGACGAGCGTCGCTCAGATGGAACAGGTCTCAAAGTACCTCAAGGACAAATACGGCTATGACACCGGCTCCGCCACTGATTTCCCGGCCGAGGCAAGCAATATGAAGGTTCTCGCCCGTCTCGACTGGAACATCACGAGGAACCACCGTCTTGCGGTCCGCTACAACTACACGCTTGACAGGAACTGGATTCCGACGAACGGCTCATCTTCAAACTGCGGCAAGCGTGCCACGAAGGACCGTCTCTCCCAGTATTCCATGGCTTTTGCAAATTCAATCTATTCGAAGGACAATAAGGTACACACGGTTTCCGTGGATTTGAACAGCAAGATTACTGACCGGATTTCCAACCAGTTCCTCGCCACGTTCTCTCAGCTCGACGAGGTGCGCGGCTCCAATTCCGAGAAATTCCCGTTCATCGACATCCTTGACGGGACAGGTACGTTCACGCCTCTCATGTCTGCGGGATATGAACTCTTCACTTGGAACAACGGCGTTCACAACCAGGTTTTCACAATCAAGGATGACGTTACCTACTATGCCGGAACACATAAGGTTACTGCCGGTCTGAGCTACGAATATCAGATGGCCGACAACTCCTACATGAGAAACGGAACGGGTTACTACCGCTACAACAGCCTTCAGGATTTCCTCAGCGGGGCCACTCCTGAGACCGTTGCCCTCACCTATGGCTACGACGGCGAGGAGAATCCGGCGGCAAGGGTACGCTATTCCAAGGTTGCTCTCTACGGACAGGACGAGTGGAATCCGACCGAGAACTTCAAGCTCACCTACGGTCTCCGTCTTGAGAGCATCATCTTCAACAACAAGGATCTGATGAGGAATCAGGCCATCTATGACATAGACTACAACGGCAGGCACATCGACACCGGCAAGTGGCCTACCACCAAGGTTCAGGTTTCACCGAGAGTCGGTTTCAGCTGGGACATCTTCGGAAACAACAGCCTCAAGTTCCGTGGCGGCACGGGACTGTTCAGCGGCCGTCTGCCTCTTGTCTTCTTCACCAATATGCCGACGAACTCCGGAATGGTTCAGAACGTCGCTTCCATTACGACGACTTACGACGACCAGAACAATGCCACTCCGGATCCGCTTCTTGAAAACTTCAAGGGAGACATGATTACAAATGTCGCCGACCTTCTCAAGAAGATGAACGAACTTGACCCTAAGAGGTTCCCTACCACGATCACTCCGGAGGACGGCGTGGCTCCGTCCGCCGTTCAGGCTGTGGATCCCAAGTTCAGGATGCCTCAGGTCTGGAAGACTTCCGTCGCTCTCGACTACAACTTCCCGACCTCGTTCCCTATGAGCATCGGCGGCGAGTTCATCTTCAACAAGACGGTGAACGCGGTCTGCCTCACGGACTACAACGTGAAGCCTGTCGAGGGATTCGCGAGGTTCAACGGGCCGGACAACCGTCCTGTCTATCCGTCCGATTTCCGCTACACCAAGACAAATGCGTTCGTGCTCACAAACACGAACAAGGGCTACGGCTATTCCGCAAACGTGACTTTCAACATCAGCCCGGTTCGCGGACTTGACATCACAGCTTCATACACACACCTTGTTTCAAAGGAACTTACCGGAATGCCGGGGTCTGACGCGTCTTCCGCCTTCACCTACATCCCTACGGTCAACGGGCCGAACTACACGACGCTCCACAACTCCACTTACGTGACTCCGGACCGCGCCTTCGTGAACCTCTCCTACAGGGACAGGTCCGACAATACTTTCGGAATCTTCTATGAGGCATGGAGGGGCGGCTACAACTACTCCTACATCCTTGAAAATGACATGAACGGAGACAACTACAGTTACGATTCGATTTACATCCCGACTGACGAACAGGTTGCAAACAACGAGTTCCGCTTCGTGTCCGAGGACGACCGCGACCGCTTTATGGCCTATGTCCACAAGGACAAGTACCTCAGCAAGCATCAGGGCGAATATGCCGAGGCCTACAGCGTATATTCTCCTTGGGTTCACAGGATTGACTTCCACTACGCCCATGACTTTAAGATTAAGGTCGGAAAGTCAGTGAACACTCTCCAGCTCAACTTCGACATCAAGAACATAGCCAACATCTTCAACTCAAGGTACGGCGTGATGAAGCAGATGAACACGGATTATGCAAACGCTTCGAGAAGTACTGCCAGCATCCTCAAATATACGGGCGTGGATTCAGAAGGGTATCCGGTATATTCAACTCCTGAGGCTGTCAGCGGAAGCACACAGATATGGAATCCGGTTGTCTCAATCGGCCAGTGCTGGTACGCTCAGGTGGGAATCAAATATATGTTTAACTAATTCCAAATCCGATTAAGATGAAACCAAGATATTTTTTGACATTTGTCCTTTCCTGCCTGTTGCTGGCAGTCGGATGTCAGAAGGACAAGCCTGCGGAGACGCTGTCAAGCATAAAGCTCTCCGAATCCTATGTCGCGCTTCCAACCGCCGGAGGAAGCGTTGAAATCACGGTCACCGCTGCGGCTGACTGGAAACTCACTTCATGCTCGCGCTGGATTACCCCTTCAGTCAAGGAAGGCGCGGCCGGCGACACCAAGGTTTCTTTCTCTGTTCTTGAGACGTTCAAGTCGCGCACGGGCGAGGCGAAGATTGTCTGCGGAGACGACACTCAGTACATCAAGTTCAATCAGTATTTTGCCGAGGCTTCCGGAGACCATGTCTATCACCGGGTCGATAAGGTGACTCCTGGCAAAGCCTACCTCATCGTCTATTACAATGAGGAAAAGGGCGGCTATCTCGCGCAGACTCCTAACACCGACGGCTCGTCGTCCTACTCCTATCAGGCCGTGAGGGTCGTCACTTCCGCAATGTCGGACGAGAACAAGACCATAACGCTCAAGGATCAGGACAATTCCTTCATCTTTGCGGCAGACAAGGACGGGTTCAAGGTTAAGCAGCTGGCCGACGGACGCTACCTCTACAAGAGCGGCTCCTATGCCTCGTTCAATGTTACGGATGATGACAAGACGGCCAACGCCTGGACTGTAAGCTTTACTGAGGACGGTCACGCGAAAATCGAGAAGGGCGGTACATGGTTCGAGTTCGCTCCGAGCTACGGCACCTGCCAGCTCGGCACAACTGAGAATCTCCCTTACCTCTATGAGGATGAGCAGGAGCCGAGGGCGGACGAACTTAAGTGGAATCCTGTGACGCTTTCCAAGGTGACGGCAACAACAGCTTCCGTTTCCGCTTCCTACAATTATGGCGGCATCGAACCTCTTGACGGGGCCGGATTCATTCTCCGCAAGGGCAAGGCTTCGCAGAAGATTGCGCTCACCGTTCCTGAGGACGGCAAACTCTCTTTCGATTTCACTGAAGGCACTGAAGAAGGCGCAGTCGCTCTTGAGCCTGCGACCGCATACAGCATCGCGGCATACCTTGACTACGAGGGGTCTGTTCATGAATCCGGGTCTGTGGAATTCACGACTTACGGAGAAGGTGAGGTGAAGACCGTTACCATCGCTGAACTCGCGAAGTTCATTGCCGACAACAATGCCGAGAAGAGCCTCAGCCTTGCGGGAACTTATGCGGAAGGAATCGTTACAGCCGTAAACGGCAGCAACCAGAATCTCTTCAAGAGCATGACTGTGGAGGATGGAAAGGGCGAGCCGGGCACGGGAGTTCTTTTCAACGGCAATGACTTCAAGACTGGCTTTGCCATCGGCGACAAGATTAGGATTCATCTTCTCGATGCTGCCTGCACGGTTTATAACGGGCAATATCAGATCACTGATGCCACGACTGAGAAACTTGCTGAAGGAGCTGAGTTCACGACTCCTGTGGTTGAAGCCGGCAAGCTTGTCGACTATGCCGGAATGTATGTGACCGTGAAGGACGTGACCCCGGACGGCGTCTCCGCCGGTACAGTTTGGAACGACGGAAAGTCAAGCAACGCCACGGTTGGTTTCAAGGCCGTAGAGGGAGAAGCCAAGTTCACGGTGAGCACCTACAAGACCTGCCCGTGGTCCGGTGATTTCATCGGTTCCACTGCAAAGGGCAACATCTCCGGCGTGGTTAAGTCCAACAACGGCAAGCCGGTTCTCTATCCGAACAAGGCCGAGGACGTCGCCGCCTTCGCCAACACCGAAGACCCTGTCATCACCAAGGTTAATCCTGCCGAGCTCACCTGGAAGGGCGACGAGACCGGAGCCAAGACAATCACTGTTGAGGGAACGAAAATCGAGGCGGTTTCCGTCTATACGAAATCAACTCACTTCGCCGCAACCGTTGAGGGCCTGAAGGTGTCAGTGAAACCGGTTTCTGCGAACACTTCGGATACTGACGCCATTACCGGAACTCTCGTGATTTCAGTGCCGGGCGGCAACAGCGTCGAGGTCGCTCTTACTCATGAAAGAAAGGCGAAGGTTTATTTCGAGGAATCATTTGCAACTCAAGGCAAGTTTACGATTGAGAATACTTCTCTCAGTTCAGGTTTGTCTTATGTTTGGAAAGCGGATACAAGCAACAAATATATGAAGGCTTCCGCATATGTTTCTGGCTCCAACAAGGCGGCTGAGGCACTTCTTGTTTCTCCTGAAATAGATCTCGCCGGGGCAAAGAGTACAGTGTTGATGTTCACGCACGCGCTTAACTTTGTAAAGGTTGGCGACAAGGAAGATTATGTCACTGTGCTTGCAAGAAAGGTCGGCGACGAGAACTGGACACCTCTGACGATTGAAACATATCCGAACGGAAGCTCTTGGACATTTGTGGATACAAGCGTTGATTTGAGCGCCTTTGACGGCAGCAAGATTCAGATTGCATTCAAGTATGTCAGCACCACGTCATGCGCCCCTACATGGGAAGTTAAGAATGTGAAGATAATCTCGTAAGCTCATCTTCCTCCAAGTCACAGCGACGGCGACCGGAACCCCCGGCCGCCGTCCTTTGTTTCATTTCCACAAAAAGATTATTAACTTTGCAGCCTTTACACTTTAATACCAAATGGAAAAGATGACAAGATTACTGAGAGACAGCAAGGGAACGAGATGGATGATTCTGATACTCGTTTCATTGGTGATGTTCGCGGCATATGTCGCTTCGGACAACATCTTCGCCGTTGAGACGACCCTTACTCAGCCTGTGGCGGAAGGCGGGGCATACGGCATACTTGACAGTGAATACAGCTCGCTTGCGGGCGCGTACTCCATATTTAACGTTTATCTGCTCATGCTCATCTTCGGGGGAATCATCCTTGACAGGATGGGTATCCGCTTCACTGGAATCATGTCCACCGCGCTGATGGTGATTGGAGTGGGAATGATGACATGGACATTCTTCGACCTCAGGGCAGAAGTCGCAGCAGGAGCGGATATGGGCATGGTTAATTTTCTCGGGGACAAGTTGAGGAAGCCGGTTCTTCCGGCCGTGATAGGAATGGGGATATACGGAGTCGGCGCCGAGATTGCCGGGATTACGGTGACGAAGATTATCGCGAAATGGTTCGTGGGATATGAAATGGCTCTTGCCATGGGACTGCAGCTTTCCCTCGCGAGACTCGGGACCGGACTGGCGTACGGCGCGACTCCGGCTGTCGTGAAGATGTGCAGCGGAAATGTTGGTATTGCCGTGATTATCGGGCTCGTGCTTCTTATGCTCGGATTTGTGCTCTATCTCGTCTATTGCATTTATGACCGAAGGCTCGATAAGCAGATTGCTCTGGCCGGAGGCTCATGCGGTTCGGCCGGAGACGAGGAGGAAAAGTTCAATGTCCATGATGTCCTTGCCGTCATAAAGAATCCGGCATTCTGGATGATAGCGTTCCTGTGCCTCCTTTTCTATGCTGCGGTCAATCCGTTTCTGAAGTACTCTACCGGCATGATGGTCAACAAGTTCGGCATAAGCGAACACCTTGCCGGGATGTTTCCGATGATTCTGCCTATGGGCTGCATCGTGCTCAGCCCGATATTCGGCGGCATATACGACAAGAAAGGACATGGGGCGGATCTTATGATTCTCGGCGCGGGGCTTATCGCGGCGGTACATCTGTGCTTTGCCCTTCTTCCCGGCAGCGCCAGTCCGGTTTTCCCTATTATACTTATGGTCTGCCTCGGAATCGGATTCTCCCTGCTTCCTGCGGCGATGTGGCCTTCCGTTGCGAAGATTATTCCCGCGAGGCAGCTCGGGACCGCAATGGCACTCACGTTCTACATCCAGAATATAGGCTTCATAGTCGTGCCGAAGGCAATCCGTGCAATCCAAGGCTCGACAGACGGATATTTCTGGTTCTCGATTTTCTTCATGGGGCTTGGCGTGTGCGCTATTCTGCTTTCTCTCGGCATCAAACTGCTTGACAAGAAAAAACACTACAGGCTTCAGGAGCCGAATATTCAGTAAGTCAAGCTTATGTCAATCCTTGATGGCATAAATTCTCCGGCGGACATAAAAAATCTTTCAGTCCCTCAGCTCGAACAGCTCTGTTCCGAGGTCAGGGACTATATGATAGAGTGCTGTTCCGTGAATCCGGGGCATCTCGGCTCAAGCCTCGGCGCAGTGGAACTCATCGTCGGGCTTCATAAGGTCTATGACACCCCTCACGACAAGATTGTCTTCGACGTGGGGCATCAGGCATACGCCCACAAGATTCTGACCGGAAGGCGCGAGGCATTCCGCAGCAACCGCCGGAAAGACGGCATCAGCGGATTCCCTAAGATGGACGAGAGTACTTACGACGCTTTCGGGGTGGGACATTCCTCGACTTCGATTTCCGCCGCTCTCGGGCTTGCCGTCGCGGCACGGCTCCGGGGGAGTGACGAGAAGATTGTCGCGGTAATCGGTGACGGGGCGTTGACTGGAGGGCTTGCCTACGAGGGGCTGAACAATGCCGGCGCGAGCAAGGCCGACCTTCTGGTGATTGTGAATGACAACAATTTCTCCATTGACCGGAATCTCGGCGCTATGCACGAACATCTCCTGCACCTGACGACCAACGCGACATACAACCGCATCAAGACTCACCTCTGGAACGCGATAGGGGAGAACGGGCTGCGCGAGACCCTCAGGAACTGGACGTCGAACGCGAAGCATTCCATAATCAAAGGTTCGGGCGGCGACGTGTTCGAGTCCCTGGGCTTCCGCTATTTCGGCCCCATTGACGGCAACGACATGGATCAGGTCGTCACGACCCTTCAGAAAATCCGTAACCTCGGAGGTCCCCGTGTCCTTCACATAATAACCAAGAAGGGCAAGGGGTATGCCCCGGCGGAGAGGCAGCAGGCCATCTGGCACGCGCCCGGAATGTTTGACCCTGAGACGGGCGAGCGCGTCCCGAGCGGGGGAGGGGCGAGCCGCTATCAGGATGTCTTCGGCGCGACGCTCCTCGACCTTGCCGAGAGGAATCCCAAGATTGTCGGCATCACGCCGGCCATGGCTTCCGGCTGCGGGATGAACCTGCTGGCCGCGAAGATGCCGGAGCGCTTCTTCGACGTAGGAATCGCGGAGGAGCACGCCGTAACCTTCTCCGCAGGCCTTGCCGCCGGCGGTCTCCGTCCTTTCTGCAACATCTACTCGTCCTTCTCACAGCGCGCCTATGACCAGATTATCCATGACGTGGCTCTCCAGAACCTGCCTGTCGTGATCTGTCTCGACCGCGCCGGCCTTGTCGGCGAGGACGGAGCCACTCACAACGGTTGCTATGACATCGCGGCCTACCGCTCCGTCCCGAATGCCGTGATAGCCGTTCCCGCAGATGAGGTCGAACTGAAGAACATGATGTTCACGGCTTCCTGCCATTCCGGCGGCCCGTTCATCATCCGCTATCCTCGCGGCTGCGGGGAGAATGCTCCGTGGAAGAGCTGCGGGTATGAAATTCTGGAACCGGGCCATGGCGCGCGCGTCATTGAGGGACGCGAAATCGCCGTGATTGCCGCCGGACCTTCGGCATACAGGGCGAAGGAGGCAATCGGAAGGTTCTCCGAGGCGAGGGGGTATTCCCCGTCCCTATATAATCTAAGGTATGTGAAGCCGCTCGACACGGATCTTCTGGGAGCGGCCTGCGCGGGACATCGCGTGATTGTCACGGTTGAGGACGGATGCGTCGCCGGAGGACTGTTCGGCGCCGTTTCGGAGTATGTGGCGGAGAACGGTCTTGACATCCGGGTTCACGGGGCAGGAGTCCCGGACGAGTTCATCCCGCAGGCGAGCCAGACCGAGCAGCGGGAGATGTGCGGCCTTTCTTCCGGACGGATTCTTGAGACACTGTTGTCTCTGGCTTCGGAACTTGAGGGCGAGAGAGGCGATTCTGATAATTTTTGAATGAAAAAGACCAAAAAGTTTTGGAGAATAAGAATTATTGCCTATCTTTGCAATCCCTTTCGGGAAAACAGGCCTTTGCCGATGTAGCTCAGTTGGCTAGAGCACGTGATTTGTAATCTCGGGGTCGTGGGTTCGACTCCCTCCATCGGCTCAAACTTCATAGTTTTGAAGTTCTGAGAGGAGCTTGACATATTGGGAGAATACCAGAGTGGCCAAATGGGGCAGACTGTAAATCTGCTGGTTTACACCTTCGGTGGTTCGAATCCATCTTCTCCCACAAAGGAGAGTCTTAGAGGCTCTTTTTTGTTAGACATACGGTTAAAAGCGGAAGTAGCTCAGTTGGTAGAGCATTAGCCTTCCAAGCTAAGGGTCGCGGGTTCGAACCTCGTCTTCCGCTCAAAACTACGCCAGTGTAGCTCAGGGGTAGAGCGCTTCCTTGGTAAGGAAGAGGTCGAGAGTTCAATTCTCTCCACCGGCTCTGCTTTTTTCGTGTATATTATTGCATAATACTTTTAAAAACACATACAAGTATGGCTAAAGAAACCTTTAAAAGAGACAAACCCCACGTTAACATTGGTACGATCGGCCATGTTGACCACGGTAAGACCACTTTGACGGCGGCTATCACTACCGTCCTCGCAAAGAAGGGTCTTTCTGAGCTTCGCTCATTTGACTCCATCGACAACGCGCCGGAGGAGAAGGAGCGTGGTATCACAATTAACACCGCTCACGTCGAGTACCAGACAGCAACCCGCCACTACGCGCACGTTGACTGCCCGGGTCACGCCGACTATGTGAAGAACATGGTAACGGGTGCAGCACAGATGGATGGCGCAATCCTCGTAGTTGCCGCAACCGACGGTCCTATGCCTCAGACTCGTGAGCACATCCTTCTCGCACGTCAGGTGAACGTCCCTAAGATTGTCGTTTTCATGAACAAGGTTGACCTTGTTGACGACCCTGAGATGCTTGACCTCGTTGAGATGGAAATCCGTGACCTTCTTTCATTCTACGGATTCGACGGGGACAACGCTCCGGTTATCCGCGGTTCCGCGCTCGGTGCACTCAACGGTGACCCGAAGTACGAGGAGAAGATCATGGAACTTATGGACGCTGTTGACACGTACATTCCTATCCCTCCGCGTGACAACGAGAAGCCGTTCCTTATGCCTATCGAGGACATTTTCTCAATCACAGGTCGTGGTACCGTTGCAACAGGCCGTATCGAGACAGGTGTCGTTCACACAGGTGACGAGGTTGAAATCGTCGGACTTGGCGAAGAGCCTAAGAAGACGGTCATCACCGGTGTTGAGATGTTCCGCAAAATCCTCGACGAGGGTGAGGCAGGTGACAACGTAGGTCTCCTCCTCCGCGGTATCGACAAGAAGGAAATCAAGAGAGGTCAGGTACTTGCAAAGCCGGGTACAATTCACCCTCACGAGAAGTTCCAGGCCGAGATTTACGTCCTCAAGAAAGACGAGGGTGGTCGTCACACTCCGTTCCACAATCACTATCGTCCTCAGTTCTTCCTCCGTACGCTTGACATTACCGGCGAGATTACTCTTCCGGAGGGCGTAGAAGTCGTAATGCCTGGCGATAATGTCACAATCAATGTGGATCTTATCTATCCTGTGGCAATCAACGTAGGTCTCCGTTTCGCAATCCGCGAGGGTGGTCGTACGGTCGGCGCAGGTCAGATTACAAAGATTCTTGACTAATCACTCCTATGACGGGCGCCTCCTCAGGGACGGCACCCGTCTTTTCACAGGGGAATAGAACAAGGGTAGTTCAGCGGTCTCCAAAACCGTCGATGTGGGTTCGAATCCTGCTTCCCCTGCCAATATCAAAGGTTACGATTTGGTAAAGTTTAACAGGTGCCGTCATAAGCTTCCAACCGACAGCACCCATTAAAGGTAAAGATGAAAAAATTCATTAACTACATCAAAGAGTCGTACTATGAACTGACCAAAAAGGTTTCCTGGCCGACTTGGGACAAGTTGCAGAGTTCCGCCATTCTCGTTATGGTGGCGTCTGTGATTTTTGCCATAGTCATTCTTGCCATGGACACCGCTTTCCAGTACCTGATGAAGGCAATATACACCCTTTAATTTTCGTTTCGTCATGAGTGAAAATTCAAAGAAGTGGTATGTGCTCAGAACTGCCGGCGGAAAGGAAAAGAAGGCCAAGGAGTATCTCGAAAAGGAAATCGAGCGCTTCGGTCTTAAGGATTTCGTCAATCAGGTTCTTGTACCGACTGAAAAGGTGTATCAGATTCGCAACGGCAAGAGAGTCTGCACAGAAAGGCTCTATTTTCCGGGTTACGTTCTCATCGAGGCGGAGCTTGTTCCGGAACTTCAGTACATCATCCGTAACGATGTCCCTCATATGTCGGGTTTCCTGACGGAGAAAAGGGAAGTCAGGAAGGACGGCGCGAAGGTTCAGGAGGAGAGGCTTCCGATTCCATTGCGTGACGATGAGGTACGCAGGCTGCTCGGCGAGCAGGACGAGAAGGCCGGAAGCGAGGCTGAGACGCTTGTCGACTATATGGTCGGCGACGCGGTCAAGATTACTGACGGACCTTTCAGCGGATTCGACGGCACTGTGGAAGAGATAGTCGAGGACAGAAGCAAGCTCAAGGTGATGGTTATGATTTTCGGCAGAAAGACTCTGCTTGAACTCAATTTTACCCAAGTAACTAAAGAATAATCATTTATTATGGCAAAAGAAATTACTGGATTCATCAAACTCCAGATTAAGGCCGCCGCAGCAAATCCGTCACCTCCAGTAGGACCGGCACTCGGTTCGAAGGGTCTGAACATCATGGATTTCTGCAAGCAGTTCAATGCTCGTACACAGGAGAGCGCCGGCAAGATTCTTCCGGTAGTCATCACTGTCTATAGCGACAAGTCTTTCACCTTCGAGGTGAAGCAGCCGCCTGTAGCCATTCAGCTCAAGGAAGCTGCCAAGATTCAGACAGCATCTGCTGAACCTAACAGAAAGAAGGTTGCGACCATCACCTGGGATCAGGTGAAGACCATCGCCGAGACCAAGATGCCGGATCTCAACTGTTTCACGATTGAGTCCGCAATGTCGATGGTTGCCGGCACGGCAAGAAGTATGGGTATCAAGATTGACGGTGGCGAGAAACCGGCCGGCATCAAATAAATTCACACGCTATGAGTAAACTTACAAAAAACCAGAAAGTGGTTACGGCCAAAGTTGATTCGGCCAAAATGTATAGGCTTGCCGAGGCATGTGAGCTTGTGAAGGAGGTTTCCTTCACTAAATTTGACGCCTCTGTCGAGCTTCATGTGAAGCTTGGCGTCGATCCGCGCAAGGCCAACCAGATGGTTCGCGGCGTTGTCACTCTTCCTTACGGAACGGGTAAGACAAAGCGTGTCCTCGTGCTCTGTACTCCTGACAAGGAGAATGAGGCGAAGGAAGCCGGAGCCGACTATGTGGGTCTTGACGAGTACATCGACAAGATCAAGGGCGGCTGGACTGATGTTGATGTCATCATCTGTACGCCTTCAGTTATGGCGAAGGTCGGCGTAATCGGCCGTATCCTCGGTCCGCGAGGCCTCATGCCTAACCCTAAGACGGGAACTGTCACGATGGAGGTCGGCAATGCGGTCAAGGAAGTCAAGGCAGGTAAGATTGACTTCAAGGTCGATAAGACCGGTATCGTTCATGCTGCAATCGGCAAGGTTTCATTCACCGGAGAGCAGATTCTCGGCAATGCCAACGAGCTGCTCGGCGCAATTCTCAAGCTCAAGCCGGCCACGCTGAAGGGAACCTATCTTCAGACAGCTACCATCTGCTCTACAATGAGCCCGGGTATTCATATTGATGTTAAAACAATCGGCAGTGCTGAATAAAGAATTACAATTATGAGAAAGGAATTGAAAGTCGAAGTAATTGAGGCAATTTCAGCACAGCTCAGGGAAACTCCTAATTTCTACATTACGGACATTTCCGGGCTCAACGCTGAGAAGACATCCAAGCTCCGTCGCGAGTGCTTTGAGAAGGGCATCAAGCTTTCAGTGGTGAAGAACACCCTTTTCATCAAGGCAACCGAGGAACTCGGAGAGGATATTCACGAACTCCATCATGCGCTTGAAGGTCCTACGGCCATCATGTTCACCACCACTCCGAACGCACCTGCTAAACTCATCAAGAAGTTTCAGGACGCGGGCGAGGAAAAGCCAGTACTCAAGGGCGCCTTTGTTCAGGAATGCGCATTCCTTGGCGCGGACAAGCTCGGAGAACTCTGCAATATCAAGTCCCGTGAAGAGCTCATCGGTGACATCATCACTCTTCTCCAGTCACCTGCACGCAATGTCATTTCTGCACTGCAGAATGCATCCGGCAACACTGTCGCTGGTCTCGTGAAGGCGATTGAGGAGAAAAAGTCAAATGAATAGTAATTATCAACAATTTAAATATTAACTAATTATGGCAGACATTAAAGCACTCGCAGAAGAGTTGGTAAACCTTACTGTGAAAGATGTTCAGGAACTTGCTAACGTTCTTAAGGAAGAGTATGGTATCGAGCCTGCAGCGGCTGCAGTTGCTGTAGCGGCAGGCCCTGTGGCAGCAGGCGAGGCAGCAGCGGCTGAGCAGACTGAGTTTGACGTCGTTCTCAAGAGCGCAGGTCAGGCTAAGCTCAACGTAATCAAGGTCGTTCGTGAGAAGACCGGTCTCGGACTTAAGGAAGCAAAGGAACTTGTTGACAAGGCTCCTACAGCAATCAAGGAGAAGGCATCCAAGGCTGAGGCTGAGGAACTGAAGGCTGCCCTTGAAGAGGCAGGTGCTGAAGTTGAGGTTAAATAACTTCGCCCGCTTCCCCAGAGGGGAACAATCTCAGGTTTAGGGTCCGAAGTAGGCCCTAAACCTTTTTGTCGTATTTATGTCTTAAATAATATCATAAGGGCAGAAGATGTCACAAAAGACTAAAAATCAGCGAATTTCCTTCGCAACATCAAAGATTCTCCTTGAATATCCTGACCTTCTTGAAGTGCAGTTGAAGTCCTTCCGGGATTTCTTCCAGCTTGAGACTACCCCTGAGAACAGGAAGAATGAAGGTCTGTATCAGGTGTTTCAGGAGATTTTCCCGATCGAAGACACTCGCAACAGCTACAAGCTTGAGTTCATTGACTATTTCATTGACCCGCCGCAGTATTCGATCGAAGAGTGTCTGGAGAGAGGGCAGACTTACAGTGTTCCTCTGAAGGCAAAACTCCGCCTTTCATGCAGTGATCCCGACCACGAGGGCTTCGACACGAAGGTCCAGGACGTCTATCTCGGCAACATCCCGTACATGACGCCGGGCGGCACGTTCATCATCAACGGTTCGGAGCGCATCATTGTGTCCCAGCTCCACAGGTCGCCGGGCGTTTTCTTCGGGTCGAGCATCCACGCCAACGGCACAAAGCTCTATTCTGCCAGAATCATCCCGTTCAAGGGTTCATGGATAGAGTTCGCGACTGACATCAACAATGTCATGTACGCCTACATCGACCGTAAGAAGAAGCTCCCTGTCACGACACTGCTCCGTGCAATCGGATTCAACAGCGACAAGGATATCATCGACATATTCGGGCTTGCCGACGAAATCGAGGTGACCCCGGAGAATCTTGAGAAGTTCCAGGGCAGGAAACTCGCCGCGAAGGTGCTGAAGACCTGGATTGAGGACTTCGTCGATGAGGACACGGGAGAGGTGATACCCGTCGAGAGGACTACCGCCATTGTTGAGCGCGGTGAAATTCTCGGTCCGGAGACGATAGCGAAGCTTGCGGATACAGACGTGAAGACCATCCTTCTCCAGAAGGAAGACGCGAATGTCAACGAGTACGCGATTATCTACAACACCCTCCAGAAGGATCCTACGAACACTGAGACGGAGGCCGTCACCTACATCTACAAGCAGCTCCGCAATTCCGAACCGCCTGATGAGGCCACTGCGAGGGATGTCATCGACAAGCTCTTCTTCTCAGACAAGAGATACGACCTCGGCGATGTCGGAAGATACCGCCTCAACAAGAAACTGAATCTCACCATTGATGACAATGTCCGTGTGCTCACGAACACTGACATCATCGAGATTATAAAATATCTCATCCAGCTCATCAACGCGAAGGCAGTCGTTGATGACATCGACCACCTCAGCAACCGTCGTATCAGGACTGTCGGCGAGCAGCTTGCCAACCAGTTCAACGTCGGCCTTTCAAGGATGGCCCGCACGATCCGCGAGAGGATGAACGTCAGGGACAGCGAGCAGTTCGCTCCGACCGACCTCATCAACGCGAAGACGCTTTCTTCCGTCATCAATTCGTTCTTCGGGACCAGCCAGCTGTCCCAGTTCATGGACCAGACCAACCCGCTTTCCGAGATGACACACAAGCGTCGTCTCTCCGCGCTCGGTCCGGGCGGTCTTTCCCGTGACAGGGCGGGATTTGAGGTCCGCGACGTGCACTACACGCACTACGGACGTCTTTGCCCTATCGAGACGCCTGAGGGTCCGAACATCGGTCTTATCTCGTCCCTGTGCGTATATGCCCGCATCAACAACCTCGGCTTCATCGAGACTCCTTACCGCAAGGTGGAGAACGGAAAGGTCGATTTGAGCAGCGGCGGATGGCAGTATATGAGCGCCGAGGAGGAGGAGAACCAGATGGTCTCACTCGCCAACGTGAAGATGGACGACAACGGAAACATACTCGAGGACCGAATCCTCTGCCGCTATGGGGCGGATTTCCCTGTGGTTACCAAGGAAGAGGTCAACTACATGGACGTGGCTCCTAACCAGATTGCGTCAGTGGCTGCCTCGCTCATCCCGTTCCTTGAGCACGATGACGCTCACCGTGCGCTGATGGGAGCGAACATGATGAGGCAGGCGGTTCCGCTTCTCAGCCCGGAGGCTCCTATCGTGGGAACCGGCCTTGAGGAGAGGGTCTGCCTCGATTCACGCACTCAGGTTATGGCCGAGCGCAGCGGAGAGGTCGTCTATGTCGACGCCAAGGAAATTCACGTGAAGTATGACCGTACCGACGACGAGAAGTTCGTCAGCTTCACCGACGACATCACCGTCTATCAGCTCCCTATATATCGGAGGACAAACCAGAGCACGACAATCCTTCTCAAGCCTATCGTCCGCAAGGGTGACAGGGTCGAGAAGGGGCAGGTTCTCACCGAAGGGTATGCAACCCAGAACGGCGAGCTCGCCCTCGGACGTAACCTTAAGGTGGCTTTCATGCCTTGGAAGGGCTACAACTATGAGGATGCCATCGTGCTTTCCGAGAGGATGATCCGCTGGGATGTCCTCACCTCAATCCATGTGGAGGAATATCTCACCGAGGTCCGCGACACCAAGCGCGGTATGGAGGAGCTTACTTCCGACATTCCGAACGTCAGCGAGGACGCGACGAAGAATCTCGACGAGAACGGTATCATCCGCGTCGGTGCGCACATCGAACCGGGTGACATCATGATAGGAAAGATTACTCCTAAGGGCGAGAGCGACCCTTCGCCTGAGGAGAAGCTCCTCCGTGCAATCTTCGGTGACAAGGCCGGTGACGTGAAGGATGCCTCCCTCAAGGCAAACCCGTCTCTTGACGGAACCATCATCAAGACCGCCCTCTACTCGAAGGCGGGTAAGGAGGCGGGCGCCAACAAGCGTCAGGCCAAGGCCGATATGAAGGTTCGTGTCGAGAAGGCGGAGGAAGAGTTCAATGTCAAGGCCGAGGCTCTCAGGGCGCGGTTCCTCGACAAGCTTGCGGTTCTTGCGGAAGGTAAGAAGAGCGCGGGCGTCAGCGACCTCTACGGTGTGGAAATCATCCCTAAGGGTGAGACCATCAAGATGTCCGTTCTCCGTGACATCGACTACGAGAACATCAATACCAGCAAGTGGACTTCCGAGAAGAACACCAACCTTCTCATCAGGGAACTCATAAACAACTACTGCATCGCCTACAAGGAGGAAGCCGCGAGGTCAAAGCGTGAAATCGACAGGATAAAGGTCGGTGACGAGCTTGCCAACGGCGTGCTTCAGGTGGCGAAGGTGTATGTTGCGCGAAAGAGAAAAATCAGGGTGGGCGACAAGATGGCCGGGCGTCACGGTAACAAGGGTATCGTGGCCAAGGTTGTCCGTGACGAGGATATGCCGTTCCTTGAGGACGGTACACCCGTCGATATTGTCCTTAACCCTCTCGGCGTGCCTTCACGAATGAACCTCGGTCAGATTTACGAGACCGTTCTCGGATGGGCGGGGGCCGAACTCGGACTCAAGTTCTCCACTCCTATCTTCGACGGCGCGTCGCTGGATGACATCAGCGCCTACACGGACAAGGCCGGTCTTCCTCGTTTCGGAAAGACCTACCTCAGGGACGGAGGCACCGGCGACTGGTTCGACCAGCCAGCGACTGTCGGGGTCATCTACATGATTAAGCTGGGACACATGGTCGATGACAAGATGCACGCGAGGTCAATCGGCCCTTACTCGCTCATCACTCAGCAGCCGCTCGGCGGTAAGGCCCAGTTCGGCGGACAGCGTTTCGGAGAGATGGAGGTATGGGCCCTTGAGGCATTCGGCGCGGCCAATGTCCTTCAGGAGATTCTTACAGTCAAGTCCGATGACGTGACCGGACGTTCAAAGACCTACGAGGCAATCGTCAAGGGCGACCTTATGCCGACCCCGGGCATTCCGGAGTCGCTCAATGTCCTCCTCCACGAGCTTCGCGGCCTTGGTCTTAAGGTTACGCTGGACTAATTACGGTTAATTTGAAATTTTAGAAATATGCCGACTTTTAATAAAGATAACAAGGTTAAAAGCAATTTCGAAAGAATCAGCATCGCTCTCGCTTCTCCTGAAGACATCAAGGAAAGGTCTTCGGGAGAGGTTCTGAAGCCGGAGACGGTCAATTACAGGACCTACAAGCCTGAGAGGGACGGACTTTTCTGCGAGAAGATTTTCGGTCCTACCAAGGACTACGAGTGCCACTGCGGCAAGTACAAGAGAATCAAGTACCGGGGAATCGTCTGCGACCGATGCGGAGTCGAGGTTACCGAGAAGAAAGTCCGCAGGGAAAGGATGGGACACATAGAGCTTACCGTTCCCGTTGCGCACATCTGGTACTTCAAGTCAGCTCCGAACAAGATTGCGGCTCTTCTCGGCATTGCTGCCAAGAAGCTTGAGGCTGTCATCTATTACGAGAAGTATATCGTGACGGCTCCGGGGCAGACAGGCCTTCAGAAGCTTGACCTTCTCTCAGAGGACGAGTATCTCGACATACTCGCGCAGTATCCGGACAACCAGAATCTTCCTGACGACGATCCGGACAAGTTCAAGGCCGGGATGGGCGCCGAGTCGATTTACGAGCTCCTCAAGGAAATTGACATTGACGCCCTTGCGAAGGAACTCCGTACCAAGATGCTTACCGAGACTTCCCAGCAGAGGAAGGCCGAGGCGCTAAAGAGGCTTTCAATAGTCAAGTGGTTTCAGGAGTCAAAGGGAATCAACCGTCCTGAATGGATGATTCTCAAGGTCATTCCTGTCATTCCGCCGGATCTCCGTCCGCTCGTGCCTCTAGATGGAGGACGTTTCGCGACCTCCGACCTGAACGACCTCTACCGAAGGGTCATCATACGTAACAACCGCCTCAAGAGACTCATTGAGATAAAGGCTCCGGAAGTCATCCTCCGAAACGAGAAGCGCATGCTTCAGGAGGCGGTCGATTCCCTCTTCGACAACTCGAAGAAGTCGAACGCTGTGAAGAGCGAGGCGAACAGGGCTCTGAAGTCGCTCTCCGACAGCCTCAAGGGCAAGCAGGGACGTTTCCGTCAGAACCTTCTCGGTAAGCGTGTCGATTATTCAGCCCGTTCCGTCATCGTCGTGGGCCCTGAGCTCAAGATGCACGAGTGCGGTCTTCCTAAGTTCATGGCCGCCGAACTCTACAAGCCGTTCATCATCAGGAAGCTGATTGAGCGCGGCATCGTCAAGACGGTCAAGTCAGCGAAGAAGATTGTCGACAGGAAGGATCCTGTAATCTGGGACATCCTCGAGAATGTGATGAAGGGTCATCCGGTTCTTCTCAACCGTGCCCCTACGCTTCACAGGCTCGGTATCCAGGCGTTCCAGCCTAAGATGATCGAGGGCAAGGCAATCCAGCTGCATCCGCTCGCATGTACGGCCTTCAACGCCGACTTCGACGGCGACCAGATGGCGGTTCACCTTCCGCTCGGCAACGCGGCCATCATGGAGGCGCAGCTTCTCATGCTCGGTTCGCACAACATCCTTAACCCGGCCAACGGAACGCCTATCACCGTGCCTTCTCAGGACATGGTGCTCGGACTCTACTATATCACCAAGCTCCGTCCGGGAGCCAAGGGTGAGGGTCTGAAATTCTATGGCCCGGAGGAGGTGATCATAGCCCTGAACGAAAAGGCAATCGACATACACTCGAAGATTCTCGTCCGTCTGCCTAAAGACAAAATGGATCCGTCGAAGGGAACTGAGATGGTGGAGACTTCCGCAGGACGTATCATTGTCAACCAGTTCGTTCCGAAAGAGGTGCCTTATGTGAACGAGATTCTCGGAAAGAAGTCGCTCAGGAAAATCATTTCCATCGTCATCAAGAACACAGGCGTTTCACGGACGGCCCAGTTCCTCGACGACATCAAGAACCTCGGCTACCGCAAGGCGTTCGAGGGAGGTCTTTCATTCAACCTCGGTGACGTGATCATCCCAAAGGAGAAGACGCAGCTGATTGAGGACGGCTACAAGACCGTCGAGGAAATCAAGTCGAATTTCCAGATGGGTTTCATCACCAACAACGAGCGTTACAACAAGGTCATCGACCTTTGGTCCGGCATCGACAACAAGATTACTAAGATCGTCGAACAGCAGATTTCGACCGACCAGCAGGGCTTCAACCCTGTCTATATGATGCTTGACTCCGGAGCCCGCGGTTCAACACAGCAGATTAAGCAGCTCTGCGGTATGCGTGGCCTTATGGCGAAGCCTCAGAAGTCAGGAGCGCAGGGAGCGGAGATTATCGAGAACCCTATTACCACCAACCTTAAGGAGGGAATGTCGGTGCTCGAATACTTCATCTCTACGCACGGTGCGCGTAAGGGTCTTGCCGACACGGCGTTGAAGACCGCTGACGCAGGTTACCTTACCCGTCGTCTTGTCGATGTCTCCCACGACGTCATCATCAACGAGGAGGACTGCGGCACGCTCAGGGGACTCATCGCCACTGCAATCAAGAGCAAGGACGAGGTCGTCGAGTCCCTCGGCGAGAGGATTCTCGGACGTACTTCCGTCCATGACGTCTTCAACCCGCTTACAGGAGAACTCATCGTTCCGGCCGGGGAGCAGATTACCGAGGATCTTGCGAACCTCATCGAGTCGCTGCCTATCGAGCAGGTTGAAATCCGTTCAGTGCTTACCTGCGAGTCCCGCAAGGGCGTGTGCGCGAAGTGCTACGGGCGGAACCTCGCTTCCGGAAGGATGGTCGAGAAGGGTGAGGTCGTCGGCGTCATCGCCGCGCAGTCAATCGGTGAGCCGGGTACCCAGCTTACGCTCCGTACATTCCACGTCGGTGGTACCGCATCGAGTGCCGCCGCTGACAGCTCCATCACTTCCAAGTACAACGGTAAGCTCGAATTTGAGGAACTCAGGACAATCGAGAGGGTTCTCGACGACGGCACGAAGCAGACGGTTGTCGTCAGCCGTACCACGGAGCTCCGCATCATTGACGAGAACACCGGAATCACCTTCTCCCAGTACGACGTGCCTTACGGCTCAATACTCTACAAGAAGGAAGGCGACACGGTTCAGAAGGGAGACCTCATCTGTGAGTGGGACGCATATAACGCAATCACCATCATCGAGACCGACGGTACCGTCCGTTTCGACGGAATGGTCGAAGGCGAGAACTTCCGTGAGGAGGCTGCCGACGAGTATTCTCTCAACCGTGACAAGGTCATCATCGAGGGTCGTGACAAGTCCAAGAACCCGAGCGTGCTCATCGTCGATGAGAACAACGAAATCAAGAAGCAGTACAACCTGCCTGTAGGAGCCCATGTGATGATAAGCGAGGGCGACAAGGTCAAGGTCGGAGACATAATCATCAAGATTCCTCGTGCAATCGGAAAGGCGAACGACATCACCGGAGGTCTTCCTCGTGTCACCGAGCTCTTCGAGGCGCGTAATCCGTCAAATCCTGCAATCGTTTCGGAGATTAACGGAGAGGTGCTCATGGGTAAGGTCAAGAGGGGTAACCGCGAGATTATCGTCCGCAATAAGTCAGGAGTCGAGAAACGCTACCTCGTGCCTCTTACGAAGCAGATTATGGTTCAGGAGAACGACTATGTCAAGGCCGGCATGAGGCTTTCAGACGGTTCCGTGTCACCTACGGACCTGCTCCGTATCCTCGGTCCTATCAAGGTTCAGGAATACATCGTGAACGAGATTCAGGAGGTGTATCGTCTGCAGGGCGTTAAGATCAACGACAAGCACTTTGAGATTATCGTCCGCCAGATGATGCGCAAGGTTCAGATTGACAATCCGGGCGACACTGAGTTCCTTGAGGACGAACTTGTTGACAAGTGGGCTTTCATGGATACCAATGACAACATCTACGGCAAGTTCTATGTCGTTGAGACCGGCGATTCGCAGCGTTTCGAGGAGGGACAGATTATCACCGCCCGTGAGCTTCGCAGTGAGAACTCCTCTCTTGAGAGGCAGGGCCTCAAGCCTGTCGTTGTCCGCGAGGCAAGGCCTGCGACCGCAAGTCAGGTACTTCAGGGTATCACCCGTGCGGCATTGAAGACCAACAGCTTCATCTCCGCAGCTTCCTTCCAGGAGACTACCAAGGTGCTCAGCGAGGCTGCAATCCGCGCTCGTGTCGATTACCTCGAAGGCCTGAAGGAGAATGTCATCTGCGGTCACGCCATTCCTGCCGGTACCGGTCAGAAGGACTTCCAGGAAATCCTGGTATCGCCTGTGGTTGAGGTGCAGCAGACTGACTTGTCAGAATTGTAGGGCGGAGCGAAGAAAAAGCGGATTACTGCGTTACTCGTCTTGATAAAATCCTCACAACCGAGAGGTTGCTGCGGTTTTATCTTCACCGAGTGCCTTGTACTCCATCTTTTTCTTCATCTCCTTTCTCTCAGATGTTATATAAAGTGGCCCGGTCAAGAAACTGACCGGGCCGCTTTCGTGCTTGTTTGATGTCAATGCTGAACCCATGTTGCCTGCCGGTTTTTGTGTTTTGAAATATTTGAATTAACTTCGTGGGGTTAAATGTATTAAAACGCAATCCGATAAACGAAATGTCTGCCATGCCGATCAGAAAAATCTCGAAATTCTCCATTGTCATATTGTCGTTGTGCACCGTGCTGTTTGTCGGCGGCATAGTCTCGATATGCATAGTTGATGATGACGCGACTCAGAGCCGTCTCGCCTTTCAGACCTTTGAGGTCGCGCTGATGATGTTCCTGACTTTCGTCCCGGACATTCTGCACAGAATCATACACATAAAGATTCCTCACTTGATGGAGGTGATTTTTGTGTCATTCTGCTTCTGCGCGCTCATCCTCGGGGATGTGGCTGATTTCTACGGGAAGTTCGGCTGGTGGGACTCGCTTGAGCACGGGATGTCCGGAGTGCTTCTCGGAATCCTCGGGTATGCAATCATAAACACGTTCAACAGTGTCGAGGGCAACAAGCTGAAGTTCTCGCCGGTGTTCGTGTCTCTCTGGGTGATATGTTTCGCCCTCGCTGTCGGGGCTCTCTGGGAAATTATGGAGTTCATCACGGACGGACTGTTCGGTCTCAATTCCCAGCAGTATCTCACGACTCCGGGCACATTTGACAAGGCCGTGCCGCTTGAGGGTCATGAGGCTCTTCGTGACACGATGGAGGATCTGATGCTCGATTTCGCCGGCTCGTTCATCATATCGATAATAGGATATTTCGATCTCAAGAAGCAGCGGAAGGGCATAGCTGACCTGACACTTGATACTTCGGAATAAAACACCTATCTTTGTCCTGTCGTCCGTCGTTTAGACGGCAGGAAATGAAAATATTAGAGCATTGCTCTTGTTCCGGCAACTCGAAATCTGGACAATTTCAATATGCACCGGGACAGGTGGCGGTGGTTCCACGCTCGCGTGGACTGCTTAGCTGCTTGCAGGTGCATAAAGGCCGTCCAGAGCCGCGAGTTACCTGTGCTGCAGAAAAGCGGCCCGCGCTTTTTGCGTTATTTCCGAATCCCCTTGTGAGGCGTGGAGCCGGGGTGAAATTATCTTTTATGGGCGGATTATGCCCTTTTCGTCCAGGTACAGGGCAAGCCACTACCGGCGGATTGTGAAAGTCCTCCGATATTTGCAACTACTTCCTTTTCTGATCCTTCCGGCCTTTTCAGCCGCCGTCGTCCATCCTTTTGAGCCTCCTCGCCATCTGCAATGTCCGGGACATATCACATATTACAGTCTGCTGGTTCCTTACCATCTCTTTCAGGCTGTCAATTTCTGTCTTGTCAACATCAAGGAGAGTCTCATAGTCTTCCGGCGTCTTCGTGTCATGCCTGCGTCCCGGTTTTCTGGCGAGGTATGGCACTCCGTCGTCCTCAAGGATGCCCGGAGCGGCCACCTCCGTTCCTGCCAGCAGGGCTTCTTCGCTTATGTCAAGCACCTCGGAGATTTTCTTGACCATAGGATGTATGAGATTGGTCTTCCCGCTCTCGATGCTCCTGTAGGTGGTGACTGATGTACCTAACCGGGCGGCCATGTCCTCCTGCGTATATCCTTTGGCTTTTCTGAAACGGTAGATAGTGTCCTTTATTGAGTTGTTATCCATTCCGTTCAACTTTACATTTTTTACGCCGCAAAATTAAGGCAGAAATATGAACAAAAACAGCAAGCAAAACTTGTGATTCGCAAGTTTTGCTTATGATTTTGAAATTTTTTTCAATATTTTTCCTGCACAGCCACTTCCCCAAGCATTTTCATCTTGGCGAAATCCTCAAAAATTTTTCAGCGATTTTCAGGAAGGCGCATAAGCGCCGTGCGAAGAACAGCGAAGCGCGGGCGTGTGGGATAGTGCGCACGTAGCACGACTTCCCCCGCAAAAGGGGGACGGGAGGGGG
>ERZ808240.1650-NODE-1650-length-26961-cov-5.475842_pt1 | contig 26961 bp, 25 predicted proteins | sample MGYA00521084_ERZ808240 | MGnify/ENA primary metagenome ERZ808240 (study PRJEB31516, sample SAMN03275571) | gut metagenome | biome: mammalia-associated habitat; material: feces | host: Papio cynocephalus | place: Kenya | collected 2012-08-06 ... | reverse complement strand
ATGCTTGATTTGTGTATAGAGGGAAAAGCAACGCCGCGGAAGGTTCTGCTTAAAGAATCTTCCGCGGCGTTGCTGTTTATGTTATTCTGAAGAAGAAGGAAAGCTTATTCCATGCCTGCCATCTGCTTGATTGCTTTCATTGCAAAGGTCAGAGTACGACCCATTGCCACACCAGCCATCAGGCAGGGGTAGTTGTTGGCAAAGAAGCTGCCGGACATATCGCCGGTAACATACAGGCCTTCCATCGGCTTGTTGTCATTGTCCAGAGCCTGACCCTTATCGTTGATGGCGATGCCCTGCTCGGTAGTCAGCAGAGAAGCACCCAGCCAGCAGCCATAGAACGGAGCCTTGCGGATCGCGCTCAGGCGGTATGCAGGCTTGCCGAAATCGGTATCCTCCTGTGCATCGTACAGCTCATTGTAGCGGTCGACGGTAGCGAGGAAGGTGGTCTTTGCCTCACCGGTGAAGCCCAGCTTGTCAGCCAGCTCATCGAGGGTGTCTGTCTTGAAGAAAACGCCTTCCTTCTCAGCGTTTTCAACCTGATTAGCGAAATACTCTTCACCGCCATTGCGAGTCTGTGCAGAGCAACCAATCGTATGGAAGCGTTTTGCATCCTCGATAAAGTTTGCATCGCTGATTTGTGCATAAACACGACCCGGCTGATGCGCTGCCGCATAGACGATATCGTTGTAGGGGCTGCTCTCGTTTGCGAAACGCTCACCGTTGCGGTTGACCTTCAGGAAAGGCTGCGTACCGGGGTTGAACTGACGAATCTTACCCGGGAATGCTTTGCCTCCGAACGCATTGTCGCTCTCTACATAGCCAGCATCTACGCCGGGAGCAACGATGCCGCGATCAAACAGCATGGGAGCAGACTCCTTGTCGAGATTTGCACCGGCCCAGACAGCGGCACGGATGCCGTAACCCTTGTCTGCCGGAGAGTAAGAGCAGGCGGTGGTAACACTGGTACCCAGAGGATCCAGCTGCTCCATCATGTACGGGTTGCCGGGATAACCACCACAAGCCAGCAGAACACCCTGATTTGCATTGTAGCGGATAAAGTGGCCATCATCCACATTCTGTGCAATGATGCCAGTGATCCGGCCATCGGAATTCTTTTCCAGCTTCGCCAGAGAGACCTTAAAGTCTACGTCATAGCCCAGCTCGCGGATGTAATCCAGCAACAGCTCATTGCGTGCCTTGCCAGACTCACGCTCGCTTGCCATGTAATTGTGCTCCTGCACCGGGAAGAGATAGTCGGTGTTGTGTTCTGCGTTCTCAGCAGGCCATGCAGCCTCAGAACCAGAAGTGAAGTCGCAGACCCAGCCGTATTTATCCTCGAGGATGCTGCGCATGAAATCGTGCATCTCAGCAGACTCGTTAATCCATGTGCGGACAACACGCTGGTCGCACTTGCCAGAAGCGTAACGAGAGATCTCACTCAGCAGCTTTGCTCTGTCCGTGGGCTTCTCGCCTGCTTCCTTAGCGGCAGCAGAGTCGATCGCGCCGTACCAGTGACGGGTGTCCTGAACGGCACCGTTCTGCTCGATAACACGGAAATTCAGGCCATTGGCTGCGGCATAAGCAGCAGCAAACATACCACCGTTGCCTGCACCGACGATGACAATGTCGGTATCAACAGTCTCGGTGATGGCAGCTTCGTCGATGTCAGGCTCTTTGCCCAGCCAGTCGCTCTCATCGCCGGTCGGCAGCTGAACGCTGGTTACGGTAGCCTCGCCCTTTGCCTGTGCAAAGCAGCTCTTTGCAGCCTTCATGACGGCCTCACTGGTGATGGTAGAACCAGAAACACCGTCGATCTCAGCAGAACCAGCAGCCAGCAGCTGCTCTTTCAGCTGGTCGGCAGCAGCTGCGCCGTAAGAAGCAGTCTCACCGGAGGTATCGACCACAACATCGGTCACTGCGCTATCGGAGAAGGTCATGGTGACCTTGACGGTAGAGGAGATGCCCTCTGCGGTGCCTTCATAGGTGCCGGGGATATAGGTGCCTGCTGCACCGGAAGCAGCAGTGCTGCCGGATGTGGCGGTGCTGGAGCTTGCTGCGTTGCAGGCTGCCAGTGCGCCAGCAGTCACACCAGACATTGCCGCAGCAGCCGCAATCTTCAGAAAACCTTTACGAGAGATCTTGTTCATTGCGAGTTTCCTTTCTTCTTGCTATTTTCTTCTTCCTTCAGACGTGGTGCCTCATTTGCACTTCGTTCGATAATAATCTAACATAGTTTCTTGATTTTGTCTCTTAAGATTTCTTAAACTTCTTAACCAGTTCTTAGCTATTCTCCTTGTAAAAGAGCATCTTTTTTTGCCCAATTCGTTTGATATTTGCTTATCGAAGTTTTGCTGGGCGCAAAAATTCACGCCCACCCCTTAAGTTTTCTTAAGAAGTTGGCGTGATTTGTTTAAGAGGATTTAACCTTTCTCTCCCCTTCCGGCTGAAAAATATAACCCTTTCCCCACACATTCTTCAGATACACCGGCTTCGTCGGGTCCGGCTCGATCTTGCTACGCAGGTTATGGATATGTACCTGTACCGTTCGGACATCGCCGAGGCTGTCTTTGCCCCAAATTTTCTGGTACAGCTCGTTCGCCGTGAAAAAGGTGTTGGGGTACCGGACAAACAAGGTCAGGATGCGATACTCCATATCGGCGAGATGGATGCTTTTACCTTCCCGTTCAACATTGTGGCTGTTGGCATCCAACGTAAAGGCGGCGCAATGGTAGCCGTTGACGGACGGCTCGGCGGCATCCATCTGTACCCGGCGGATATTGGCCATGATGCGAGCCAGCAAAACTTTATTGTGATAAGGTTTCGGGATAAAGTCATCGCCGCCCAGCTCCAACGCCTTGACGACCGTGTCGGTATCGTCCAGACAGGAAGTGAAGATGATCGGGCAGTGATGCCAGCTGCGGAGCCGCTGACATAGGTCGACGCCGTTGGTATCCGGAAGCAGGATGTCCATCAGGATGACATCAAACTTTTCCCTTGCATGGCTCAGTGCGTCGCCGCCCGTCTCGGCACAGACCACCTCGAAATTTTTCTGACTCTCCAAAAAATAGCGTGTGGTATCCCGGATCACCGGATCATCCTCGACCAATAGCACCCGGATCATGGATTTGCTCTCCCCTTTTTCTTCAAAATCTGATATACTGACCTTAGTATACCTTATTTTAATGGAATTCACAACTGGTTTTCTTTGCTGGGTGGTTTTATGATGCAGATATCCTCGAAAAAAAAGTTTTTCTCTGTCCTCGCTTTGCTTCTGGCTGTGTTCATCGCTCTGGCCGGGATCTGGTTCAATGCAACGTTTCCGACTCTTTCCAGCGGCGAACCGTTCACCGATGCCGCCGCAGAAAAAGGTGTCACCCTGACCGGATGGAAACAACTCTCCGAACAGGAATGGGAGTTTATCCTGAATGCCGATTCCGCTGACCGTCCGCTAACGCTCTGTTTTGGCGGCACAAATTCCGGCCGTCCAGTCGGGCTGGATGCGGTCGACCGTTCCGGCGAAATTTTCCAGTTGGAACCTACCGGACAGCCTATCCGCATTCGGGTGAACTGTGCCCGGGAACCGCAGTGCTGGCTGATGACACCGGAGCGTGCTTCCGCCGGGATGGAATTCCGGAGCCTGCTTCAACTCATGACCCTGACTGCTTTCGTCACGATGGCGGCGGTCGTGCTAGCATTGTTCTATTATAAGCGACAGGCCGAACTGGGATATTTTCTGCTTTATCTTATCGTCCTTATCAGTTGGGGATTCACCGTTTATCTTTCCCCTGTTTCGGAAAGTTATTGGAAAGGACTTATCCTGCGGTTCTTTTTTGCGCTTGCCGTTATCGCTCCCATCTGGCTTTCCGCCGCTCTGATTCAGACTCGATTCTTTCTTGAAACGAAAAATCGCGCTATCTTGTTTTTTATCACTACACTTTATTTCGGATGCAGTCTCAGCACTTCCAGCCATCTTCGTCAGCCCGCCCTTCTTGCGGGAATGCTTTACTGCATGTTCCTGCTCATTCGTGCTTATCAGAGCGGTTTTCATTCTGCACTTCTCTTGCTTCTGCCTTGCGCCGCCACTTCCGGTCTTCGGGTTCTTGCGCTCCTTCCTGGGATGCACCTGTCGTTTTTCACGGAGTCCTTCCAGTTTTATCTTGTTCGCTGCGCCCGTATTTTCGACCTGCCTTTCGCGCTGGGCTGCATGGTCTTTGTCTGCCGCCGGTTTGCCCTCCAATTCGACCGCACTGAGCAGCTGGCCCGGGAGTTGGATGAACGGGTCAACGAGCGCACCAAGGCTCTGACGGAGGAAAGCGAAGCACGAAAGAGCATGATGCTGAACATCTTCCACGACCTGCGCAGTCCGCTTTTCGCCGTGAGCAGCGGCCTTGAAACGCTGGAGTCTGCTCCCGAAGCTCTGTCTGCTCTGCTTCCGGCTCTGCGTCAGCGCGTCGAATTCCTCCGCCGCCTGACCGAAGACCTATTTCTCGCTGCCAAGTTGGAGCAAAAACAAATCATGCTCAACGAAGACCGTGCCGCCCTCAATGAGGACACTGCCATCGTTTGTTCCGCCTGCCAGAGCGAGGCCGATAAAAAGGGCGTACATCTTCACGTTGACACGTCGGTATTTCTGCCGGTCTGGGGCGATAATGTCCGGTTAGAGCAAATCGTCCAGAATCTCGTCACCAACGCCATCCATTACACGCCCACCGGCGGCGACATTACCGTGACTTGCAAAGCCGAAAACGGGTTTGCCCTTGTCAGCGTCCGTGATACCGGCTGCGGCATCGCTCCACAGGATCAGTCCGCCGTTTTTAACCGGTACTTTCACACCACTGCCAACACCAAACACGATTCTACCGGCCTTGGCCTGACCATTGCACAGGAACTGGCGCACCTTCATCACGGAGAGATCACTCTGGAAAGTGAAGTCGGAAAAGGCAGCTGTTTTACTTTAAAACTTTCTCTGTTGGAGATGGAATAAGCACAGAACGCCTTGAACTGCAATTTCACAGTTCAAGGCGTTTTGTTTAGCTTATTACAAATGTCAATTCCGCAGTGGCGGCACACTTGCCATCCACATAGGCAGAGGCTTTCCCAATGCCGACCGGCCCACGCTGTTCGACCAGCTCACAGTGGAGAGTCAGGACATCGCCGGGCGTGACCTGCTTGCGGAATCGGGCGTTTTTGATGCCGCCAAAAAGTGCCAGCTTGCCCTTGTTTTCGGGCAGGCTCAAGGCTGCAACAGCTCCAGTTTGCGCCAGAGCTTCCAGAATCAGGACGCCCGGCATGACCGGCTGACCGGGGAAGTGACCGCAGAAGAACTCTTCGTTCCGGCTCACACATTTCCGGCCAATGGCCCACTGACCCGGCTCATAGTCGAGAATGCGGTCGACCAGCGCAAAGGGGTACCGGTGGGGCAAGATTTCAGCAATTTGCTCCGAGGTCAGAGCGTTCGGATTTTCCCGTGGGATACGAGGTTCTGCCATCGCTCAGCCCTCCCATTTCCGGAACACAAGGCAGGCATTGTGTCCGCCAAAGCCCAGACTGTTGCTCAGCGCGTAGCGCATCTCCATCTCACGGCCCACATTCGGCACATAGTCCAGATCACACTCCGGGTCAGGCTGTTCGTAGTGGATGGTCGGCGGAGCGAAGCTGTCACGAAGAGCCAAAGCCGTAAAGACTGCTTCCACACCGCCTGCGCCGCCTAACAGATGGCCGGTCATACTCTTGGTACTGACGACTGCGATTTTTTTCGCATGTTCGCCGAATACTGCATGGATAGCCGCCGTCTCACAGCTGTCGTTCATGTGGGTGCCGGTACCATGAGCATTGATGTGGTCGACTTCTTCCGGCTTCGCACCGCCGTCGGCCAATGCCTGCTTCATACAACCGATAGCACCTGCGCCGCCAGGAGCCGGTGCCGTGAAATGATAGGCATCGCAGTTCGCACCATAGCCGACCACCTCGGCGTAAATCTTTGCACCACGCTCCTGTGCATGTTCGAGGTCTTCCAGCACCAGAATGCCGCTTCCCTCGCCCATGACGAAGCCTCCACGCCGTGCGTCAAACGGCAGGCTTGCCGCATCCGGGTCAGCAGCGGTCGAGAGAGCTTTCATGCTGGTGAAACCGCCGATGCCCAGCGGACTGATACAGCTTTCGGCACCGCCGCAGACCATGATTTTTTCGTAGCCGTCACGGATGCGGTGGAACGCATCGCCGACAGCATTGGTACCGCCTGCGCAGGCTGTGACCGGGCAGGTACACATTCCTTTCAGGCCGAACCGGATAGCGATCTGTGCCGCCGCCATATTTGCGATGGACATCGGCACAAAATACGGGCTGACTTTTTCCATCCCTTTTTCCAGACCCCGGCTGTGCTGCTCCTCGATGGTCGGCAGTCCGCCGATGCCGCTGGATACGATGACGCCAATCCCTTCTCCCTCCATTTCGAGGTCAAGGCCGCTGTCCTTCAACGCTTCGGCAGCCGCACCCAACGCCAGCAGGGTGAAGCGTGCCATCTTGCGCGCTTCCTTTTTATCCACAACGGTCTCGGGGTCAAAATCCTTGACTTCGCCTGCCAGCTTGCATTTGAAGTCGGTGGTATCGAACTGGGTGATAGGGCCGATACCGCACACGCCTGCCCGGGCAGCGGCCCAGCTCTCGGCGGTGGTATTGCCCAGCGGATTCACGGTACCAAGACCGGTGATCACAACTCTGCGTCTATCCATAAGAGAATTTCTCCTTTTACATTGCCATGCCGCCATCCACACAGAGAACTTGTCCGGTGAGATAGCTGCTTTGTTCCGCCGCGAGGAATGCGACAGCGTTTGCTACATCCTCCGGCTGACCTGCCCGGCCCACCGGGATGCCCTTGCACATTTCACTCTGCACCGCTTCAGGCAGAGCCGCCGTCATATCGGTCATAATGAACCCGGGCGCAACGGCATTGACCGTCACATTCCGGCTTGCCAGCTCCCGGGCAAGGCTCTTCGTCAGACCGATGAGTCCGGCTTTGCTGGCGGCGTAATTGGTCTGGCCTGCATTGCCTCGCAGGGCAACGACACTGCTCAGGTTGATGATGCGGCCATACCGCTGACGAACCATCCGGCGTGCCGCCTCCTTACAGCAGAGGAACGCGCTTTTCAGGTTCGTATCGAGAACTTTGTCGAAGTCTTCCTCGCTGAGGCGCAGGATGAGATTATCCCGGGTGATACCTGCGTTGTTCACAAGGATATCCACCCGGCCAAATGCAGCGGTGGTTTCCTCGAACAGCTTTTTGACGCCCTCGGCTGTCGAAACATCTGCCTGCACCGCAATTGCTTTCACACCTGCCTGCTCGCAGAGTGTGACCGTCTCGTTCGCGGCCTGCTCTCCGTGGCAGTAGTTGACAATGACCTGCACACCCTGCTTTGCCAGAGCGACACAGACTGCCCTGCCAATGCCGCGGCTGCCGCCGGTGACGATGGCAGTACGAGTCAGGATTTCATTTTCCGCGCTCATACGTTCTCCTTCCAGAATTTCAGGAATGTTTCCAGCTCTTCCGCCGTTTCGACCGACATACAAGTAACGGACGAACCGAGTGTTTTCTTAACAAATCCGCCCAGAGCCCTTCCCGGGCCGACCTCAAGAATATGGGTCACGCCCAGCTCTCCAAGACGGCGGAGGGTATCTTCCATATAGACACTGCTCTGCACCTGCTTTGTCAGGAGAGCCGGGATGGAATCATTCTCGCTCTTTTCGCGGCCGAGACAATTGAACAATACCGGTGTTTTCATCTCGCCGAAGGACTCTGTCTCAAACCGCTTTGCCAGCGCGTCGCCTGCCGGAGCCATCAGCCGGGTGTGGAATGGGCCGCTGACTTTGAGCGGAATACAGCGGCGTGCGCCTGCTTCCTGTGCCAGTTTTGCAGCCTGCTCAACGGCAGCTTTCTCGCCGCTGATGACGAGCTGCCCCGGACAGTTGTAGTTGCAGATCTGCACCGTTCCGAGGTTTGATGCCTGCTCACAGCAGGATGTCAAATTCTCTCTGTCAAGATTCAACACAGCAATCATGGCGCAATCAATGCCCTTTGCGGCGTCAGCCATCGCCTTTCCACGGAACGCCGCCAGTTCAACAGCCTGCTTTGCGGTAAAGACACCGGCTGCTTCCAATGCGGAATACTCGCCCAGCGACAGACCGGCCAGATAGTCGGCTTTGACGCCTGCTTCCTTCAGCACCGCCGTCACACCGGCGGCAAACGCCACCATACAGGGCTGGGTATACTGTGTCTGGTTCAGAACGCCTTCCGGATCTTCAAAACAGACCGTGCGCAAATCAAAATCCAGCTCGGCGGCGTCGAACGCTTCCCGGAACGCCGGATATTTTTCATATAAATCGTTTCCCATGCCGGAATGCTGACTGCCCTGCCCGGCGTAGAGTATTGCAAGTTTCATTGGTGTTTTCTCCAATCGTCCATCAGTTCGTCGATGAGTTCCCGTACCGAATACATTCGGTCAAGCCGCCCGACATTCGCCCCACAGAAGAACAGACCCTCTTCGACATTGCCCTTCACCGCTTCAATCAACGCGTGAGTGATGCAGTACGGCACATTTGCCGGGTCGCAGTTTTTCAGGCAGCGAGCGCAATGCTTAGGCGGAAAGCGCATTCCATCGGCAAGTTTCTGCACCAGCGGCGTGTTCAATGCGCGGCCGGGCATCCCGACCGGGCTGTGGATGATGCGCACATCTTCTGTTTTTGCATTCAGAAGGGTCTGCTTGTACGTCTCGCTGGCGTCACATTCCTGTGTCGTAATGAACCGGGTCGCCAGCTGCGCACCCGATGCTCCCATTGCGGTATAGTGGGCGATGTCCTCGCCGGTATAAATACCGCCTGCCACAAAGACCGGGATACTGTGGTTGAACTGCTCTTCATACGGCTTTACTTCAGCCAGAACTTCCGGCAGAATTTCGTCGAGGGTCTGGCAGGTGCCATTCATCAGCTCTTCTTCCGAAAAACCGAGGTGCCCACCTGCTTTACAGCCCTCAATGATGACGAAATCCGCCGTCCTTCCAAAAGCTTTTGCCCAGCGTTTTAAAATGAGCTTTGCGGCTCTTCCGCTGGAAACGATGGGAGCCAGCGCGACATCCGCCGTGCCGACCAGACTGGGCAGTTCCAGCGGAAGTCCGGCACCCGACACAATGGCATCCGCACCAGCTTCTACCGCCGTTCGGACAGCGTCGGCATAGTTCTGAGTGGCGACCATTGCATTGACGGCCACCATTCCCATCCCATTCGCCAGCTGTTTCGCTTTTTTGATCTCCGCCGCCAACGCTCGGTGATTCGCTTCCATCGGGTTCGTCGCAAAATCAGGTTCCCGATAGCCAGTATCTGCCGTTGAAATGCAGCCCATTCCACCGCAGGCGGCGACCGCACCGGCCAGACCACCCAGCGAAACACCGACGCCCATGCCGCCCTGCAAAATCGGAACGGTCAGATTTCTTCCGGCGATGCTCAGCATAACTCGTTCAGCGCATGGATCCGCTGCCTCCCACTTTCCCACAGGTCATCAAGGATCTCCGCCACCGGACGGACTTCATGAAGCATTCCTGCCACCTGACCGGCCATCAGGCTTCCCGTGGAGACATCGCCTTCAAAAACAGCACGGCGCAGACTGCCAAGGGTATATTTTTCCAGTTCCATCTTGTCGGCCCCGGCCTTTTCCTGCCGGACATATTCCCGGCTCATCCGGTTTTTGAGGACACGCACCGGCGTGCCGCCGATTCGGCCGGTCACGATGGTATCGCTGTCCTTTGCACGCAGGAGAGCGGCTTTATAGTTTTCATGGATGGGGCATTCCTCACTGACAAGAAGGCAGGTTCCGACCTGCACGCCGCAGGCACCCAGCGCAAAGGCTGCGGCCAGCTGACGGCCATCGGCGATGCCGCCGGCCGCAATGACCGGAACATCCACCGCATCGACCACCTGCGGAACCAGTGCCATCGTCGTCATCTCGCCGACATGACCGCCGCTCTCAGTGCCTTCCGCAATAACCGCGTCAATGCCCAGCGGCTCGAGATGCTTTGCCAGAACCGCCGCTGCGACCACCGGAATGACCTTGATTCCGGCGGCTTTCCACATCGGGATGTACTTTCCCGGGTTGCCTGCGCCGGTGGTGACGACCCTGACCCCCTCATCCACCACGATTTGAGCGAACTCATCCGCCTGTGGGTGCATCAGCATGATATTCACGCCGAAGGGATTCTTGGTCAGTTCCTTGCAGCGGCGGATGTTCTCGCGCAGAGTCTCGGCATTCATGCCTCCGGCACCAATCAGACCCAGCGCACCTGCGTTGGAACAGGCAGCTGCAAACTCGCCGGTAGCGATGTTCGCCATACCGCCTTGAATAATGGGATACTTGGTTCCCAGAATTTCGTTTAATAGTTTCATTGATATCTCCTTTGTTCCGCACTCGCTAAATCAGCCAGCAAGGCCCACCGCCTAGCGGTACAGAGCAAAACTTGCCCGACTTGCCAATGGCTCTCCCTTTGACAGACTCCCTCCGGCCGGAGGGAGATGTCGCAGAGCGACAGAGGGAGGATAAGCTGGCGCGTCAGCGACTGAGAGGGCTATATTCAAATACCATTCCGCCCCATGTCAGGCCGCCGCCGAAACCAACACAGGCGACTTTCTGTCCGGGCCGGAGCTTTCCAGCCTCAGCCAGCTCATTGAGGGCGACCGGGATGCTGGCTGCACTGGTGTTGCCGTGACGCTCCATGTTTTTGTAGAACTTCGACGGGTCAGCATTCAGATGCTTTACACAGTGGTCGATGATGCGGCTGTTGGCCTGATGGCAGACCACCCAATCAATATCGTCGAGTGTCAGCCGGGTCTCCTGCAAGATTTGGTTCAGGCTTTTCGGCAGAGCATCCACAGCGAAACGAAAAACGGATTTTCCATCCATTGTGATGGGCGCAGAACCGTTCCGGTTCGGCCCACCGGCATGAATGGCATCGTCCCCTTTTGCGCCCAGCGTGACGGCAAAAGGCGTTTCCGTATCGGTCAGTTCAAAGATGGCCGCACCGGCGCCATCGCCGAACAGGACACAGGTCGAGCGGTCTTTCGGATCCATCAGACGGGAAAGTGCCTCACATCCAACGACCAGAGCGTATTTTCCGCCCAGCGTCGCCAGAAGTCCTCGAGCCACCGCCGTTCCATACACAAAACCCGAACAGGCCGCATTGACATCCAGTGCCGGATGGTTTTCCGGCAGAGCCAGCGCACGCTGCACCTGACAGGCAACGCTCGGCGTCGCGTCCGGAGCCGAAAGAGTTGCACAGACCGTGCAGGCAATTGCTTCCGGCGAAATGCCGCTGCGTTCCAGTGCCTGTTTTGCGGCGCGAATTGCCAGCGTTGCAGCATTCTCATTTTCTGCACAGTAGTGCCGGGTGCGGATGCCGGTTCGTGTCATGATCCACTCGTCGCTGGTGTCTACCATCCGGCTCAGGTCTTCGTTGGTGACGGTGCGTTCCGGCAATGCGCCGCCGGTTGCGATCAGCTGCAAACCGTTCATGCCTTCCTCGTTTCTCCGATCTGACGGAATTTTTTGTATCGCTGTTCCGCCAGAGCTTTGCCGTTCATCCGGCAAAGGGTGTTCAGATGATTTTTCAGCGCAGTGTCGATGCTGTCAAACAGAACCGCATGACTCCGCTGCGCACCGCCGACCGGCTCCGGGATGATTTCTTCGACAATGCCATCCCGGTACAGGTCTTGTGCCGTCAGCTTCATCAGCTCGCAGGCCTCGCCGCTCCGGGAAGAGTCCTTCCACAGGATACTTGCAAATCCCTCCGGGCTGAGGACAGAATAGACGGCATTTTCCAGCATGAGGATGTGGTTTGCCACACCCAAAGCCAGCGCACCGCCGCTGGAACCTTCGCCGGTAACGACCGCAATGACCGGAACCGTCAGTCCGCTCATCTCCATCAGATTTCGGGCAATGGCTTCACCCTGCCCCCGTTCCTCGGCTTCCTTACCGGGGTAGGCACCGGGTGTATCAATAAAGGTAATGATAGGCCGCCCGAATTTTTCCGCCTGCTTCATAATGCGCAGAGCTTTGCGGTAGCCTTCCGGCCCGGGCATTCCGAAGTTGCAGGCCATATTTTCCTCGAGGGTCGAACCTTTTCGGTGGCCGATGACCGTCACCGGCATTCCATGAAACTTGGCGATACCGCCCAGAATCGCACTGTCTTCCCGGCACTGACGGTCGCCGCACTGCTCAAAGAAATCCGTGAACAGTGCATTCACGATCTCGTCGATATGTGGGCGGTTGGGATGACGTGCCAAAAAGACCCGGTCTTCGGCAGTCAGTGGGCCGCAGGTACGAAGGATCTCGTCTTCCTCCACGGCCAGTTCTGCCAGTTCCGCCGCATGAGCGGTCATGGCTTCCATCCGGCCTTCCTCATCCTGCGCATTGCCGCGGAGGGCAGCAATTTGCGCGTCGAGAGGTGCCAGCTCTTCCAGAATCTCTTTAATCATGGTGTTTTCCTCCTGCGGCGTGGAGCTGCAGCAGCTGGATGAGGGTCGCGCGCAGCTCACTGCGTGGAACCACTTTGTCCACGAAACCGTGTTCCAACTGAAACTCACTGCGCTGGAATCCTTCCGGCAGCGTTTCGCCGATGGTCTGCTCAATAACACGAGGCCCGGCAAAACCGATCAGCGCACCCGGCTCGGCCAGCATGATATCACCCAGACTCGCAAAACTGGCAGTCACGCCGCCGGTCGTCGGGTGGGTCAGGACACTGATGTACAGGCCGCCTTTGCTCGAGAACCGCTCAATGGCCGCGGAGGTCTTTGCCATCTGCATCAGGCTGAAAATTCCCTCCTGCATCCGTGCGCCGCCGCTGGCCGAAAAAATGACAAGCGGCAGACGCTTTGCAGCGGCATACTCGATGGCCCGGGTAATTTTGTCACCCACAGCGGTACTCATGCTTCCCATAAAGAAGCGACTGTCCAGCACTGCTGCAACAACAGCCACGCCGCCGATACGCCCGGTCGCCGTGACAGCAGCCTCGGCCAGACCAGTCTTAGCCGACTGTGCCGCCAGCTTTTCGGAATATCCCGGAAAAGTAAGAACATCCTGCGGCTGTAGATCCTCGTCCAGTTCCCGGAAACTGCCGTGGTCGAGTACCAGACTCAACCGGTAATAACTGCCGATGGGCTGGTGGCTGCCGCAATTCGGGCAGACGAACAAGCTTTTTGCCCAGATCTGCCGTGTCGCCCGGCGTCCGCATTGCTTGCACTCGACGAACTGCGCCTCCGGACGGGCAATACCCGCATCCCGGCGAGCTTTTAGCTCAAACGTGCGCTGACGGTTCTTTCCCGAAAACAGCTCTCTGATATCGTTCATCACGGTTTATCCCTCAGTGTGGGCGGTGATGTAATTGAAGATATCGCCCACCGTCTTCATCTTAGCCAGTTCCTCGTCTGCGATAGACACGCCGAACGCATCCTCCAGAGCCATGTTCAGCTCGACCGCATCCAGGCTGTCTGCCTCGAGGTCTTCGGTCAGGCTGGCTTCCATCGTGACCTTCTCTTCCTCACAGTTCAGGGTGTCAACAACGATCTTCTTCATTTCTTCAAACGTCATGGTAGGTTTCTCCTTTTATCAGTCAAATCATGTATTTTCAAGTTGTCTAAATTTCTTGAGGTATCGGACAAGTGCAATTATACCCACCGCTCTCGTTTTGTCAAGAGATTTATCTAAAAATATTTAGCTTTTACATTTCCTTCACATTTAGGTTTCTCACCCGAAAATTTTTTCCGCAGGTTTTCTTCTACCTTTTAAACCACTCCGGCTTTTTTACGAAAATTCTGCCGGTTTTGTCCTAATTTTGCGCTGGTTTTGTCTCTTGTTCTCCGGGCATGTTTGCCGTACTATTACAGTATCATTTCAAGCTTTAAAGGAGGAGAACCTTTTGATTCAGCGTTTTTGTTTTGGACATCCGTTTCCGACCGAGAGCGTCGTCGATGTTCTGCCGATCACAGAAGGCGAAGTGCCATTCCTGACGCCCGATGGTGACGGCTGGTGTTTTACTTTTGCTGAGGATGCCGTTGTGTACGGTCTAGGTGAGATGCCTCGCGGCATCAACAAACGCGGCTGGCATTACATCACCAACAACACCGACGAATCCCACCACGGCGAGGGCAAGCTGTCCTACTATGGCGCACACAACTTCCTGCTCATCCGGAACGGGCTGGGCGGTGACTGCTTCGGTGTGTTCGTGGATTTCCCGGGAAAAGTCTACTATGACATCGGTTACACTGACCATGACACCCTGCGTTTCCACACTGAAGAGCCGGATTACGAACTCTATATCATCACCGGCAAAAACGAGACCGCCATCTGCAAGGCATTCCGTAAGCTCATCGGCCAGAGCTATATTCCGCCGAAGTGGGCGTTCGGTTTTGCACAGAGCCGCTGGGGTTACAAGAACGAGGCTGACGTCCGGGAGATCGCCGAGCAGTACCGCAAAAATCATCTGCCCCTCGATATGATCTGTATGGACATCGACTACATGCAGAACTACGCTGATTTCACCATCAACAAAGAGCGTTTTCCCGACCTGAAAAAGCTTTCGGATGACCTGAAAGCCGAGGGCATCCATCTCGTTCCCATCATCGACGCAGGAATCCGCATCGACCCGGACGATGAGACCTGTCAGGAAGGTCTGGAGAAAGACTATTTCTGCAAGAAAGCGGATGGCACACCCTTTGTGGCGGCGGTCTGGCCGGGTCTGGCATATTTCTCTGATTTTCTCCGTCCGGAAGTTCGGGAATGGTTCGGCGAAAAATATCATGTCCTGACTGACCTTGGCATTGAGGGTTTCTGGAATGACATGAATGAACCGGCTCTTTTCTACACTCCGGAGCGGCTGAAAACAGTCCTTACAGAAGTCTCCACTATGAGTGAACGTGACAACATCGAACACACGGAGTTTTTCCCTCTCGTCGGCAAGATCGCCGGTCTGATGAATAATCCCAATGACTACGCCAGCTTTTACCATGAGGTCGATGGAAAGTCCATCCGCCATGACCGGGTACACAACCTCTACGGTGGCAATATGACCCGTGCGGCAGGCGAAGCGTTCAGCCGTCTTCGCCCAAACCAGCGCACCCTGCTGTACAGCCGTTCCAGTTTTATCGGCTCTCATCGCTACGGCGGTATCTGGCTGGGCGACAACAATTCCTCGTGGGGCCAGCTGCTGGCAAACATCCAGCTGATGCCCAACGTCCAGATGTGCGGTTTCCTGTACACCGGTTCTGACCTCTGCGGTTTCAGTGGTGACACTACTCCTGACCTCGCCCTGCGCTGGTTGGAATTCGGTATCTTCACACCGCTGATGCGCAATCACGCCGCCGCAGGCACTCGGGAGCAGGAGTATTTCCGGTTTGTTGAAAAAATGCCTGCCTTCCGGAAGATGCTGGAACTCCGCTACGCACTTCTGCCCTATCTGTACAGCGAATTTATGAAGGCTGCTCTTGAGGATGGTTCTTATTTCCGTCCGCTGGCATTCGATTACCCGAACGACGCTGACGCTCAGAACACCGAAGACCAGCTTCTGCTGGGCGAGGGTCTGATGGTTGCGCCGGTCTACACTCAGAACGCTGTCGGCCGTCACGTTTATCTTCCGGAGTCGATGAAAATGCTTCGCCTGCGCAGCGTTTCCGATTACGACGAGGAGATCCTTCCGGCCGGTCATCATTACATTCATTGCGCTCTGGATGAGGTTCTTCTCTTCATCCGTCCGGGCCGCGTGGTTCCGGTTGCCGCTCCTGCCGAGAACACCACTCAGCTGGACGAAACCGACCTGACCCTGTGGAGCTATCTCCCGGATGGCACTACCGGTTCCTACCGGATGTACACCGATGACGGTGTAACGACCGATTACAACCGTCCGGAACACTGGAAGATCTTGACTGTTTGATTTTTATAGCAAAAAGACGACCCTGCAATTTTGCAAGATCGTCTTTTTCTTTTATCAAATCTTCAATTCCGTGCTCAGCGTCACCGCCCCGGCACTCTGGTAAGTATCCGGCTCGTATGCCATCACTTTTAACAGGATTGAAGTTGTTTCTGCCAGCGGTTCATTCAAATGCACGGTTTCAACATACTGTCCGGGTTTCAGAAGTCCGCTTTCGCCGAGCATGTTCCCCTGTTCTGTATAGATGCGCACTTTCAGCCAGACGTCATTTTCCGCCGGATCAGTAAAATAGAGCGTTGCTTCCTGTCCGTCTGCAATCGGCACTCCGCACAGCGCGACGGTATACGCTCCGGCATCCAGTGAGCCGTACCGAAACTCTTCCGCAACATCCTGTGGAAGCCCATCCACTGCGTTCTCCTCAAACGGCGGCGGAACAAATTCAGCCTGTGGGCGGTTCAGCGCGAAAAGCATTACCACCACGGATACGACACAAAGCACAGTCATTCCGAGAAGAAGCCGACGGGTCTTGTGGTTCACCTGTTCTGTCTTCATTCCACCACGACCTTTACGCCATCGACAACCGTGTTCAGGATGGCCTTTTCGCCCGAATCCATATCGTAAAAAGTCAGGACAAATTTTCCGTCATAGGAACCGGGTTTGCAGTCGGCATCCTCAAGTTTCAGTTCTTCCAGCTTTGTGCCGGGTTTGAGCAGGCCGGACTTTCCGAGAATCGCTTCTTTTCCGGAACTATCCACCAGAATCAGCTGCAATGCTACGCCGCTCTGTGAATTTTCCGGGTTGGCATAATAAAGCTTTGCGATTTTTGCCGCGGTATCAACTACGACCTGTTTCGTGTACCGAATCGACACCGAGCCGCCGGAACTTTGTTTTTCAACCGCTCCGGCTCCTTCCGTATAGGATACGGCGTTGGGTTCCAGCTCCGCCGGGGCATAATCCGTCACCTCCGGGGCCGGGCGGAGGAACACCGCCCAAAGTGCCACGCTCAGCGATATCACCGTAACCACAGACAACAAAATGATAATGAGGCTTTGACCGCTGAGCTTTTTCATGTTGAGATCCTCGCTTTCTTTATTTACCTTATGGATATCATACCATGAATTTCTTTCATCTGCAATGCGCCCGGCAAAATTCATGCAACAGAATTTCACTGAAACTTATCTTGTATTTTACGATTCGCCACGCTATAATATATAGTCGCCCCGTGCATCGTTTGCACTGAGGGCATTTTGTTCGTTTATGGTGTAAAATCGTTTCAGAAGTTTCAAAGGAGGCGGAATTCTTCATGGCGCGATCCATTCAGGCCGGAGATCTTACCAGCGGCCCAATGCTGAAAAAGATCATCCTGTTTTCCCTGCCGCTGGCAGCATCGAGTATTTTACAGCTGTTGTTCAACGCTGCGGATGTCGTTGTGGTCGGTCGGTTTGCAGGCAGTACCGCACTGGCGGCAGTCGGTTCCAACGGCGCACTTATCAATCTGCTCGTCAATCTGTTTGTCGGTCTGTCGCTGGGCGCGAATGTCGTTGCGGCACGCTGCTTTGGCGCGAAAGATGAAAAAGGTGTCCAGAACACTGTGCAGACAGCGGTAACACTGGGCATCGTCAGCGGAATCCTGCTGGCGTTCGTCGGTTTCTTTGTCGCGCGCGGTCTGCTGGAACTGATGTCCTGCCCGGAAGACGTCATTGACCTTTCGACTCTCTACCTTAAAATATACTTCATCGGTATGCCGATGACGATGCTCTATAACTTCAGCTCCGCTCTGCTGCGTTCGGTGGGTGATACCCGTCGTCCGCTCTATTGTCTGGCTCTGGCCGGTGTCATCAATGTGGTACTGAATCTCGTCTTCGTCATTGGCTTCCACCTCAGCGTTGCTGGTGTCGCACTGGCAACCATCATCAGCCAGACCGTTTCCGCCTGTCTTGTCACTTGGATCCTGACCCGTGAAAAAGGGCCGCTCCACCTCGACCTGCGGCATCTGGGCTTCCACAAGGGAGCCTTGCTCCAGATCCTGCGCATCGGTCTGCCGGCCGGTCTGCAAAGCACGGTGTTCAGCCTGTCGAATGTTGTCATCCAGTCGGCCATCAACTCGTTCGGCTCGACCATCGTCGCCGGTAACTCGGCGGCTTCCAACATCGAGGGCTTTGTCTATACAGCAATGAACTCCTTCGCACAGGCCGCTGTGACCTTTACCAGCCAGAACATGGGCGCACGCCGGTACGACAACCTTGACCGTGTCATGCGGAACTGCCTGCTCTGTGTCGTCGTCACCGGTCTGGTTCTGGGCGGCGGTGCTTCCCTGCTGGGTACGCAGCTGCTCCATTTCTACTCTACCGACGATGCTGTGGTTGCGGCTGGTCTGGCGCGGCTGCATGTCATCGCGGCAACTTACCTGCTCTGCGGCATCATGGATGTACTGGCCAGCTGCCTGCGCGGACGGGGTTATTCTGTCCTGCCGATGATCGTCAGTCTGGTCGGCAGCTGTCTGCTTCGTCTGGTCTGGATCGCAACCATCTTCCAGCTGTTCCGCTCCACGACCACCCTGTATCTCAGCTATCCCATCAGCTGGGTCCTGACCGCCGCCGTCCATCTCATCTGCCTGTTGGTCGTCCGACGCAAGCTCAAAGAGACGGAAGCCCCTGCAATGGCTGCATGATTTTCAAACTCTCTGCCACGGTGGAGAGTTTTTTGTATCTTCTTTTTATCTGCCAAAACAAAATCATACTTTTCTATCGAAATCCGGCACAAATGCCGTTTCCAATCCGGTTGATTTATGTTATACTTAAAGAAGGAAAATCAACAGACGGACTTTTGCGGCCCGGCGGCTGGTTTTCTGAAGTCCAGGTGGGGTCTACCCACCCGTGAACCGGAGGATACATACGATATGAAAGATTCCAGACTTTCCCCTTCCAGCCGGCTGGGCGGCGCGGTCATCAGCGACCGCATCGTGACCGCACTGCTGGATGAACTGCGCACCGGCCGCTATGCGGAGGCCGACCGTCTGCCCGCCGAAGTTGACCTTGCGGCACAGCTGGGCGTCAGTCGAACCGTGATCCGCGATGCACTGAGCGAAATGGAGCGTGCAGGCTATATCGAGCGTGTGCGCGGCATCGGCACAGTTGTCAACCGCACTGTTCTCAATCTGCGCAGCCGGTTGGATCAGAAGCTGGAATATTATCCCCTGATCCGCAGTTTCGGCAGCTATCCCCATGCGGACGGAATCCAGATCTATTCCATCCGTGCCAGCGAAGACATCGCCCGGGATCTGGCAATTGCGGCAGGAGACGAAGTTATCTGCATCAAGAAACGCATCCTTGCTGACACCACCCCCGTCATTTATTCCATCGACTACCTGCCGCGTTCGCTGTTTGGCAGCCGGGATTATACCCGGATCGACCTGTCCGGCGGCGTATTCGATATTCTGGAACGGGAGTGCCACCAGCAGATTTCGTCCAATGTAGCCCACCTGAAGGCGAGTTGCGGCGACGAGTCCATCCGGGCAGCCATGCGGCTTGCACCGGGTGAAGCCATGCTGCTTCTCGATGAGGTCTGTTTCAACCGCCTGTGTCAGCCGGTCATGCGCTCGCTGAGCTATTACACGAACTTCTTTGATTTTTCGATCCTGCGAAAACTTCTCTAATGGAGGTACTGTAAAGTATGCGTCATCTCATCGATCCGTTGGATTTCAGCCCGGAAGAGATCACCCACCTGCTCGACCTGGCCGACCGTATCTGCGCTGACCCTACCGCGTATCAGGACGTCGCCGCCCACAAAAAGCTTGCAACCCTGTTCTATGAGCCGTCCACTCGCACCCGTCTCTCCTTCGAGGCCGCCATGCTGAACCTCGGCGGCCATGTGCTGGGTTTCCCGAGCGAGAACGTCTCCAGCGCGTCCAAGGGCGAGAGCGTTGCCGACACCATCCGTGTCGTCTCCTGCTACGCCGATATCGTCGCCATGCGCCACCCGAAAGAGGGTGCGCCGCTCCGTGCCAGCCGCTACTCCCGTATCCCGGTCATCAACGCCGGTGATGGCGGACACCAGCACCCGACCCAGACCATGACTGACCTGATGACCATCCGCCGCCGCAAGGGTCGTCTGGATAACCTCACCATCGGTCTGTGCGGCGACCTCAAGTTCGGCCGCACCGTCCATTCGCTCATCAAGACGATGGCTCGCTGCAAGAACATCCGGTTCATCCTCATCAGCCCGGAAGAGCTGCGTGTACCGGATTATATCATCACTGATGTGCTGGAAGCCAACGGCATCGAGTACAAGGAGACTCGCAGTCTGGAAGAGGTCATGCCCGAGCTGGACATCCTCTACATGACCCGTGTGCAGAAGGAGCGTTTCTTCAACGAGGAGGATTACATCCGCCTGAAGAACAGCTACATCCTGACAAAAGAGAAGATGGCTCTTGCAAAGCCCGACATGGCAGTTCTTCATCCGCTGCCCCGTGTCAACGAGATTGCGCTGGATGTGGACGACGACCCTCGTGCCGCCTATTTTGAGCAGGTGCAGAACGGCGTATACGTCCGCATGGCCCTGATCATGACTCTGCTGGGTCTGAAAGACCCCAAGGCACCGAAGGAGGAGAACTGATATGCTGAACATCGACGAGATCCAGAACGGCATCGTGATCGACCACATCAAGGCAGGCACTGCCATCGGCCTGATGGACCTGCTGGGAATCAAGGGCAACCGCACCGCCAGCGTCGCGCTCATCCAGAACGCACGTTCTCACAAAGCCGAATGCGGCCGCAAGGACATCATCAAGGTGGAGGGCGATTATTCGTGGCTCAACCTCGATGTGCTGGCCTACCTTGACCCTAACATCAGCGTGACCGTTATTCAGGACGGCAAGGCTGTCAAGAAAGAGAAGCCCCAGCCGCCCAAGCGTCTGGTGAACATCGTCCGCTGCAAGAATCCTCGCTGCATCTCCTCTATCGAGGAAGAGTGCGACCAGATTTTCGAGCTGAGTTCCAATGGCAAGTACCGCTGCATCTACTGCGAGCAGGAGCTGCAGGTCAAACCGGAGTAAGTTTTCGATACAAATAGCAAGAGGCAGAACGTTTTGAACGCTCTGCCCCTTGCTATTTCTATCGTTTTTCAGACGAAATCCTCTCGCATCGGGTTGAAGATATCCAGCAGGATGCCAGCCTCGGTGCAGACGCAGCCGTGAACAACGCCGTCCTCTTTCAGGATGGTGTCGCCTTTATGAACGGTCTTAGTCACGCCATCCACGGTGAACTCGAACGCACCCGAAACAACGTAGGTGATCTGGGTATGCGGATGGCTGTGCAGCGCACCAACTGCGCCCTTCTCAAAGGTATTCTCCACGCACATCAGGCCGTCAGTGTAGGCCAGCACACGCCGGGTCACGCCCTCGCCTGCCGGCTGGGGCAGAGTATCCTCATGGAAGACCCACCGCTGTTTCTTTTCTGTCAGTTTCATATTCCGTTCCTCTTTTCTGCCGTTCTCAAACGGGCTTTTTCTCTATTATAGTGACCCGGCCCGGGATTTTCAAGGCAAAAGAAAAAAGCCTGACAAAACCCTTGCCCGGCATCCTGCCCTTCCGCTGTGTTCCGTTCCCACACACAACACAGCGGTGCAAAGCAGTCTATGCTTGGAAGTCTCTATGTACAGCAATCCCCAGATCGCCATCAAGAGTTTTGTCAGACTTATGAAAGAAGTCAGCCCAGAGCTGACGCTAGAAACAAACCACCTTCCGACCAGCAGACACGCACTTACCAGCCAAAAAAATCTTTCTCCGCGCACGACATTTCCGGATTGGCACCCGGCCGCAATAATGTCCAGAAAAATCTCGTACAGTCTGTTCCTTGTTTTTATTGTATCAGATTTCGGAACAGTTTCCAGCTAAATTGTCATATTCTGCAGGTGGTGATGTCATAACTTGCGGATTGGCACGGAACAGGTCACACGAAACCACTTTTCCCGGCAGCTCATCGTATACTCACCGTGACGGCGTTTCAGGGTGTCCCGGACATTGAGCAGTCCCATTCCATGACCCGGCTCTGCCTTGGTCGACCGGGGCAACTGCCCTTCGGTCAGCTCAATGTCCTCATGAACTCGATTCCGGACGGAGATGAGCAGCTCACTCTCGGTCTTCCGCATCCGGACATAGACCTCCGGGCGGTCGCTCTGTGCAGCGGCTTCGATGGCATTGTTGAGCAGGTTTGACACGACCGTTACCATGTCGGTCTTGTTCAGCGGCATCTCTCGCAGGTCAGACAGGTCATAGTAGACCGCCACGCCTTTTTTCGATGCTTCTTCGTATTTTTTGCTGAGAAGCGCATCCAGCAGCGGATTATGGCTGTTCAGGATGGTCGTCGAAGTATGCACCGTCTTGGAGATGTTGCGGAGATAAGACTTTGCGCCTTCGACATCTTCCTGCTCGAGCAGAAGTTCCAATGCGTCGAGATGGTTGGTGAACTCATGGGTCAGGCGACGCTGTGTGGTGTAGGAATCCATCAACGCCTCTGCCTGCTCCTGTTCCAGCGCGGCCTGAAACTGCGAATCCCGACGCTGGATGACCTGTTCATTCAGCATATCCACGACCACGAGATGCACCAGCACCGCCACGGTCAGACCCAGCGTCAGGAGAATGTTCATCCAGATGGAAGTCACAGCGTCGTTATAGACCATCAGGATAATATTGATCCCGACGACCACACAGGGAAAAAATGCCGCCACCATCACCTGCAGCGGCTCCAATGCCTGCCGCTGCTTCCAGACGCCAACATAATAGGACACCGCTCCTCCGACCAGAAGGTTACAAACTCCAAGACAAAAGATGCTGAGAGGATTCTGCCATACGACCCTTGGCTGAAGACCCTCGCACAACGCAAGGATATAGAGCATCGTATTTTCGGTCAGGAGACACATCACGCCATTGATGAGGCAGGCCATCAGCTTCTGGTTCCATTTTCCGCCAAAACAGGCAGAGGAGAGCAGCAGGTAGATGACGTTCATCACGACGGATACTATCGAGAAAAATACCAGCTGACTAAAAATAGAGTAGCACATGGTCGCCACCGTCAGCAGTGTAATCCAGAAATAAGGCCATCGCAGTTTTCCCCTGCCAAGATAGCTGCGTTCCACTGCAACAAAAGCGAACCACTGCGTCAAGCAGACCAAATGCCCCATTAAGCGCATATCACTCATCGCCAAACTGACCCTTCCACTCTAGGAACGCACCCCGGATGGTACTATATCCATTCCGGCTGACGCTCAGCTCCACGCCATTTTTCAGTTCTACTTTGTAGTTGCTGATTTGAAGGATGTACTTCATATTGACGACATAGCTTCGCCCCACCCGGAGAAATCCGCTCTGGAACAGATTTTCGGGCAGTTCTATCAGCTTGCCATAGTAAGAACAGAGCGGCTGGTGCGGCATATCTCCATAGACATTGATCTTCCGCAGGTCGCTCTCAAGATAGTAAATAGTGTCCAGCGGAAGCTCTGCGGTATTTCTTCCCTGATGAACGGTCAGTGTTTCACATCGGCTCGACTGCTCTGCCAGCAGATCCGTAAAGCAGTTGGGAAGCATCCAGTCAAGGTCACGTTTCAGGATATACCGATACGCATTGACAGTATATCCCTCCGGTGCGAACTCGATGTAGGCCGAGATATAGACCAGCACCAGCTCCGGGTTTTCCTGTTTCAATTCCCGTCCCAGCGCGATGCCGCTCATGGTATTCAGATCGACATCCAGCAATGCCAGCTGAAAGGTTTCTTTTTTGTGGGTAAGAGCTTCTTCACCGCTGGTGCAAAGGGTGCAGGACACCGGGATCTCCCGGCTCTCGAAATAGTCCTCCGTCACCTGACGCACGCGCTTTCCAACGGTCGATTCATCATCGCAGATCAAAATGTGCATTTTACACTCTCTCCTTCCGGGCAAGCTTACCCCCCCCCCGGAGTTTTTTTCGTTGTTACGTTTTTTACGCAAAGAATTTATCATAGATACCGAAGACGAAGATAAAGATGACGATAAGCGGCAGACCATAGGTCAGGTAGCCGCGCATCCAGTCATGGACTTTCAGACCATCGCCGGTATTGACTTCCTTTTTATAGTTCTTCCAGCCCCAGCCGTAACGGGTAACACAGAACAGCAGATAGACCAGCGAACCCAGCGGCAGGAACAGGTTGCTGACGAGGAAATCCTCAAAATCCAGCACTGCGCCGCCGAAGATGGCAAAACCATCCCAGCTCCATACGTTATAGCCCAGCACGCAGGGCAGCGATAGCAGAACGATGAGGAAGAAGTTGATCCAGCTCATCTTCTGACGGGAGAAACCGGTCAGCTCCATGCCGCAGCAGATAATATTCTCGAAGACGGCCAGAACCGTGGACAGTGCCGCAAAGGACATGAACAGGAAGAACAGGCTGCCCCAGAGACGGCCCAGTGCCATATTTGCGAAGATGTTGGGCAGGGTGATAAAGATCAGGCTCGGGCCGGCAGTCTGGTCGACGCCGTAGGTAAAGCAGGCCGGGAAAATAATAAGACCGGCCGTGATCGCAACAAAGGTATCCAGCACAACGACACGGACAGACTCACCCAAAAGTGCGTGTTCCTTGCCGATATAGCTGCCAAAGATCGCCATTGCGCCGATGCCAAGGCTCAGAGTGAAGAACGCCTGATTCATCGCGCCAACCAGCGTATTGACGACGCCGACTTCCTTCATGCGGCCAAAATCCGGCACCAGATAGAATTTCAGACCCTCTTTCGCACCGGGCATGAACAGACTGTTGACTGCAAGAATGACCATGATGACGAGCAGAGCGATCATCATGACTTTCGTGACACGCTCCAGACCGTTCTGCAAACCGCGCGCACAAACAAAGATGCCAAATGCAACAACGACCACCATCCAGAAGCTCATAACACCCGGACTTGCCAGCATATCGGTAAAGGCACCGGCAACCTCATCAGCGTTCAGGCCGGACAGCTTACCGGCAGCCGTCATGTAGAAATAGTGCAGCATCCAGCCTGCAACAGTCGTATAGAACATCATCAGCAGATAGCAGCCGATGAGGGTAAAATAGCCGTGGATATGCCATTTCTGACCCGGCTTTTCCAGTGCCTGATAAGCGCGCACCGGGCTTTTTTTCGAGGCACGACCAACAGCAAATTCCATGCTCATGATGGGCAGACCCAAGATGACAAGAAACAGCAGATAGAACAGCACGAATGCGCCGCCGCCGCCCTGACCTGCCATATAGGGAAATTTCCAGACATTACCAATACCGATCGCACAACCGGCGGAAAGCAGGATGAATCCCAATCTTGATTTAAGGGTTTCTCGTTCCATGATCCTTTTTTACTCCTTTTCTTGCAATCATCCGACCCGGGCGATCCATCTTCATCCACCCAAAGCGTAAATATCATTATACCATACTTTATAATAAAATACAGATACTTTGTTTCATCTTGCCCCTATTAAAAGTGATACTTTTTCGTTTTTTATACAAAAAAATAGAAGCCCAGCGGCCGCCGGGCTTCTGTTTGTCTGCCTGATTTATTCCTGCTGTGCCGGATGAGGTTCCGGCGGCATCTTTGCAAAGAGTGCTTTCAGCACCAGCGGCGTTGCCACCGAGGAAACGATGATCAGCAAGATAACAGCGGTGAAATAGACCGAGTCTACCACGCCGACTTCCAGACCTTTCTGAGCGACGATCAGAGCGACCTCGCCACGGGTCATCATGCCAACGCCAACTTTAAGGGAATCCGCCCAGCTGAACCGGCAGACTTTTGCCGCCAGACCGCAGCCGATGATCTTGGTAATAAGTGCCACAATGACAAAACAAACGCTGAACAGTAAGATCTCCGGAGTCAGGCCGCTGATATCGGTCTTCAGGCCGATACTGGCGAAGAATACCGGTGCGAACAGGACATAGTTGCTGATATCAATGCGGCGTTCCACATAGGAAGCATCATCCATCGAGCAGAGAACGATACCGGCGATGTATGCGCCTGTGATATCCGCGATGCCGAAATACTGCTCCGCAATATAAGCCATCGCAAAGCAGAACGCCGTGCTGACAATGGTGATGCGCTGGGTATGGGGATTGCGCTTGTCGAGCCACTTCATACCGAAATGGATGACGACGCCGATGCCAATGGCGACCAGGAAGAACAGCACCGTATTGATCAGCACCTGACCCAAACCGGTACCAGTGCCGGAGCTTGCACCCAGAACGCAGGTCAGCACGACGATGCCGATCACGTCATCAATGACTGCCGCGCTGACGATGGTCGTGCCAAGAAAGCTTTTCAGGTGACCCAGCTCCTGCAGAGTCGCCACCGTGATGGAAACGCTGGTCGCCGTCATGATGGTGCCGATGAACAGTGCCTTATAGAACTCCGTGGAACCGACTGCCGAGAAGCCATAGAACAAGCTGTACAGCAGTGTGCCGCCCAGCAGCGGAACCGCCACGCCTACGCAGGCGATGAGCGTCGCAATGGGACCGGCCTTGATGAGTTCCTTCAGATTGGTGCCAAGTCCGGTCGAGAACATCAATAGTACCACGCCGATCTCTGCGAAAATCGAAATGGTATCACTGGTGTGGACGAGATTCAGCAGGCAAGGCCCGATGACAAGGCCTGCAATGATTTCGCCGACCACCTGCGGAGCCTTGCATTTCCGGGCCAAAAGGCCGAAAAACTTTGCGCTCAACATAATGATCGCCAGATTCCGGAATACCGAATACATAAGTTTACCCTCTCTTCTCTTACCTTGATAGCATCCGCTTTGCCGGAGCGTTTTTAATGCTTCGCCCGTATTATAATACTTTCATTCGTTAAATGCAAAACAATGCCGACTTTTTTCGTCCAAAATTGACCGAACGAAAAATTTGAAAATATGTGCAGAAAAACGCTTGACAAATTTCGCTGTACTTGCTATAATAAATTGCTGTCTGAACAGACAAGCCGCACAGTTCATATTGTCGTGGGCTGTGTACCCTT
>ERZ808240.1649-NODE-1649-length-26972-cov-16.333247_pt1 | contig 26972 bp, 27 predicted proteins | sample MGYA00521084_ERZ808240 | MGnify/ENA primary metagenome ERZ808240 (study PRJEB31516, sample SAMN03275571) | gut metagenome | biome: mammalia-associated habitat; material: feces | host: Papio cynocephalus | place: Kenya | collected 2012-08-06 ... | reverse complement strand
AAGCGCGCAAGGAGGGGGCCGAGAACGGCCGTCGAGGCGCGCATCTTGACGACGAGGTCGTAGGGCGCCTCCCACTTGCTCACATTCGTGGTGTCGATGATGAGGGTGTGCTCGTCCACGACGTCGATGGTGGCCCCGAGGCGCTTGAGCACCTTGCCCATCACGTGCACGTCTGAGATGTTAGGCACGTTCGTGAGCGTGTTGACGCCAGGTGCCATGATCGTGGCAGCCATGAGCTTGAGGGCGGAGTTCTTTGCTCCCTCCACGCGGACCTCTCCGGAGACGGGATACCCACCCTCGACCTTGATGACGTCCATGTTCCTCCCACTTTTGTATGCATATGCCAAGATGGGCGCCCGTCTCCGGACGCCCATCAGGTCTATCCAAAACTCAATTGTAGACGAGCGGCTACTCGGATGCCGCCGTTGCGCCCGCCTTCTCAAGAAGCAGATCGCACCAGGCCATCTTGTTCTCGTAGTAGGCGCGCTGGTGATCGCCCTCGGGGAGGGCATCGCGCTTGGCCTGGGCCTTGTCGTGCGTGCGGCGCACCGTGTCGACGTCGATGTCGTCCGTGGCGCGGGCGTGGTCGGCGATGATGACAACGACGTCGTTGCAAATCTCGGCATAGCCGCCGGAGACCACGACGTCTCGCTCGTCACCGCCGTCCTCGTCCAGGTGCTTGATGCGCACGACGCCATCGCCCAGAGCGCAGATCTCTGAGGCGTGACCCGGGAGGACGCCGAGCTCGCCCGAGTAGGTGACAAGCGTCATCGAGGCGCACTTGCCCTCGAACAGCTGCTTGTCTGGCCTCACGAACTTGCAGGTTAGATACGCCATCCGTGCCTTCCCTACTCGGCCTTGGCATCATCGGCGGCCATCTTGGCAGCGCGCTGGCGCACGTCGTCGATGGTGCCGGCAAAGCGGAACGCCTGCTCGGGGATGTCGTCGCACTCACCGTCGATGATGGCGGCGAAGGAGCGGACGGTGTCCTCGATGCGCACGTAGCAGCCGGGGTTGCCCGTGAACTTCTCGGCCACGTGGAACGACTGGGACAGGAACTGCTGGACCTTACGGGCACGGTCGACGACGAGGCGCTGCTCCTCAGAGAGCTCGTCCATGCCGAGAATCGCGATGATGTCCTGAAGGTCGGTGTACTCCTGCAGCAGCTCCTGGACGGCCGTGGCGACGCGGTAGTGCTCCTCGCCAACGACGCTCGGATCCAGGGCGTCAGAGGAGCTGGCCAGCGGGTCGACTGCCGGGTAGATGCCCAGCGAGGCGATGTTACGGGACAGAACCGTCGTGGCGTCGAGGTGCGTGAACGTCGTGGCAGGCGCCGGGTCGGTCAGGTCGTCAGCGGGGACGTAGACGGCCTGGACGGACGTGATGGAACCCTCGCGGGTCGAGGTGATGCGCTCCTGGAGGTCACCCATCTCGGTTGCCAGCGTGGGCTGGTAGCCAACGGCGGACGGCATGCGGCCGAGAAGTGCAGAGACCTCGGAGCCGGCCTGCGAGAAACGGAAGATGTTGTCGATGAACAGGAGGACGTCCTGGCCCTGGTCACGGAAGTACTCGGCCGTGGTCAGACCAGCGAGGCCCACGCGCAGACGCGCTCCAGGCGGCTCGTTCATCTGGCCGTAGACCAGGCAGGTCTTGTTGATGACGCCAGACTCGCTCATCTCGAGGAACAGGTCGGTGCCCTCACGGGTGCGCTCACCAACGCCGGTGAACACGGACGTACCGCCGTGCTCCTGGGCCAGGTTGTTGATGAGCTCCTGGATCAGAACCGTCTTGCCCACGCCGGCGCCGCCGAACAGGCCGGTCTTGCCGCCACGGACGTACGGCTCGAGAAGGTCGATGGCCTTGATGCCGGTCTCGAAGATCTCGGTCTGCGTAGTGATGTCCTGGAACTGGGGCGCGGGGCGGTGAATCGGGTAGTACTGGATGCTCTCGGGGAGAGGCTTGCCGTCAACGGGCTTGCCAGCGACGTTCCAGACGCGGCCGAGCGTGGCCTCGCCGACCGGCATCATCATGGGAGCGCCGGTGTCGTGGACGCGAAGCCCACGCTGGAGACCGTCCGTGGACTCCATCGCGACACAGCGGACGACGTTGCCGGGAAGCTCGCTCTCGACCTCGAGGGTGACGTTGATCGCGCCGATGGGCGTCTCGCCCTTGACGACCAGCGCGTTGTAGATCGCGGGAACGCCCTCGTCGAACTTGACGTCGACGATGGAGCCCACGATGCGGATGACGGTGCCATCGCCGGCGCCGCGCCTCATGTAGTCGAGCGCGGCCTCCTCAAGCACCGTGCGCTTTTCAGTGGTTTCTGCCATCAGTTGTCCTCCAATGCGGACGCGCCGCCGATGATCTCGTTCAGCTCCGTGGTGATGGAGCCCTGCCTCACGCGGTTGTACGTGCGGCTCAGGTTGGTGATGACGTCCTCGGCATTCTCGGTCGCGGAGTGCATGGCGCGACGGCGTGCGCCATGCTCGGCCGCCGCAGAGTCAAGCATCGCATGGAAGATGACAGTGCGGACGTATGCCGGGATGAGGTAGCCAAGCACCTCGGAGGCCGACGGCTCGAACTCGAACGGACTGTTGAGGTCGTGCTCGAGGGTCGAGAGGGCCTCGGGGTTGCGGGGCTCGTTGGGCATCTTGAACGCGTCCGGGTTAATCGGAAGCAGCTGCTCGTTCACGAGCGTCTGCTCGACACGGTTCTTGGCGTGCCAGTAGACAAGTTCAACTCGGTCGATGGAGCCCTTGGCGTAGGAGTCCATCACGTAGGTAGCGATCTGGTCGGCCTGGTCCATCGTGGGCCCGGAAGAGGTCCCGGTGAACGAGATGACCGGCGTGACGCCGCGGTACGTGAAGTAGTCCGTGGGCTTGCGGCCGCTCGTGATGAGCTGGCTCGCGACGCCCTTGGCCTTGAGCGCGTCCATCTTGCGCTGAACGTCTCGCTGGGGCTGCACGTTGAAGCCGCCAGCCAGGCCGCGGTCGGAGGCGATGACGATGAAGAGGACATTCCTCTCCTCGGCATGCTTCGTGAGCAGCGGCTGGCTGCCGTCGACGCTCGAACCAACAACAGCCCCCATCATGCGACTGATGGCGTCCTTGTACGGCTCGGCTTCCTCTGCACGCTCAAGCGCCTTGCGGATCTTCGCCGTGGAGACCATCTCCATGGTGCGCGTGATCTGCGAAGTTGCCTTGACCGAGGAAATGCGCCTCTGTATTTCGCGGAGATTCGACATAAGCCGACGCCTTACGCCTTCCCCTGGTCGTCTGTGGAAGCAACCGCTGCCGCCTCGGCCTCAAGGTCAGCCTTCCTCGGGTGCTGAAGAAGGAACTGCTTCTTGAAACTGGCGATGTGAGACTTCAGACGCTCAGAGGTGTTGTCAGAAATCTTGCTCGTGCGAACCTCATTGCGAAGCGCCTCGTGACGCTCCTGCATGTAGACAGCGAGACCATCGCGGAACGGACAAATCTGGTCAATATCCAAGTCGTCCAGATAGCCCTCCTTGCCTGCGAACAGGGCGATGATCTGGTCCGCGACGTCTAGGGCAGAGAAACGGGACTGCTTGAGCAGCTCGGTCATACGGGCGCCGTGCGACAGTTGGTACTGCGTGGAGGCGTCAAGGTCAGAGCCGAACTGGGCAAATGCCTGCTTCTCGGCGTAGCTCGCGAGGTCCAGACGAAGCGTGCCGGCCACCTGCTTCATGGCCTTGAGCTGAGCGGCACCGCCGACTCGCGACACCGAGATACCCACGTCAACTGCCGGGCGCTGGCCCTGGAAGAAGAGGTTGGACTGCAGATAGATCTGGCCGTCGGTGATGGAAATCACGTTCGTCGGGATGTAGGCGGAGACGTCGCCCTCCTGCGTCTCGATGATCGGGAGCGCCGTGAGCGAACCGCCGCCGTTGGCGTCGGAAAGCTTGCAGGCACGCTCGAGCAGACGAGAGTGCAGATAGAAGATGTCGCCAGGATAGGCCTCGCGTCCAGGTGGACGGTGCAGCGTAAGCGACATCTGACGGTAGGCCACGGCCTGCTTGGACAGGTCGTCGTAGATAACGAGCGCGTGGCCGCCGGGGTGTGTGGCGTCGGCGGGGTTGCCATTGGCGTCGTTGTACATGAAGTACTCGCCAATGGCGGCACCAGCCATGGGCGCGATGTACTGCATAGGAGCAGAGTCGGCAGCCGTGGCGGCAACGATAATCGTCTTGTCGAGAACACCGTGAGCCTGGAGCGTGCCCTTGATGGCGGCAACCGTGGAAGCCTTCTGGCCAATGGCGACGTAGACGCAGACCATGTCGGTCTTGGCCTGGTTGACGATAGCGTCGATGGCGATGGCCGTCTTGCCCGTCTTGCGGTCGCCGATGATGAGCTCACGCTGGCCACGGCCGATCGGCACCATGGCGTCGACGGCGAGCAGGCCCGTCTGGACAGGCTCGCAAACCGGCTGACGCTCCATGATGCCAGGGGCCTTGAACTCAATGGGACGACGAGCCGTCGTGTTGATGGGACCACGACCGTCGATGGGCTGGCCGAGCGGGTTCACAACTCGACCGAGCATGGCCGGACCAACAGGGATGTCCATGACGCGACCCGTGGTGCGGACCTCGTCGCCCTCCTTGATGGCATCGACGTCGCCGAACAGTACGGCACCGACCTCAGACTCGTCAAGGTTCTGTGCCAGGCCATAGACGCTCTTGCCGGAGGCGGAGCTGGTGAACTGGAGCAACTCGCCGGCCATGGCGGTCTTCAGGCCAGAAACGTGAGCAATGCCGTCTCCAACCTCGGTGACGACAGACGCCTCCTGCTCGTCAACCGTGGCGTTGATCTGCGATAGCTGCTCGCGCAGCGTGCGCATGATCACCTCGGAGCTGATCTTGTCTGCCATTAATCATCACTTCCAATAAAGGTCGAGGAGAGCGTCTTGCGGATGTTGGCAAGCTGCGCTCGAACCGAGGCATCGTAGCGGTTGCCACGAGCCTCAAGCACGACACCGCCAATAATGGACGGGTCTACGCGCTCAACCAGATACACCGGGGCGTTCAGGTCCTTCTCGGCCTTGGCGATAACCTTCTCACGAAGGGCATCATCCAGGGGGACGGCGGTCGTCACCGTGACGGAGACGGTCTTGTCCTCGCTGTCGAGAATCTCCTTGTACGTGCGCGCAACGTCACCGACGAGGCTGAGGTCGTCCTCGGTGCGCATGGCAGCGAGGGTCTCGAGGACCTCAGGCGAGAACTTGAGGGCGTGGTTCCACTGAACCAGGTCCTTGTTGGCCCTGCCCTCCTGACGCGCGGCATCGATGAGCGCGCGAGCGTACTTCTCGGACTTCTCCTGATCGCTACGCTTCGTTGTCATGACCGGTGCCCACTTCCGCGAGATACTTCTCAGCCAGCTTGCGCTGGTCTGCCTCGCTGAGGTTGTTGCCAATGATCTTGCTTGCAATCTCGACCGACAAGTCCACGACCGAGCCAGAAAGCTCAATCATGGCCTTGCGACGCTCAGAACTGACGGCGTCATGAGCCTTGGCGACCGTAGCGGCCGCGTCCTCCTGAGCCTTGGCGAGAATGCGAGAGCGCTCGGACTCGGCCTCACGCTTGGCCTTGGCAATGATCTCGTCGGCCTCATGACGGGCCTCGGCAATCTGGGCCTGATATTCCCTGTGCTCCTTCTCGGCATCGGCCTTCTCGTTGGCCGCTGCCTCGAGATCCTCCTGAATCTTCTGCTGACGCTTCTCCATCATTCCCAGGATCGAGGGCCAAGCGAGCTTGGCGAGCGCAAACCAGATGATGAGAAAGGCGATAAGAGCAGGGATGAACTCAGCAGGCTTTGGGAGCAGGAGGTCGGCACCGCTCGGCGTGTCAGCGAGCGCGGGTGTCGGGACGAGTGCAGCCAGCGCCGCAATGCCGCAAGCCACCTCAGCCCTCTTAGTGAATCTGTTCATTCATGCCTCCACTTAGCTATACAGTCGTCAGACGCCCTATGAAATCAGCGTGACGACGAAGCCGATGAGTGCAAGGGCCTCGGTGAAGGCGGAACCCAGAATGAAGACTGTGAACAGGCGGCTCTGCATCTCGGGCTGACGAGCCATGCCCTGCGCAGCACCATTCGCCGCGAGGCCAATGCCAATGCCGGCGCCAATAACACCAAGACCGTAACCGATAGCTCCCACGATTCCTCCTTTGTCAGTCGCTCGTGCAAGGTTTTGCCGGGCGATCACGTGAGCTGGCTATTCATACCTGCGAGGCCTTACCCCGCGAAGTACCTCTGGAAGCCGGACTCTCCGGCAAACCGCTAATCGTCCTGCTCGGCGAGCTGGATATAGACGGCAGAGAGAAGCGTGAAGACGTAGGCCTGGATGAGACCAACCATGATCTCCACGACGTAGATGATGATGAGAATAATCACCCAAAAGATCGAAGCACCAGCCTCGCCGAGAGCAATCACCGAGAAGCCCTGGAGAAGGGGCTCGACGAACAGAGAGGCGAGGATCGCGAAGGCACCCATGACCACGTGCCCGGCGAACATGTTGCAGAACAGTCGGACAGCAAGGGTGATGAGACGTAGGAACGTGGAGAAGAGCTCGATGACCCAGACAACGGCATTCATCGGGAAGGGAACGCCCTCGGGCGCAAGGCTCTTGAGGTAGCCAATGGGGCCAAGCCTCTTGCAGCCGACGACGATGAAGTAGATGAACGAGCAGATGGCGAGCGCAGCCGTGACGCCGATGGTGCCCGTACCGGGGTGGCAGCCGGGGATGACGCCGATGATGGAGTTGGCGCAGATGAAGAAGAACAGCGCCGCAAGGAACGGGAAGTGCTTCTTCCAGGTCTTCTCGCCCACGATGGACTTCACCATGTCGTCGCGGACGAACTCCACGACGTACTCCATGCCGTTCACGAACAGGCCCTGCGGCACGAGGCTTGCAGCCTGCTTCTTCTTGAAGACGAAGATGACCGCAAGCAGCAGGACGAGCGCAACGGCAAGCCAGAACATGTATGTGGTAAAGCCAATCGTAGTGTTGCCCACTATGGCGTGGGACATGAAGCTGTCGAGAAGAGAGTCAATCTCCTCCGGGAGCTTGTCTAGTGGAGACATGCATCGTCCTTTCGCTTGCCCCGTGGCGGCCGGGGATCGGTCGCTCGTTTCCGCGCCGACCCGGTTGGGGCCGCTGCGGCGTCAGGGATTCTACCCCTTGTGGGAGGTTTGTACCCCGAGTTCAGAGACGCTAGTCCCTACTGGGATTTGCGTCCTTCTTCTCAATCCGAATGGGGATAGTAGCACTTCCGGATTCACGGTGTAACAATTCTTTTCTATGCCTTTGAGCTGTTTATTTCCATAACCTGTAAAGTTCGAGCTACCGCGCGTGCGCACGTTCGCCGATTTTTTTCTGACGCTTGCAGATTTTTGGCGCCAGAGACCTCTACGGCAGACGACGCCACGTCACGAGCACGGACGCCGTGACGCACGCGAGCATGGCGAGCACCGCCGATGCGGACGCGGGCACGAACGCCTCCGCCCAGAGCCGATGGACGAGGGCCATCCCCACGAGAACGATGAGCGCCGAGAGAACGATGCACACGAGGCCGCTGCGGATCCCAGGGCCCTTGGGGCCGCGGGCCGCCGAGCGCGCGAGGACGATGGAGAAGGGCGCCGCCCCGGCAAGGCCGAGGACGACGCCCAGCAGAATCTGCGCGGCCATGCTAGCGCGTGCCAAAGATACGGTCGCCCGCGTCTCCCAGTCCGGGGAGGATGTAGGCGTGGTCGTTGAGCTCGCGATCGAGGGCGCACGTGTAGAGGCGAACGTCCTTGTCGAATTCGAGCACGGTACGAACGCCCTCGGGAGCGGCGACGAGGACGAGCAGACGGATGTCTCTCACGCCGGCGCCGCGCAGGTACTGGATGGCCGCCGTGGCCGAGCCGCCCGTGGCGAGCATCGGGTCGACGATGAGGCACGTGCGCTGCCCGACGTCGGGCGGAAGCTTGCAGTAGTACTCGTGCGGCTCGTGGGTCTCGGGGTCGCGCTCCATGCCCACGTGGCCCACGCGGGCGGCGGGGATGAGGTCGAGAATGCCGTCGACCATGCCAAGACCGGCGCGCAGGATGGGGATGATGGCGACCTTCTTGCCGGCGAGGTGCTGGCACGTGCACTCCTCGAGGGGCGTCTTCACCTGCACGGGCTCGAGCTCGAAGTCTCGCGTGGCCTCGTAGCCCTCGAACAGCGCGAGCTCGCGAACGAGGTCTCGGAACTGCTTCGTGCCGGTCTGCTCGTCTCGCATGATCGAGAGCTTGTGCTGGACGAGCGGGTGGTCGACGACCGTAAGGCGAGCGAGTTGCTCGGGCGTAAGGTCCAGGTTGTTGGCGTTTGCCATCGTTGCTCCTCTATGAGTGGGGCCGCCACCCGTGGCAGCGGCCCCGATAGTTCAGACGCGGCCGGCGAAGGGGCGTCCCTTCGTCGGCCCACAGGCTACTTGCGCTCGTCCTCGGCCATGATCTTGGCGACGCGCTGCGTGTGGCGGCCACCGCCGAACTCGGTGGTGAGGAACGTCTTGACGAACTCGCAGTTGTCCATGGGAGCCGTGAAGCGGCCGGACAGGCAGATGACGTTGCAGTCGTTGTGCTCACGGCACAGCTCGGCGAACTTGTTCGTCTGCACGACGGTGGCGCGGACGCCCGGAACCTTGTCGGCCGTCATGGCCATGCCGATGCCCGTGCCGCAGATGAGGATGCCACGGTCCGCGGTGCCCTCGGAGACGCGGCGAGCAACCTTGTCGGCAAAGTCCGGGTAGTCGACGCGGTCGGCCGTCTCGGGGCCGAGGTCCTCGACCTCGTGGCCAAGGCCGCGGACGAAGTCGCAGATAACGTCCTTCTGGCAGAAGCCGGCGTGATCGGAGGCGACGACAATGCGCATGTGAGCTCCTTTGCTACGCATGAATGTGACGGGAGAAGCGTACCACGGAGCGCAACCGGCCGCCGATGGCGGGGCAGGACAACGGAGGGCTGGCCTCGCTGTCATGCGGCGGCGTCACGCGAGCGCGCGGCGAACGGCCTCGTGCCAGCCATCGAGAAGCTCGGCGGCACGCTCGGAGGGCATGCTCGGCTCATACACGCGCTTGCCCTCCGCCAGACTCGCGAGCTCCTCTCGGTCTGCCCAGAAGCCGCAGGAGAGGCCCGCGAGGTAGGCGGCGCCGAGCGCCGTGGTCTCGGCCGTGGCGGCACGCACGACGTCGATGCCGAGAAGGTCGGCCTGGAACTGCATGACGAACGGGTTGTTAGCCGCACCGCCATCCACGTTGAGCAGCGAGAGCGCGTGCCCAGAGTCTGCCTCCATGGCCTTGAGGACGTCGTAGGTCTGGTAGGCCATCGACTCGCAGGCCGCGCGAACGAGGCGGGCGCGGTCCGTGCCGCGCGTGATGCCCGCGATGACGCCGCGTGCGTCCGAGCGCCACCAGGGGGCGCCCAGCCCCGTGAAGGCCGGAACGATATAGCAGCCGTCCGTGTCTGGCACAGAGCTCGCGAGCTCTGCGGTCTGGGAGGCATCGTCGATGAGCCGCAGGCCGTCACGGAGCCACTGGATCACGGAGCCCGCCTGGAACACCGAGCCTTCCAGCGCGTAGTCCACGCGCCCGCCCTCGGCGATTCCGATGGTCGTGACGAGGCCGTTGCTCGACGCGATGGCCTCGTCACCGGTGTTCATGAGCATAAAGCAGCCGGTTCCGTACGTGTTCTTGACGCTGCCGGGATCGAAACAGCAGTGGCCGAACAGCGAGGCCTGCTGGTCTCCGGCCACGCCGGCGATGCGCGGGTGGTTGCGCATGATGTCCGAGCTCACCTCGCCAAAGCTGCCTGACGAGGGCCTGGCCTCGGGCAACATGCAGCGCGGAACACGGAATATCTCGCAGAGGTCATCGTCCCAATCGAGGCGGTGGATGTCGAAAAGCATGGTGCGGCTCGCGTTCGTGTAGTCCGTGGCATGGACCTTGCCGCGCGTGAGGTTGTAGATGAGCCACGTGTCCACGGTGCCGCACAAGAGCTCGCCGGCCTCGGCCATCTCCCGCGCGCCCTCGACGTTGTCGAGAATCCAAGCGATCTTCGTGGCCGAGAAGTACGCGTCGGGCACGAGGCCGGTGCGCTCGCGGATGAGGTCCGCATAGCCGCCCTCCACGACCTTGACCACGGCGTCGGCCGTGCGGCGGCACTGCCACACGACAGCGTCATAGATGGGCTGACCCGTCTGGCGGTCCCACACGACGACCGTCTCGCGCTGGTTCGTGATGCCGATGGCATGGATGCGGTCCGAGTGGATGCCGCTCTTGAACTGGACCTCGATCATGCAGGCGACCTGGGCGGAGAGAATCTCGACCGGGTCCTGCTCAACCCATCCCGGATGCGGATAGCGCATCGTGAGCGGGCGCTGCGCCACGGCAACCTTGTGGCCAAACTCGTCGAACAGGATGGCACGGACGCTCGTCGTTCCGGCGTCGAGCGCCATGATGCAGCCCTCCGGCGCCTCGCGCGCGCCCATCGCGTCATCCTTTGCCGAGCTCATGACGCTGTCCATGATCGTTGCCATACGTCGCCTCCCGCTGGTTTTGTTTTCGTACCAGTGTAGGAAGCGCGAGCAGGGGCCGGCCGTCGTTCTCGGTGGGCGGCGGGGCGCTATGCGTGCGACGCAATGGCGGTCGCGACGGCGCGTGGGGCAGCGAGCGTTTTACGGCTATTGGGCGAGGGCGGCGATCGTCTCGGCGGGGATGGGGCCCTGGCGCACGATGCGTGGCTCGCCCGTTGTGGTGTCAACGATGGTGGAGGCCGCACCGGCAGGCGTGGGGCCAGCGGCAAGCGTGAGGTCCGAGGCCTCGGCAATGCGTCGCTCGATGTCATCCGAGGTGGCGGGCGCGGGCATGCCGTGGGTGTTGGCACTCGTCACGGCGAGCGGTCCCACTTCGCGAGCAAGCTCGCGCACGAGCGGGGAATCGGGCACGCGCAGGGCCACGGTGCCGTTCTCGCGCTGGTAATCGGCGGGCACGGCATCGCTTGCGTGAACCACGAGCGTGAGGGCGCCGGGCCACAGCCGGTCTGCAAGCGCGCGGGCCCAGGCGGGAACGTCTGCGGTGAGGCGGTCGAGCTCGGAGGCGTCCGCGATAAGCAGCGGCAGGGTCTGGGAGAGGTCGCGGCGCTTGATGTCAAAGATGCGGCGATGGCCGGGGTTATCGGGCGTGGCCGCAGCGCCGATGCCATAGACGGAGTCCGTTGGCATCACGACGACGCCTCCCCCGCGCAGGACGGACGCGGCGTCCGCAACGACCTCGGGCGCGGGGTTGTCCTGGCTGCACGTGACGATGCGGCCGGCAGGCTCGTGCTTGGGCGCCGCCTGGGGAAGCTCGCCGGCAAGGCGTGCGATGATGAAGCGCGTGCGGCCCGTGAGGTCGCGGCGAATCTCGACGGACTTCCAGCAGCCCTGCTCGTGCGCAAGGGCGGCGGCCGCCTCGAGCGCGTCCTCGTGGAGCTCGACGGCAAGCATGCCGCCGGGAACGAGCGCCCTCGGGGCGAGCTCGAGCAGGCGGCGGTAGATGTCAAGGCCGTCCGCGCCGCCGGCAAGGGCAAGCTCAGGCTCGAAGTTCGCGACCTCATCCGGCAGCTCGCGCATCACGTCGTCCGGGATATAGGGCGGGTTCGAGACGAGCACGGCAAACGTCCCCATGAGCTCGGGCGGCACGCCAGCAGCAAGGTCGCACTCAAGGACGTCAACGACGTCCGACAGCCCAAGCGCATCGCAGTTCTCGCGCGCGAGGGCGGCAGCCGTGGGCGAGATGTCCGTGGCGCACACGAGCGTGCCCGGCCGCTCGCTCGCGATGGCGCAGCTCACACAGCCCGTGCCGCAGCCAATCTCGAGCACGCGGATGGGGCTCATCGCGCTCGCCGCGTCGATGCCCTCGAGCGCGGCGTCCACGAGCAGCTCGGTCTCGGGCCGGGGGATGAGCACGCCGGGCGCGCAGGACACCTCAATGAAGCGGAAGCTCGTCTTGCCCGTGATGTACTGGAGCGGCTCGCCCTTGGCGCGGCGCTCGATGAAGCCGTGCATGCGGGAGAGCTCGTCTGGGGAGAGAGGTTCGTCGAAGGCCATGTACAGGCCCGTGCGATTCTTGCCCGTGGCGGCGCTGAGCAGCCACTCGGCGGAGAGGCGCGCGTGCTCGTCGCCCTTGCGAGCGAGGTAGTCGCGCGTCCAGGTGAGGCAGCGGTTTATCGTCCAGACGTTCTCTGATGGCATGGGACCTCCGACGGTTACGACGCCACGCCGCGGCGTCATCTGCTCACACCATAGTAGCGGCCGCGGAGACGGGGCGCAGGTCGCGCGTTCATCGTGCAGGACGCACCCAAGCCTGACGGCGCCGGGCTTATCGTGCCAAACGCACCTAGCTTGGAGCCCGTGAGCCCGGATTTAGGGACGATAAGCACGATAAAGGCAGAGAGGCGGGCTCATCGGCCAGTTGCAGCCGTACAATTCCGCTTACGCAATCAAAGGACGCGAGGAGGACTCTCATGTTTTGCACCAAGTGTGGGGCCCAGCTCCCAGACGGATCGAGGTTCTGCACGAAGTGCGGCACGCCTGCGGACACTGCGGAGAGCGGAACGACCGTCATGCCGGCCGCGGGCGAGACGCGCATCATGAGCGGACAGCCCACGCGGGTAGTTCCCCAGGCCGAACAGCCGGCGCCGCAGGCCACGCAGGTGGCGCCCCGGCCGGTAAGCCCCCAGGCCACGTATGGCACGGCACCGCAGCAGCCCGCCTATCCCGGCGTTCCCCAGCAGCCTGCGTATGGCCAGGGCCAGCAGGGCAACGGCGGAATCAGGCGAGGAGCGGTCATAGGCGTCATCATTGCCATTGTTGCCGCCGCGGTCGCCGCCGTGGCCTTCATCATGGCCGACCCCATGGGACTGTTTGGCAGCAAGGAGAGCCAGGGCGCCGCGACGACCGCCGCGAGCTCGGCGGCGGCCTCCTCGACCTCAGCCGCAAGCACGGACGCGGCGAGCACGTCGGCAGCCAACACGAGCGCGGCCAGCACCTCGGCGCAGACCTACATGTCCGCGCCGCGTGGCGCGAGCAGCGACTACGTCATCCCAGACAGCGATGTCACCAGCTTCACGGCGGACGACATCAAGGCCATGAACCTCTCCGTCGACGAGCTCTGGTATGCGCGCAATGAGATCTACGCTCGCCACGGTCGCAAGTTCAAGGACCAGACGCTGCAGGCCTACTTCGACTCAAAGCCCTGGTACACGCCCCTCTACTCGCCCGATGAGTTCGATGACAGCGTCCAGCTGAGCGATGTCGAGCGGGCAAACGCCGCCGCCATCAAGTCCGTTGAGCAGAGCATGGGCTCGAGCCACGTGTAGGCCGGCATCATGAGCGGAAGGCACTTCAACGACAACGGAGGGCAGCGAGGTCCGGTCATGTCTCGCAGAGCCGCGGTTGGCGCGATTGCGGGAGCCGTCATTGTGGGGGCGGGAGCCGCGGTAGCCGCGATGGCGTCAAAACGCCTGGCAGGGACCGGCGACAAGAGCCCCGCGGCAACAATCGAGCCGCCAGACACGTCCGACCCCGCTAAGGACGCTACGGCAGAACCGGCAGCTCCGGAAGCCGCAACTGCCCCCTCCCCCTCCTCGGACGAGCTTCTCGCACGTCTCGATATGACGCTCGACTTGCACGATGAGCTTGCCCACGGACCCAAGGGCGTCGACTACCAGAAGTACATCGTCCTGCACGACACGGAAGGCGACGGGGAGCCCGAGAGCATCGTGAGCTACTGGGTTGGCAACGGCAACCTCGTCGCCGCGCAGTTCGTCGTGGGCAAGGACGGGCACGTTGCCCAGTGCGTGCCCATGGACGAGATCGCGCACCACGCCGGCTATGGCGACGCGGGCCACAACAAACTGTACGGCGTGACCGACGAGTCACGCGACGACATGCTGGGCACGAAGCCGATCGGCTCGTCGTGCCCCGACTATGGGATGAACTCGTACTCGGTAGGCATCGAGCTGGTGCATGTGGGCGGCGGGGGCGACTACCCTCAGGCGCAGCTCGAGGCACTTGACGGGCTCATCGCCTACATCGACGCGTACTACGCCGAGTGGGGGCAGACGGAGCCCAGCGTCATCATCGACCACAAGGCGTGGCGAACGGGGAACTCCGACACGTCGGCCGAGTTCGCCGGATACCTCGCGAACTACCAGGATCACCGCACGCACCTGGACGCGTAGAAGACGCGGATCGCGCGTTCATCGCGCCGAACGCACCCATGTCGGGCGGGCGCCGGCTTATCGTGCCAAACGCACTTAAATTAAGGCTCGCGGGCCCGATTTTAGGGACGATAAGCACGATGAGCCCTAAGGACGCCGCACAAACAAAAAGGCCCGCAAGGGGATCGCCCCCCCTGCGGGCCTTGGTTTGCCGTCAGCGAGCAATTACACCTGCTGGGCGAGCTTCTCGGCACGGTCGGCCGCGGCGAGGGCATCGATGACGTTGGCAAGGCCGTCGCCGAGCAGCACCGCGTTGTAGGTCGAGTTAAAGCCGATGCGGTGATCGGTCACGCGGTCCTGCGGCTGGTTGTACGTGCGGATCTTCTCGGAGCGGTTACCGTGGCCGATCTGGCTCTGGCGCTCGGCGCCGAGCTCGGCCTGCTGACGCTCGAGCTCCTGCTCGTAGAGGCGGGCACGCAGCATCTGCATGCAGACCTCGCGGTTCTGGATCTGCGAGCGCTGGTCCTGCGACTGCACGACCGTATTCGTGGGAAGGTGCGTGATGCGCACGGCGGAGTACGTCGTGTTGACGCACTGGCCGCCGGGGCCGGAGGCGCAGTAGGTGTCGATGCGCAGGTCTTCCTGGTTGATCTGGATGTCGATCTCATCGGCCTCGGGGAGAACGGCCACGGTGGCCGTGGAGGTCTGGATGCGGCCCTGGCTCTCCGTCTTGGGGATGCGCTGGACGCGGTGGACGCCGCTCTCGTACTTCATGACGGAGTAGACGCGGTCGCCCGTGACCTTGAACTCGATGGTCTTGAAGCCGCCGGCGTCGGACGGACTGCTCGAGAGGACCTCGGACTTCCAACCCTTCGCGGCGATGAAGCGCTCGTACATCTTGAAGAGGTCGCCCGCGAAGATGCCAGCCTCGTCGCCGCCCACGCCGGCGCGGATCTCGACGATGGTGTCCTTCTCGTCCGCGGGGTCGGCCGGGATGAGCATGAACTTGATATCTTCCTCGAGCTGAGGGAGCTTCTCCTCGTTCTCGGCGATGTCGGCCTGGAGCAGCTCCTTCTCCTCGGCATCGGACGCCTCGTGGAGCATCTCCTTGGCAGCCTCGATGTCGTCGAGGGCGGAGAGGTACTCACGGGCAGCGTTCACGAGGTCGGTCTGGTGCGCGTACTCCTTGTTGAGGCGCGTGAACTCCTTGATGTCGCTGGCAACGGCCGGGTCGGAGAGCTTCTTCTCGAGCTCCTCGTAGGCATAGATGAGCTTTTCGAGCTTGTCTCGCATGGGGACTCCTTGTGATGTGTGGCCGGGGCTGGATGCCGCATCGGCCGTGCGAATGGGCGGGGATGAGGTGACGCGGCGCCGTGGCGGCGTCGTTGGCGGCAAGGTAGCTAGAGCTTGTCGTTCCTCAGGTACATGGATTGATCCCCTTTCGCATAGACTCTCGTATCATACCGCGAGAATGCGATGGTCTTTCGGCGGTCCACATCATTCCGACGGCGTGTACACGATTTTGTGCAATTTCGTGTACACGCCGTACACGTTTTTACGTAATTTCGTGTACACGGGGCACCCCCTACTCCAGCCCGGCCGCGAGCTCGGTGGCCCTCACGCGCTCCATGGCGGCGATGGCGCATTCGAGCATGCCCTCGTCGGGAACGCGCGTGGTGAGGCGCTGCATCTGCAGGCCCGGCCACAGCGCAAGGCGCACGAGCGGCAGGTCCGGATGCGCGCCCGCCCACTTCACCGTGACCTCGTAGGACACGCCGGCCACGAGTGGCAGCAGCACGAGCCTGCTCGCCAGCACGAACGCCGCGCGGGCAACGCCGCCAAGCCCAAGCGCCTCCGCCCAGCCGGCCACCGGAACCAGCGTGTTCACGAGAATGGCCACGATCATCGTCATGATGAGGAATGCCGTGCCACACCTCACGTGCAGGCGGCTGAACCGCGCGGCATTGGCCGGCGTGAGCGGCAGGCCGTGCTCGAAGCAGTGAATCGTGAGGTGCTCGGCACCGTGGTAGCCAAACAGGCGGCGCATGTCTGGCATGAGGCCGATCGCCCAGATGTAGGCCACGAAGATCACGATGCGCAGAAGAGCCTCAACGAGGTTCCAGGCAATCGCGTTGCTCGGCGCATAGTCACCCACCAGCAGGTTTGCAACCGCCACGGGCACGACCATGAACAGGGCAACGCCCAGCAGAAGCCCAAGGCCCAGCGAGAGCGCCATGGCGGCGGGGCTCATGGGCTCGGGCGCAGAGGCGGCCACGGAAGCGGATGCGGCGGCAGACCCCGCAGCGCCGCCGTCCGCCGGCTCAGCGCCCACCTCGGCACGCCCGTCCGCATGCGAGACGGGCGCCACGCGGCCCGAGGCCAGAAGGCTCGCGTACGTCTCGCCCTCGTCGTCATACGCGTGGTCGCTCGCCACGCACATCGCCCTGCACGAGAGCACCATCGACTCCACGAACGACACGCAGCCGCGCACGATGGGCAGGCGCTGCCACGTCGGGCGCTCGCCCACCGCCGGCAGCTCGTGCTCCTCGACGTAGATGCGGCCGCTCGGCTCGCGCACGGCCGCGGCCCAGCTGAGCTTTCCTCGCATCATGACGCCCTCGGGAAGTGCGGACCCGCCAATGTGCGTGGCGAACAGCTCGCCCTCCTCGCCAATGCCGTCGTTGCGTCTTGCCATGCGACCCCCTGGTTGCACTCTTGATGCGCGCCGACCCTGGGTTTCCGCGGCATCTCCCGTATTCTTATGGGTACCCTACTACGCATGGGCCGCGGCACAAAGCGCGGCCGGAACGCACGCGCGGGATTCGCGCGGCCGCCCACCAGGAGGACACATGCCCAACAAGCCCGAGCCGCTCTTCATCGACGGCCACTACCACTACACGCTGAGCTCCTACGAGCCCGTCGAGGTCACGCTCACCATCCCGCACCTCACGGACGAGGAGGTGGGCTATGGCATCGCCGGCATCCTGGCCGAGCGAGGCTGGAACGAGGGCACCCTGCCCACCGATGCCTGGGTGGCCGAGAACATCGAGGGCCCCAACACCTACGCCGAGCTCAAGCAGGCCGTGCGTCAGGAGCTCGAGGAGATAAACGACCGCTACGTGGAGTCCACGAAGTCCGGCCTGTGCGCCGAGGAGCTCGCCAAGCGCGTGGAGCAGAGCATCCCGACGGCCGTTATCGCGCAGGCGCACGACACGGTGCGCCAGACGTTCGAGATGCAGGCCATGCAGAACGGCATGGCGCTGCCCCAGCTGCTCGCGGCCTCCGGCATGAGCGAGCACGACTTCGAGCACTACGTGGACAGCGAGGCCGTGGCGCTTGCGCACGAGGACGCCGCGCTGGACGCCATCGTGGACGAGTACGCCATCTACGTGGGAGAGACGGAGCTTCCCGCGATTCTCGGCATGTCACCGAAGGACACCAAGGCCATCATCGACGAGACGCGCAAGCGCGGCGAGTACGAGAGCATGATGGCCTTTGCCAAGCGCCGCCGCGCGCTGGAGTCCGTCATTCGCGATGCCACCTATACCGAGGTCCACGAGACGGCCGAGCAGGCCGCACGTCGCGTGGCCGAGATGCGCGCCCAGATGGGCACGAAGATGCCCGGCAACGAGGGCGATGGGAACAACGAGAACGGCGACGCCTCGAGCCACCCGAACCTCAAGCTCGTGTAGCCATCAGGCCACCGGCGCGAGACAAAGGTGAGACAAAGGGACTGTCCCTTTGTCTCATTTAAAGAAAGGGCCCGCGACGCATGTGACGTCGCGGGCCCTTCGCTTGCTATGAGCGAGTGCTACTCGGCAGCGGCCTCGGTCTCGACGGCCTCGGCGGGAGCCTCGGCGGCCTCCTCGGCGGGAGCCTCAGCGGCAGCCTTGGCGGCCTCGGCAGCGGCCTTCTTCTCGTACTCGGCGGCACGCTTGGCCTTGGCAGCGGCCTTGGCCTCGCGCTCGGCCTTCTTGGCGGCGGCGAGCTCGGCAGCCTTGGCCTCGCGGGCAGCCTTGGCAGCAGCGGCCTTCTCGAGCTGGGCGGCAGCGGCGCCACCGAACTTGTCGGCAAAGCGCTGGACGCGTCCACCGGTATCGACGAGCTTCTGCTGGCCGGTGTAGAACGGGTGGCACTTGTCGCACAGATCAACCGTCATGGAAGAGACGGTCGAACGGGTGACCCAGGTGTTGCCGCAGCTGCAACGGACGTTGCACTCGACGTAGTCGGGGTGGATACCATTCTTCATAGCAGGACTCCTTCTTGCTTCATGCCTGGTTCCGACCAGGCTTTGGATGCTCCCCGGCGCACGCGTCAGGGATGCTCTGGTTCCGACCAGAGCGAACAAGCTTTTGAATGGTAGCATGGTCGAGGCATCACTGTCACGAAAAATCTGCCGTTTGCGCCGCTCACAGAGCCAAGTTCACGGCATCACCACCAAGCATTGGAGCCAGCCATGTTTCTCGCAATTGACGTCGGCAACAGCCAGACGACGATTGGCCTCATCGAGAACGGCACGGTGGGCAGGCGCTGGCGGCTCAAGACGGACCGGCTCGACACCGCAGACGAGCTCGACGCCGCCCTCCGCTCGTTTCTCGCACTCGATGGCATGGCGCTTGCGGACATCCACGCGGCGGCGGTGGCCAGCGTGGTCCCCGTGCTCACGGACATGTGGCGCAACGCGCTCGAGCACGCCCTGGGCGAGGAGCCCTTCGTCGTGAGCGCCTCCGAGGTACACGGCATCGAGATCGCCATGCCCTACCCCGGCCAGGTGGGCGCCGACCGCATCGCCGACGCGGTGGAGGCTCGCGCCTCCTACGGCTCGCCCGCCATCGTCGTGGACTTTGGAACGGCCACGAACATCGACGTCGTTGACGCGCACGGACGCTACCGCGGCGGCTGCATCGCCCCGGGACTCATGCTGTCTGCCTCGGCATTGTTCGAGAAGGCCGCCAAGCTCGCGAGCATCCCCATCGAGGTGCCGCCGGCGGCCATCGGCGACACGACGGAGCACGCGCTGCAGGCGGGCCTCGTGCTGGGCGTGGCCGCGCAGGCGGAAGGGCTCGTCGCGCGCATAAAGGCCCAGCTCGCGGCCGAGGAGGGCACGAGCAAGATCGAGTGCCTCGTCATCGCGACGGGCGGCCTCTCGCGCGTCATCGGCCAGGCAACCGACGTGTTCGACGCCATCGACGTAGACCTCACCCTGCGCGGCATCTGGCGCATCTGGCAGGCGCGGTAACGCCAAATGAGACAAGGGGACTGTCCCCTTGTCTCATTGCGGGCCGTCAGTTAACGGAGGCTTGCCTGCTCGGGGGAAATCACAAGCTCGCGACCATCGGCTAGGCGCACGGTAGCACGGCCCCAGACGTCCACGGCAGTGAGCGCGCCTCGCGCGGCGACACGGCCGTTGGGGTAGACGACCTCGGCCTCGCGTCCCATGAGCGCAAGCGCGTCGAAGTAGTCTGACAGCACAGGGGCCACCGGGCCCGCGGCGCCGCGACCAGCAGAGACATCCGCCGCCCACGCATCCACGCGCGAGACGATCGCCGAGCACGCGACGTGCGCGAGCTCGTCTGGTGCCTGCCCGGCAAACAGGGCGAGCTCGACGTCTGCCGAGCAGACCACGAACATGCCGCCCTCGCCCGTTCCGGCATGGACACCGAGCGCGCAGGCAACCTGCGCCGCGTGGCCTGCCTCATCGGGCAGCACGACGTCGCCAGGCCAGGCCAGCGCAAGGTCGTCTCGCAGGGGTCGCAGCCCGTCAAGGGCACCAAGCGCGCATACCGGCCGAATCCCCATATAGTGGCTCATCGGCACGGCCGGACGCAGCACCACGGCAAGCCGCAGTACGTCGGAGTCAACGGCAACGGCACACTCGCCCGCAGGCGCACCGGCGCGGGCGCGCCCGATGAGCTCCTCGGCTACTCCCATACAAGCTCCCCCAGGTCGGCACGGACGAGGCCAACGCGCTGCTCGCGCGGCAGCACGGTGATGCCCGCATGGGCAAGGAAGCGCTCCGGGTCGTGCATGAGGTCCTCCATCGGCACGATCACGAAGTCGCGCTCGCCCAGGCGCGGGTGCGGCAGCGCCAGCTTGCGGCCGGCATGCCGCTCGCCCTCCATCCACAGCAGGTCGCAGTCGATCGTGCGCGGCCCATGACCCTCCTGCCCGGCGGGACGCGTCCGCCCGAGCTTCTTCTCGACGTCGAGAAGGGCATCGATGAGGACGAGCGGCGCAAGCTCGGTGCGAATCTCCGCCACGGCGTTCGCAACGGGCATCGCGATGCCATAGGCGGGGTCCGTCTCATAGGCGCGGCTCACGGCCGTGACGCACGTGAGCGGAATGGCGTTGATGAGCGAGGTGGCACGGCGCAGGTAGTCGAGGCGGTCGCCCACGTTGGAACCAAGCGCCACGAACGCGCGGCGCGGGTCCGGGTGCGCCACGGACCAGTAGGAGTTGAGCGCCTGCGAGACGCCCGCGACGTCATGCACGCGCAGGATGCGGGCGCCCGCCTCCACGGCAGCGATGCAGACGCCGGCCGTGGCGGCATCGCGCGCAGGGGCCTCCGTGACACCAGAGACGGCACCCACGAAGCGCTTGCGCGAGACGGCGCACATCACGGGGTAGCCCATGGAGACCATCTTTGCGTTGGCGCGCTGGATGACCACGTCCTCGTCGGCCAGCTTGCCAAAACCGGGGCCCGGGTCGATGCAGATGCGCTCGTGGGAGACGCCGGCACGCATGAGCTCGCGGGCCTGGTCCCCAAGAAAGCCCATGACATGGCGCATGATGGGCGCGGACTCAGGCAGCGTGAAACGGCGGTTGCCGCCGGCGAGGGTCACCGTGGGACTTGTGACGCCACGGGCGCTGCGGCGCATGACCTCGTCAAGACGCTCCGCGGCCGCGGCGTCTGCCGCCTCGGCGGGCGAGGGCTCGTCGCGCTTCTCGGCGACGGGATTGGCGGTGGCGGGGTTGGCGGCGCCGTCCTTGGCGTGCGCTGCGGCGCGGGCGGCAGCGCTCGAGTCGAGCGTCACCGAGCGGCGCGGGGTGCGACCAGAGACCTCGCCGGCGTGCATGACGACGCAACCGCAGTCGCTCTCCACGGCCACGCGCACCATGTCGGGATTCGTGAAGCCCGTGACGTCGTTTACGATCGAGGCGCCGAGCTTCACGGCAAGGCGCGCGACCTCGGGATGGCGCGTGTCAACCGAGACTACCGCCCCGGCATCTGCGAGCGCGCGAATCACGGGAATGACGCGCTTGGCCTCCTCGTCCGGCGAGACGGGGCGGAAGCCCGGGCGCGTTGACTCTCCCCCGACGTCGATGATGTCGGCGCCGTCATCGAGCAGTTTGAGACCCCACTCGATCGCGGCGTCCGTATCGGCGTGGGCGCCGCCATCCGAGAAGGAATCGGGCGTCACGTTGAGCACGCCCATGATGCGCGGACGCGCCAGCGAGATGCTATGCGCGCCGCAGTGCCAGGTTGCAAGGTCTTCTCGAAGCATTCGGGCCCTTTCGTCCACAAGGTATCTCTTCGATTGTAGCGGCCATCCGGGACACGAAGGATGAACGCATCGGCGCGCGCGGCGATGTTGGAAACGCATCTGATTTGGCCTGTTTCGTGGTGGAAAACGCAACTGGAGCGGCCTGTTTCGTGGTGGAAAACGCAACGCCGCAGTTGTGGAACAATGGGGACAGCGGTTAGGTGAACGTTTATCCAAGCAATGGAGGCATGCACATGAGCAGCGTCGAGGCGCGGGACTTTGGCACCACGGAGAGCAGCGAGCGGTTCTCGCTCTACCTGCTCGAGAACGACAGGGGCATGAGCGCCGGCGTCACGGACCTCGGTGGGTGCGTCGTGTCCCTGAGCGTGCCCGACAAGGACGGCACGGCCGTTGACGTGGAGCTCGGCTACGACGACGCGGCAGGCTACGCCGTGAACAAACCCAACCTCGGAGCGCCCATCGGCCGCTACGCCAACCGCATCGGCGGCGCAAGCTTTGTGCTCGACGGCCAACGCTACGAGCTCGAGCGCAACGACCACGAGGTCAACAACCTGCACAGCGGATCTGCGCGCTGGCGCCTGCGCAGGTGGGACGTCCTCGAGGCCGAGCGGGACGAGAGGGGCTCGCGCATCCGGCTGCACCTCTCGAGCCCAGACGGGGACCAGGGGTTTCCCGGCTCATGCGACGCCACGCTCACCTACGAGCTCACGAACGACGGAACGTTCGCCATCACGTACGAAGTGCTGCCGAGCGCCCGCACCGTAATCAACATGACGAACCACAGCTACTTCAACCTCAATGGCTACGCGTCCGGCACCGTGGCAAGCCACGTCATTCAGATCGACGCGGACGCCGTGACCGCTGTGGACGAGAACCTCATCCCCACCGGCGAGCTCACTGCCGTTGACGGCACCCCGTTTGACCTTCGCGAGCCAAAGCCGCTGGGTCTGGGGCTTGCCTCGGGAGACCCCGCCATCCAGGCTGCGGGAGGCTACGACCACAACTATGCCCTGCGCCCGGGCGCGCCGCAGCCGTCCGACGAGGGCTTTGTTGGTGCCCTGCGCCACGTGGCTCGCGTGCGGGGCGACAAGACCGGCATCGTCATGGACGTGGCGACCGACCTGCCGGGCATGCAGCTCTACACGGGAAACCACGTGGGCGGCGAGCATGGCAAGGGCGGCAGCGTCACGGCTGACCACGGCGCCTTCTGCCTGGAGACGCAGTTCTTCCCCGACGCCGTGAACCACCCCGAGTTTTGCCAGCCCGTCTTTGGGCCCGAGAACCCCTACCGCAGCCGCACGACCTACTCGTTCAGCGCGGAGGGGTAGAGGCCCGGCGCCTGGCCACCGCCCTCGCCTGGCCACCGCCCTCGCCTGGCCACCGCCCTCGCCTGGCCACCGCCCTCGTACCCAACCGCAAAGTCCGCCTCTCGGGATGAAATAGGCCCTTATCGGGCCCCTAAACATCCCGAGAGGCGGACTTTGTGCCAAACATCCCAAGCGGCGGAGTTTGCGCAGAGGCCAACGCTCCCGCACGGAACCGGGCCCCTAGAAGTCGAACGCCTTGGCGATGTCGGCCTGGATCACGAGGCTTGCGCGGGAGTCCGCAGGGGTGGCGTCGCGATTGACCACCACGAGGTCGCCGCTGCTGCGGAAGTAGTCGATGAGGCCGGCAGCCGGGTAGACCACGAGGCTCGTGCCGCCCACGATGAGCATGTCGGCCAGGGCAATCTGGTGCAACGCCTCGTTCACGACGTCGTTGTCGAGCGACTCGCCGTACAGCACCACGTCGGGCTTGATGGGACCGCCGCACTCGGGGCACACGGGAACGCCGTTGCCGTCCTCGTGCTCGCGGGCTATGATCCACTCGGCCGAATAGACGTGACCGCAGTGCTGGCAGACGTTGCGATGCACCGAGCCGTGCAGCTCGAGGACGTTCTTTGATCCGGCGGCCTGGTGCAGCCCGTCGATGTTCTGCGTGACGACGGCCGTGAGCTTGCCAGAGCGCTCAAGCTCGGCGAGCTTGAGGTGTGCCTGGTTGGGCTTGGCTCCCAATGCGATCATCTTGGTGCGGTAGAACTCGAAGAACTCCGCCGTGTGGGTCTCATAGAAGTCGTGCGAGAGCATCGTCTCGGGCGGATAGGCGAACTTCTGGTGGTACAGACCGTCCACGCTGCGGAAGTCGGGAATGCCGCTTGCGGTAGAGACGCCGGCACCGCCAAAGAACACGACGCGCTCGGCGCGCTCGATGCGGGCCTTGAGCTCCTCGGCCGCCTCGGTGGGATCGGTGATGGTGGTAGACATGGGGCCTCGATTCGTTGCGTGGCGCCCGGCCGCGGGCGCGCGGTTCTCATCGGCCTCAAGAATAGCCCCAAACGGCGAGGCACACCCCATGTCCGCCCCGCGTGATAAAGTCGTTCCTCAGCGACCAAGGAGAGCACGATGAGCAGCAAGGCGACGAATCTGCAGCATGTGGCACTCGTTCTCGAGGGCGGAGGCATGCGGGCGGCCCACACGGCCGGCATCGTGGCCGCGCTCATCGAGCACGAGGTGTGGTTTCCCTACGTCTGCGGCCTGTCCGCGGGCTCCTCGAACACAGTGAACTACATCGCGCGGGACGCCGAGCGCACGCGCATGTGCTTCGTGGACATCGCGGGCGACAAGCGCTTTGGCGGCATCGGCTCGCTCATGCACCACGAAGGCTTCTTCAACTCGCAGTGGCTCTACGACGGGGCCATCCAAGACGGCACCCTGCCCATGGACTGGGACGCCTTCCAGGCAAATCCCATCCAGGCACGCATCCAGTCCTTCGAGCGCGACACCGGGCGAACCGTCACGTGGACGCGGCAGGACATGACCTCGCCCCTCACGATGGCACGCCTCGTGCGCGCAAGTTCCACGATGCCGTTTGTCATGAACCCCATCGAGGTAAACGGCCAGGTCATGCTCGACGGCGGCCTGGGCACAGGCTCGGGCATCCCGCTGCACCTGGCAGAGGAGGACGGCTACGAGCGGTTTTTCTTCGTTGGCACGAGGCCGGCGGGCTACCGCAAGGCGCCGTTGGGCCGAGGAAAGCGCGGGCTCATGCGTCGCCTCTGCGCCGGGCAGCCGCATCTGTACGAGGCGCTCGCGACACGCGCCGAGCGATACAACGCCGCACTCGATCACCTGGACGAGCTCGAGCGAGCCGGCCGCGCCCTTGTCGTGCGCCCCGAGACCATGCCCATTCACAACACCGAGACGAACGTGGACAAGCTGCGGGCAGTCTTTGACCAGGGCCATACGCTCGCCGAGCGCGAGATGGACCGCTGGCTGGATTGGCTCACCAAGTAGCGTCACCGGTGGCAATTGGCCCCGGCACCGCTGCCACCATTGAGGAGGATCACATGAGCGACACCCACGAGCTGCGGCTCGTTTCCTGGAACGTCAACGGCCTACGCGCCGTCATGAAGAAGGACCCGAGCTTCGTCGACGTGGTCGAAAGTATCGGGGCAGACGTGTTCGCCATCCAGGAGACGAAGCTCCAGGAGGGGCAGATTGAGCTCGACCTGCCCGGATACCATCAGACGTGGAGCTACGCCGAGCGCAAAGGCTACTCTGGAACTGCCGTGTTCTCGCGCGAGAAGCCCCTGCGCGTCCTGCATGCGGATGCCATGCTTCCGATTGCCCACGAGGTCCTGAGCGCAGACGACGAGCAGCTCTTTGCCGTGGCCGCCACCGAGGGACGCGTCTGCGCGCTTGAGTTCGAGACGTACTGGCTCGTGGACGTTTACACGCCCAACGCCCAGGGCGAGCTCGCGCGCATTGACACGCGCCTGGCCTGGGATCGCGTCTACCGAGAGTTCCTCGCACGCCTCGCCAGCGAGAAGCCCGTCGTGACCTGCGGCGACTTCAACGTGGCCCACGAGGAGATCGACCTCAAGAACCCCGGGCCCAATCGCGGCAACGCGGGATTCTCGGACGAGGAGCGCGCGAGCTTCACCGAGCTTCTCGAAGCGGGCTTCACCGATACGTTCCGTGCGCGATTCCCCGAGCTCACGGGCGCATACAGCTGGTGGAGCTACCGCTTCAACGCGCGCAAGAACAACGCAGGCTGGCGCATCGACTACTTCCTCGTGAGCAACGACGTCGCCGAGCGCGTGACGGGCGCCTCGATCCTCTCCGAGGTCTACGGCAGCGACCACTGCCCCGTGGAGCTCACGATCGAGCTGTAACGTGACAACCGGGGACGGGGTCATTCTGTCACCAAAACGGTGACAGTTCGACCCCGTCCCCAAGTGTCACCTAGTGGATGTTGGCCGCGCTGACGGCAGAGAGGAACGTCTCGGCATCGGTCGTGGCGATGAGCTCCTGGGGGAAGTGGATTTCCTCGAGCATGGCAAGGGCGTGGTCAAACCGACCGATGCCCAGGCAGATGTGGGCATCGGTGTTAACGGCAATCTTGCAGCCCAGCTCGGCGCACGTCTCGGCGATCTCTCGGCAGGCGGCGTCAACGGCGGGGCGCCTGAACTCGAGGCTATGGTCGTTGATCTCGATGAGCTTGTTCAGGCGCTTGGCCTCGCCCACGACCTCACGAACGTCAAACGGAACGGCCGAGCGACCCGTGTGGGCGAGCATGAGCACCTTGGACTCGTGAAGGGCATTCACGTACATCTGCGTGGTCTGGGCAAGCGTGGCGCCACGCGAGAACGAACGGTCGTGGACGCTCGCGATGACGTACTCGCAGCCCTTGAACACGCGGTCCTTGAGAATCTCAGGCCTCTCGAGCGGGCAGCCGTTAATCTCGATGTCCACGGGGATGTCCCAGCCAAACAGGTGGCCGTCCAGGTCAACGATGTCCGCCTCGCAGCCATGCAGCAGACGCACGCCCTCCCACTCACGGGGCCACGCGGCGTAGTTGTAGAAGAACTGGAAGTTTCGCATGTGCTGCTCGGGATAGAGCATGGGGCTGTAGTGGTCCGTCGAGGCAAGCAGCTCGAGGCCAGCGTCGCGGGCGGCCAAGACGTTCTCGCGAATCGTGGAGTACGAGTGGCGCGAGTAGAGCGTGTGGGTGTGGGTGTCGCACAGGTTCTTGAGCATGGGTCTCCTTCTGAAGCGCCGCGTGGGCGCTCATGAAAAAGGCCGGACGCACGCGCCCGGCCCCGTCGTTACTTGTACTCGGCCGCAAGCGCCTGCCACGCGGGCATGGAGTTCACGATGGTCTCGTAGCTCACGCAGTAGCCAACACG
>ERZ808240.1648-NODE-1648-length-26979-cov-4.238560_pt1 | contig 26979 bp, 14 predicted proteins | sample MGYA00521084_ERZ808240 | MGnify/ENA primary metagenome ERZ808240 (study PRJEB31516, sample SAMN03275571) | gut metagenome | biome: mammalia-associated habitat; material: feces | host: Papio cynocephalus | place: Kenya | collected 2012-08-06 ... | reverse complement strand
GTCATCGGAAAATCGGTCAAGTAAAATACGCTCAAATTAAATTCATCCAACGAGTATGTATTATATTGCCCCGCCGTTCCTGCGGCAGACGGCTGCCATGTCGTCCACGCAGTCTTGCAGCGACAGCTGGTGTTCCGCCTCATAGTTGTCTATAGCGAATTTCAGCCCTCCCAGGCGGTGCAGGTAGTTGCACGCCTCGCGCCGTGTCAGTCCGTGCTGGCGTGCGAACATACCGAGGCACATAACGATGTAATGCGCCATTTCGCTTAGGTTGCCGCTATCCTGCCGGCTTGGTGCAGCGGTGCTGCTGATGCGGTCTGTCATAGTTCCTTTGGCGTTGGTTTGCACAAAGGTAGCCATTTTCCGCGACACTCGCAACAGATGCCCCAGACTGTTTCCAGAGGCAATTCCTGATGCAAGTTTACTCTGTTCGGCGTGTTCGGCTGTTCGGGGCTGGAAACGCCCGAACACGGCCGAACGCAACCGAACATATTCCTGATTTTTGTTTACACTTGTTTCCTTGTTTACCGCCATGGGGCAGGGAAACGGGGAAACAAGAGGAAACAGCACACCCTCCAAGTGCGGAGAATATGTCGGCGGCAGTTTTCTCGTCGGGAGTGGCTCTCTTCCCTGACAGATAATACTATATATGTATAGTATGTATATGACACCCCCTGCCATAACTGCATACGCGCTGCCATAGCATTCCGACGGTGCAAAATTACAACCTCCGTCCGACACGAAAACCGCCGTTTAACATTTGCGGCAGAGGGGACACTCTCCGAGTGCTCCGAGAACTCGAAGGTCTCCGATGAGTGTTGTTCGGTCTGTTCGGCTGTTCGGGGATTGGGAACGCCCGAACACACCGAACAGAGAGTAAACAGCCGTCAGGAATAAGCAAGGGGGCTGCGCCAGAAATTGGCGCAGCCCCCTCTCGTTGGCCAGGGCCGGCAAGCCGTGGCGGGTGCAACCGACTACACGCCCCCCGGCTTGCCTGTCCTATCCGGTTATCATCTTACTATCACTTTGCAGCTCTTCTTGCCTGCGCTCACCACGTAAACGCCGGCTGTGACAGAGACCTCGTCGCGGCCAGTGCCGATGAACGATGTCACCGTGCGGCCGTCCACCGCGTGGACAGCCACCTGCATGCCGTCAGCCCCTGCAACGGTGATGCTGCCGTCGCCGGCTGTGACGGTCACGCTGTCAGCGCTGATGCCGTCTACCGCGAGGGTGCTGATGCTCACGATGTTGGAGTATGCGCTCTCGCCTTTGTCATAGACTACCGTAACGGCATAGTTGTGGAACGCGGTGTCGTCAGGCGTGTCGGTGTATTCGAGTTCCATGACCGGCTCTGCCGTCAGGCACACGTCGTCGCGGTACACGTTGTAGCCCATGAGCGAAAGCTCGCCGGTGTAGGAGTCTGATGCGTAGAAGCTGATGTCGTCCACCATGAAGATGTAAGCATCCTCCGAGACGCAGCGTATCGCGAAGTAGCGCGCGCCCGCGGGGAGCGTCACCTTCTCCTCATACCACTGCACGGGAGCGGAGCGCAAATCGCCGATTATCTTGAAGTCCTCCTTCTCGATGCCTGTCGTGGAATAGTATACCTCGTAACGCTCGAAGCCGTAGTCGGAAGTCACAGACTTGACCCAGAACGAAATTTCCTGCTCGATGCCGGGGAGAAGCGGAGAGATGAGCCAGTCGTCGTTCTTGCCGGCGTTGGAGCAGAAGGAGGCGAACACCTGGTCGCCGCTGTGAGGCGCCCAGTCAGTGGGCGTGCCGTTCTCGTCCTCTACAGGTATGCCTGCGGCCGAGGGGTTGAACGCCATGTACGCCATCGCGCCTCCGGCGTTGGGATATTGCAGCGATGAGCCTGTGGGGCTTGCGATGCCTACGGTCGTGCCTTTGTCAGCGTCGCGGACAGTCCACTCGCCGAAGTTGTCTATCGAGAACTGGGCGAAGTTGTCGACAGTCTCGGTCTGGCGCTCTCCGCCGGCAGTGCCGATAGTAGGCTCGCTCCAGGCCAGGCGGATGTCCTTGCCGTTCTCGGCCGTTCCGCTGAGGTCATGGACAGCGGGGTAGTTCGGGCGGTTGAGTTTGGTCTCCATTGTCGCTGACGTGTTGTCGCCGGCATACTGGTCGTTGCCATAGACCACCTTGGCATGCCAGTTCACGTTGTCGCTCCACGTGTTGGAGGGAGTGACGTCAAACACATACTCGCGCACGCCGTCGGGGAGTGTGGTGACACCCTCGAGCGTCTGCTCGAGCTTGCCGTCGCGGTACAGCTCCACGGTGAAGTCCTTGGCGGTCTTCTTGCCGCGGTTCTCGACCTGGACGCGGATTTTGGAAAGTTCGCCGACCATCATGCGCGAAGGCACGTTGAAGCCGGTCAGCGCGAGGTTGTAGTCATAGTTCTCCTTGACCATGATGTTGTCCATGTGGACAAAAGCCGCGCCCGCAGGGCATTTCGCGGTGAACGCGACCTGGACGGGCAGCCCCAGCCCGGCGTAAGCGTCGAGGCTGAACTGTGCCTTCTGCCAGCCCTCGGAGGGGGCGTCCTCATAGTTGACAGTGCCTATGCGCTGCATCTCGCCGTCGGCGACGATAACGTCAACGTAGATGCGGCAGTCTTCGAGCTTGGTGGCGAACCAGCGGAACTCGACCACAGGGCTTTCGGCATTGCCGAGGTCAATCTTGGACGAGACGAGCGTGCCGCTGTCGCCCTCTTCCTGGCACTTGAATGTCACCAGGCCGCCGTCGTTGTCGTAGGGGGCGGCAGTCGGGGTCTGCCCCTCGTGGGTGATGCTCCATGTGCCGCTGCTGCCCTCGGGGATGCGCACGTCCCACGGGTCGCAGTTGAGGCGGCCGTCGGGGAACGATTCGATGAACGGCAGCTCGTACGGCGTGCCTACGGTCACGGTGTTGGAGACCTGTCCGTAGCCGTAGCCGGCAGGGGACTGCGCGTATACGTAGTACTGGAAGAACTCCTGGCGGTAGCCGCCCAGCGGGGGATTGTCGTCAGTGAACGTCAGTGCTGTCAGGCCTTTGGCGAGTTCAGCCTCGTCGTTGGCGCGGAGGACGGTGTATGTGAGCGCGGAGGGGTCGAAATAGCCGCCGGTCTCGCTCTTCGTGGGTGCTTCCCAGGTGATTACGACCTTGCCGTCCTGCTCCTTGGCGGTCACGTTGACGGGCAGGCCCGGGCGGTCATGGCCTACATATACGGTCTTGGTGACGGAGTAGCCCTCGCCCTTGCCGTTAGAGGCAGCGATGACATACACGTTGTCGCTCTGCTCGGCCTGGCTGTCGGTGTATTTCACTTCCGCGCCGGGAGCGGGGTTGTCGATAGTTGTCACGAGCTTGCCGTTGCGCTTGATCGTGATGCTTGAGATAGAGGACAATTCAGTCCCTTCAACGGTTTCAGCGGGGGCTTTGAACGAGATAGAGGTCTCGAGCTTGCCCTGCGCTGCCGGGGTAATGGAGAGGTCGGTGACTGCGCCGGGAGTGCCGAGCAGCGGGCCCTCCTCGATGCGCAGGTCGTCAGCATAGAGGTACAGCTGGTCAGCGCGGCTGCAGCCGTGCACTCCGAAATAGTACTTGCCGGCGTCCTGTACGTTCACATATCCCTCCATGATGATGCCGTCGGCCGTCTTGATGTCCTTCGGGCCGGCTATCACGGTCATCGCCGCGCTTTCGGGCAGGTTGCCGAAGCCGATTTCGGCACGCTCCGTGCCTATCGAGCCGTAGCTGCTGATGCGTGCGGAGAAATGGTACATGCGGTCGGCGGTGAGCTTCACGGCGGGCGTGAACAGCCAGTCGTTCATCGGCTCCTTGTATGAGTTGGCTGCGCTGTACTTGCAGCGCGCGGAGTTGCGGATTATGTCGAAAATCCATGTTTCCTCGTCGCCGTTGGTGTCCTCGACGGTCAGGTTGGCGAAATCGTCGTCGCTGTCAATGGCGTTGAAGTAAGGGAGCGGCTGGACGCCTACGCCCACCTTGTTTGATTCGGAAGTGGCGCCGCTGTACCCCTTGAACGAGGGGGTGACGGTATAGTAGTAGAGGTCAAATCCCTCGCCGTCCTCTACGGTCTCGGTGAACGTGGTCTGCGCGAAGTCCTTAGCCACCTCGACATCGCCGGGGAAGCGGCGGATTGTGTACCTGACGTCACTCGTGTCGTAATATCCGCCGTGGACGGATTCGGCAGGGGCAGTCCATGTCAGCGTCATCATGCCGTTGCGCACGTTGCGCGCCAGCTTGACGTCAGTCACGGCATTCGGCACGTCTGCGCCGATCCATTTCTCGACCTGTGAGAGGGGCGACTTGCCCACGCTGTTGCTTACGGTCACCGACAAGCGGTAGCTGTTCGGCTCGCTCACTGTCAGCGGCACACGCACAGCCTCGCCGGCGGTGGCGGTGGCGGTGGCGCGTTCCTCCTCATTGACAGTGAGCGTGTATGTCAGCTCGCCTGTGAGGCTCTTTTCAGAGGCGAATGTCATTGTCGGCATGGTGAATGTCACATAGCCCGACAGAGCCTCGCCGGCAAAGTCGATGCCGAGGTCAGCAACAGCTGCCGGAGCGTCGTCCTCCGCTTCAGGCACGGGGATGAACATGCCGGTCATCTCCATGTTCTGCGCGATGTCGGTGATGTACGTGGCAGCACCGGTCTCGAGGTCGATGGTGTAGAGGCGAGCCTTGGCGTCCGCCTCCATGCACTCCCAGTAGAACGTGTCAGTGGCGAGGTCGAAGCAGCCTGAAGCCGAGTAGCTCGGGCGCCGGCCTGTCGCGCCGATGGCAGTGCGGTCGCCGGTACGCTTGTCAAACTTGTAGAACACGCCGTCAAGGCCTACGCCGTAGATATCGCCCTTGGAGGAAACGCCCACGGAGAGGATTATCAGGTCGAGGTCCTTCAGCCGGGTGCGCTTGCCGGTCTCGAGGTTGAGGAAACCGAACACCCAGCCGTCGCCGTCGTCGTTCATGAAACAGCCGTAGGCGTTGCCCGTCGTCGGGTCGTATGCCATGTCCTGCGCCACTGCGCCGGTCTCCACGTATGCGTCACGCTCGATTTCCCATGTCTCGAAGTTGACCACATACATCTGCGCCATGATCATGCCCATGAAGGTCATGTAGCTGGTGTAATAGTACTTGCCGTTGGCAAAGCAGCCGCCGCCGGTAACTACATATTCGTCGCCCAGCTTGACAGGCTGGAGCGTCGAGCCGTCGTTCTTGTCAAAGGCGTAGATGCCCACAGGCTGGTTGTCCGTAGTCCATGTGTCGGCATATATCGCGCCGCCGTAGATTTTCTGCGCGTCGGCCGTGGTGATTTTGCTGACGGAATACATGGGCGCCGTAACCGGGGCTGTGTAGGGGCGGGTCTGCGGAAATCCGCGGCCTGTCATCGTGCCGGCTTTCAGGCGCGGCACCATTTCCAGGGCTGTGGCCTTGCGCGACTTGTCCGCGTGCCGCTGCCCGGTTGCCATCTCGGCGGAGCTGACACGTCCCAGGGGGACCTGCTGTGCCGATACGGACAGCGTGAACACGCCTCCGATAGCGGCTGCCGCCAATAGCGTAAAGAGTTTTCTTCTCATGGGTTGTTGTTATTATGGTTTTACTTTATTATCAGTTTCCAGTTCTTTCCGCCGGCGTTGAGCAGGTAGATGCCGGGAGAGGACACGCGGATTGCGCCGCTGCCGCGGACTGTGCCTGCGAGCATGCCCTGAACCGTGTAAAGCGACGAGGTGATGCCGTCAGCAGCAGACACGTTGACCGAGCCGCCTGATACGCGGAACGAATAGCCGTCAGGGAGTGTCTTGCCCACGCCTCCCATATCATCGGTGTGCAGACGCACCTCGCGGGAGGGCTTGCTGAGCAGGTCGCCCTGCCGCGCCGTTACGTTGAGCCAGTATGTGGTCTGCGGGGCAAGCCCGGACAGCAGCATCGATGTCTCAGCTCCCTGCCACAGCACCTCATTGCCGCCGAAATACGCTTTGGCGAGGTCGCCGCCGTAGCTGACGCACACGTCGTCGAGAGCCAGCGAGCCCTTGCCGCCGTTATTGAACGAGATGCGCAAGGCACAGCAGTTCTCGGGCCATGTGTAGTCCTCCTCAACATAATAGCTCTTGCCGCCGGCGGCATTTTCGATTGTGAAGTCCTTGACGAGCGTCCAGTCGCCGCTGCCCTTGCCCCAGACCTCTATGCGGGCATCCTCCGACGCGCTCACGCCTCGCGCCCAGAACGAGAGCGAGCGCACGCCCTCTTCGTAATACGGGGTTGAGAGGTACTGCCCGCCGGTGTTGAAGCGCAGTGAGGGGACAGCCTCGCCGCAGTAGGCGGCATTGGCGTATGTCAGGTTGCTGTTGGTCTGCCAGCCGCCCGCGAGTGCAGACACGCCGCCGGTGAAATCCGCAGTTTCGCTTTCGGGAGATGTGTAGCTCTTGGCATAGACGCTCAGCATATACTCGTCAGCGCCCTCAACGGCCGACCAGCTGACGAGGTAGCCGCTGTCGCCTGACTTCTCCACAGGCCCGACTTCGGGGCGGAGGTAGTCGAATGTGGCATCGAGGGTTGTCACCGACACCTCGTTGGAGCTTGCGCTCTGCAGCCCGGTCTCGGGGTCAAGCACGCGCACCGAGTACTTGTATTCGGTGGAATAGTCCAGGTCGCTGACCACGGCACGGCGTTCCGCACCCATGTTGCGGCTGTCCCAGCCGGGGACAAATGTGGTGGTGAGCTTGCCGGACTCCGACATCTCGGTCGTGTACACCGACAGGATGTACTGGCAGCCGGCGTTGCCCTCGCCCCATGACGCGGTGAAACGGTCTATGCCCACTTCCTCCGCCTCGTTGGCCGTCACGGCAGGCACCTCGTTCTTGCCTCCGCTCACCTTGAAATAGATGTAGCCGTTGCTCTCGCGGATGTCGGTAATGGGCTTGTTCTGCGGCTCGTCGTCCCAGCTGCGCATCGACGGCGTGGTGTCGTCGGTAAACTCTGTCACGTTTGCCGCGCCGGGGAATGAGTCGCCGTCGCGGTTGCTGCTCGACTGCAGGCCGTCGGCCTCCTCAATGTCGACATACTGGTGCGACTTGGTGTTGTTCACAGTATTGTATGACCATACGGTGGGTTTGTAGTCTATGTGCCACACCAGCATGCCGTGGCCGGGGATGTACTTGTCCCAGCCGGTCTGCTGGCGGTTCTCGAACAGGAAATACTCGTCAGGGTTGGACGTGCTTATCCGTGCCGCAGTGTTGGTGGCAATGTTGTCGAGCTTGATGTTGGCAGGAGCGCCTATCTCACGCGGCTCTAGCCAGCCGAGGGCAAAACGCTCGTATGCCGAATAGTTGGGCGGGGTGCGCGAATCGTTGTTGTACGGCCCTGCATCCATGACGCACCAGTCGCCTGGCGTGAACGCATTGGAGTAGTTGGTCGAATACAAGTCCGGCAGCCCGAGGACATGGCTGAACTCATGCACGAACGTGCCTATGCCGTCCATGCGGTCCTGCAGGTCAATCTCGTTGGTGCACGCGTAATGGTTCAGCCGCACGCCGTCATACATGAACGGCTCGTTGGTGTATTCGGTCAAGTCCCACGAATGCGGCCACACGCACTCCTCCGGCACGCCGTAGCCGAGGTTCTCGCCGTAGCCGGCAAAGAACACGAACACGTTGTCTATCCAGCCGTCGCCGTCAACGTCATACTGCGAGAAATCCACCTCGTCGTCGAGGATGTCACAGGCATGGATGACCATTTCATGCGCACGGGCGTCATCGCCGCCGCTCGACTTGTTCTCGCCGTAGTAGGCACGCGGATGCGGCAGCCGCACCGGGCCGTACACGTCAAATGTGGGCTGGAACTCGCCCATGGAGTTGTCCACAAACCAGTCGCGGGCGCTGCCGGTGCCGCCGTAGTTGGAATACCCCTTCTCGTTGAGCATGCGGCTGAACTCGTTGTGCGCGTCAGGCACGGTGAAGCTCACGTCGGTATATTCCACCAGTATGACCGCGCCGCGTATCTCCCCCTTGGTCGGGAACGTGGAGGGCAGCGCGCTGCTGCGGCGCGGGCTGCGGCGTGTCTGCGCGTCAATTGCCGACACCATGGCCTCGCGGTCTATCGTGCGCACAAAGGCTGCCTCCGACGCATCGCGGCTACCGGTGGCGCGGACTGCCGAGCGCACCAGCCGGCCTGATTCAGGCTGCATGTAATAAAAAAATCCGTCGGATGCCTTCTCTATGACATACCCGTCGGACGTGGTGCAATAATGATAATGTTCGTCACCCTGGAGGCGCACCGCCAGTTCGCTTCCGTCGGGAAGCTGAATTCGGCTCGGCCGAGGGTTGGAGCGGACAGCCTCGACGCTGACAGTCCCGCAAAGGGCTATCAGGGCAATCGGGAGGATGCGTTGCAGATGTTTCATACTGTCTATGGTTATAAATTGTATATTCTGTCGGGGGCGCGGCAGGCATCCCCGTATCGGGCTGATGCGCTGGCGCATACGTTTGATGTTGCAAAGGAAACGCTTTTTTCAGCAACTCCGCTGAACATAAATCAAAAACGACATATCTGCGCCAAAAATATCTCGATTTTCGCTTGCTGCTTAGCATACATCTATCTACCTTTGTGCCGGAAAGAGCTGCACGCCCAGCCGGACGGCTCTGGCCAAGAACAATTACAAACCCGATAAAACAACTACCGTTATGCAGAAAAACTACCTGACAATGGCACTCGCCGCAATCGCAGTCCTCGCGCCCGCATCGATGTCGGCTGCCGCACCGATGCCCCCCTCAAATGTAGTGGCTACAGAAACTCCCGACGGGATAGTCCTGACCTGGACAGCTGTCAACGAAGACCAGGATGAGGAACCCGTTGACCCCTCCGAAGTGATTTATGATGTATTCCGCATCAATGCCGCCACTGACGAAAGCACGGCCGTGGCACAGGACATCGCAGCCACCACATACACCGACGCGCTCACCGGCATCACCGGCGACAACGTGTTCAAATGGCAGGTTATCGCCAAGACCGACGGCGGCTCAAGCTCTTCATACGAGGGCTACTCCAACGAGGTGTTCCTCGGCAACGGCGTGTCGCTCCCGTACATCGAGACGTTCAACACCCCTGGCGAATGGGGACGCGAGCCGGACAACTTCTGGGTGGCAGCCCACAACGGCGGATGGAACGACTTCCGCGTTGACATGAGCAGCTTTGCCGAACTCGCCGACGGCAGCTATGCATACATCTACGGCATCGACCGCACCGAAGAGACTCAGGACGGCTTCGTATACTTCGAACCCAGCAAGTGGTCAGCAGCTGAAGCCACATACACCAGCGGCAAAATCAGCCTCGCTGACGGCATCGCCACCGGGCTCTCATTCCACTATTACGCTGCCCCCAGCCCCAAGGACAGCTTCAGCGTATCCATAATCGACGGCAACAACACCGAACACCTCATCGCCGACATCAAGCCCGAAGCCGCCGAAGCCGGCTGGAAGAAGGCGGACTATGCGCTGACTGAATACATCGGCCAGAGCATCCGCATCCAGCTCAAGGTCGCTTACGACCCGGACAACGCTCCCGAAGAGGGCGTCATCCTCCCCATCTGCATCGACCAGGTGACTGTGATGAACAATACGGACGTGTCTGTGGCTGAAACCGCCGCCGGCAGCGTCATTGCCACAGAGTACTACACCATCGAGGGAATGCGCATAGACTCCCCTCGCGAAGGACAGCTTGTCATCCGCCGCGACATCATGGACAACGGCTCCGTCAAGACATCAAAGATGCTGAAATAACAACTTCTTCATACCATCAATTTCCCCGTGCCGCAGGTGCTTCAGACACCCTCAGGCACGGGGCTTTTTCATTTATCTGCCTTGGACTTGCCCATCTCCTCCTCCGCTATGCGGCGGCGCACACGGCTGAGCGTCTGCGGCGTAATGCCGAGATAGGAGGCTATGTCTTGCAATGGTATGAAATTCAGCATTTTGGCAGAACGCATCTTCTGCAGGTTCGTATAGCGTGCATACGCATCGCCCTGACCGAGGAACGTGTAACGCCGCTCGATGATGTACAGCCCGTCCATCAGGTACTGCGAAGTCCACAGCGCCCATTCAGGCGACTTGACTATCAGCTCCTTGATTTTGTCAATGTCCGCCGTATAGACCTCCATGTCGGTCAACGCCTCGACAGACGCTACGGCCGGCAGCCCACGCGACAGGGAGAACATCGACGTGAGCAGGTCGCCGTCCATGGCAAACCACCGCGTATGCTCCTTGCCGTCACACAACGTGAAATTGCGGGCCACACCCGACTTGACGAAAAACACCTCGCGGCACAGATGCCCCTGGCGTATCATCAGCGTATGCGCCCGTATGCGCTGCTCTCGAAGAAGCGGACGGAGCAGCGAGATGCCCTCGTCGCTCATCGGATATATTTCCCGGATGGTTTCATCTATTTCCATAACAGTTCCTTTCTCCAATTTGGCGGACTGCACGCACCAGACGGCACAGCCACGCTTCCAGTCCCAAAATTAGCCAAAAACATCGGAATATGCAACACCCCGCCCCCACGGCGGCATCACAGGCACGGCGTTTCCGGGACACGCGGCACGGCGCGGATTTGCCTGTTCGCCGTTTTTTTAGTAATTTCGCGACTGGTTTAACCGTCGGCAGCAACCGCGCCGCCCTCATTCCGCCCCACGATGAAAAATATCCGCAACTTCTGCATCATAGCCCATATCGACCACGGCAAATCAACACTTGCCGACCGTCTGCTCGAATACACCGACACCGTAGCTGCCAAGGACATGGAAGCCCAGGTGCTCGATGACATGGACCTGGAGCGCGAGCGTGGCATCACCATCAAGAGCCACGCCATCCAGATGGAATACAAGCAGGACGGCGAAACCTACATCCTCAACCTCATCGACACCCCGGGACACGTCGATTTCTCATACGAGGTGTCACGCTCCATTGCCGCATGCGAGGGCGCGTTGCTTATCGTAGACGCTTCGCAAGGCATACAGGCGCAGACCATCTCCAACCTCTACATGGCGATCGACAACGACCTCGAAATCATACCCGTAATCAACAAGTGCGACCTCGACAGCGCAAACCCCGACGAGGTCGAAGACCAGATAGTCGACCTGCTCGGCTGCAAGCCAGAAGAGGTCATACGAGCCTCCGGCAAGACCGGAATGGGAGTGGACGAGATACTCCGCGCTATCGTAGAGCGAATACCAGCCCCCGAAGGCGACCCCGACGCGCCACTCCAGGCACTCATCTTCGACTCGGTCTTCAACCCCTTCCGGGGCATCATCGCATACTTCAAGATCGAGAACGGCACCATACGCTCTGGCGACTTCGTCAAGTTTGTCGCCACAGGCAAGGAGTACAACGCCGACGAGATAGGCGTGCTCAAGCTCGACATGTCGCCGCGCAAACAGCTCTCAGCCGGCAACGTGGGATACATCATCTCCGGCATCAAGACCTCTCGCGAGGTCAAGGTCGGCGACACAATAACACATGTCGCCAAGCCCTGCGAAAACGCAATCGACGGCTTCGAGGAGGTCAAGCCAATGGTATTCGCCGGCGTATACCCTATCGAGACCGAAGACTTCGAGAACCTCCGCGCATCTCTCGAAAAACTGCAGCTCAACGACGCGTCGCTCACCTTCACCCCCGAATCGTCCGCCGCACTCGGCTTCGGCTTCCGCTGCGGATTTCTCGGCCTGCTCCACATGGAGATAGTGCAGGAACGCCTCGGACGCGAATTCGACATGGACGTCATCACCACAGTCCCCAACGTGTCCTACAAGGTCTACGACAAGAAGGGCAACGTCACCGAAGTCCACAACCCCTCCGGGCTGCCAGACATCACACTCATCGACCATATCGAAGAGCCATACATACGCTCAAGCGTCATCACACGCGCCGACTTCATCGGCCCTATCATGACCCTCTGCCTCGGCAAACGCGGCGAACTCGTCAAGCAGGAATACATCTCCGGCAACCGCATCGAGCTCGTCTTTGACCTCCCCCTCGGCGAAATCGTCATCGACTTCTACGACAAACTCAAAAGCATCTCCAAGGGGTACGCCTCATTCGACTACCACCTCAACGGCTTCCGCGAGTCAAAGCTCATCAAGCTCGACATACTGCTCAACGGCGAGAGCGTAGACGCGCTCTCAACCCTCACGCACGTTGACAACGCCGTGCGCTTCGGACGGCGCATGTGCGAGAAGCTCAAAGAGCTGATACCCCGGCAGCAGTTCGACATCGCCATACAGGCCGCAATAGGCGCGAAAATCATCGCCCGCGAGACAGTCAAGGCCGTCCGCAAAGACGTGACCGCGAAATGCTACGGCGGCGACATATCACGCAAGCGCAAACTCCTCGAGAAGCAGAAAGCCGGCAAGAAGCGCATGAAGCAGATAGGCTCGGTCGAGGTGCCGCAGAAAGCCTTCCTCGCCGTGCTGAAACTCGACTGACGCGGCCCCGGCTGACGAAAAACACACGCCGGGCACGCGCCGCAACCGGGATTTTTTATTAACTTTACGCCGTCAAACACACCCGACCGAATGGCATACACCGCGCCGATAGACGAGAAGAAACTCGTTGCAGACCTTCAGAACGAAGCGACAGCATACGCCGCCTTCGACACCCTGATGCGCACATACGGCGAACAGATGTACTGGCAGATACGCAAAATGGTAGTCAACCACGACGACGCCAACGACCTGCTCCAGAACGCATTCATCAAGGTATGGAACAACATCGCCTCATTCCGGGGCGAGGCGAAACTGTCGACGTGGCTGTACAAGATAGCCGTCAACGAGTGCATCAACTTCCTCAACAAGGAGCGGCAGCGCAACACCATCTCCGGCGACACCGAAGACGAATCCTTCCTGCTGCAGAACATCGAGGCAGACCCCTACTTCGACGGCGACGAAGTGACACTGGTGCTGCAGCGGGCCGTAGCCACGCTGCCCGAGAAACAGCGGCTGGTATTCACCATGCGCTACTTTGACGAAATGAAATACGAGAAGATGTCCGAAATCCTCGGCACGTCAGTCGGCGCATTGAAAGCCTCCTACCACCACGCCGTCAAGAAAGTCGAGCAAGCCCTCACCCGCGCCGAAATCTAACCCCCTTGGGATTTACTTTTTCACTTTATGGCAAAAGCTAAGACAGAGCAAACATCAAAGGCTCGTAAAAATAAGAAAGATGATAAGGGTGTGTCTCTTGAAGCCATACTCTTTAACTGTCGCGATTATTTGCGCGGCAGCGCATCCTTGAACGATAAACGCGATAACATTCTCACATTGGTTTTTCTCCGATTCACTGGAGAAAAATTTGATGACGCACAGGCCGAAATGAGGCAGATGTGCCTTGACCGTGGTCTAAGTGAGGATAAGATTGCTGCTTTCCTTAATTCCCCCGCACGATACAAGAATATTGTGTTTGTGCCGGAAGCCGCACGTTGGTCGAAACTAATAAACGTTCCGTCCACCGGTCTTAATGCCGCTCTCGATGATGCGCTCCAGGCTATCGACGAGAGCGGAGAAGCATTAAAGGGTTGCGTCAAACTCAGCTTGTTCACCAATGTAAACATTCAACCCAACGACCTTAAAAAGGTTGTGGATGAAGTCAACAAGATTTCTCACAAGACATTCGGTAAAGAACGCGACCTTATCGGTCGAGTCTATGAATATTTCCTCAAATCGTTTGCCGTGAACTCCACAAAAGAGGACGGAGAGTTTTACACTCCTCATGATATTGTTGAGTTGATAGCCGCTTTCATCGAACCTTTCGATGGAACTCTCTACGACCCATGTTGTGGCTCCGGCGGCATGTTTATACAGTGTGCCAAATATGTTGAAGCCAAGCAGGGAGATATTACCGGCGTTAATGTGTTTGGTCAGGAAAAAGATCCGGCCACCTACCGCCTTGCGAAGATGAACCTCGCAATACGTGGCATCTCTCACCATCTCGGAGACAGTGCCAAATCTACATTTGAGAAAGACCACCACGCGGGGATGGCTTTCGACTACATTATGGCAAACCCGCCCTTCAATCTTAAACACTGGTTTAAGCAGGGAATTACAGAGGGCGTTAATTGGGCTGACTATGGTACGCCTCCTGAAAGCAATGCAAACTACGCATGGATTCTCCACATGCTTTCAAAGATTAAGGCCGATAAAGGCATTGCAGGATTTCTCCTTGCCAATGGAGCCTTGGGCGATGAAGATGCCAAGGCTATTCGTCAGAAACTTATTGAGGCTGACAAGGTGGAAGCTATTATCGTGCTTCCGCGAGAGCTTTTCTATACCACCGACATATCCGTCACTTTCTGGATTCTGAATCAGAATAAGAAAGGCGGGCTGCATCATGGCCGCAGTCTGCGTGACCGCTCCGGAGAAATCCTTTTTATGGATTTGCGTACATGGACTGAAAACCCGGTCAAAGGCGAGCAGAAGAAGAAGGTCGAGATTAAAGAAAATCAAGTGAACCGCGCCAAGGAAATCTATTTCCGTTGGCAGCAGGAGGGCACCGACGGCACGACATACGCCGAGCCTGAGCTTTTCCGTTCAGTTGGTTTGGATGAACTTGCTGATAACGATTACTCGCTTGTGCCGAGCCGCTACATTGAATTTGTTGACCGCGACCAATCTATTGACTACGACAAGGTGCTATCGGAAACCGCCTCTGCCGTTTCTGAACTTCTGTCGTTGCAACGCGAGAATGATTTAACGCTACGTAACGCATTAAAACAGTTGGGGTATGAGTGTAAGTGAAACGAAATGGGTGCGTTTGGGAGAGTACATCGAACTCAACATGACTCGTAATTCCAAGGGAATTTATGGCGAGGCAGATGCTGTTGGAGTTAATATCGAAAAGATTATACTCCCAATGAGGGGCAACATTGAATCTAAAGATTTCAATAAATTCTTTCTTGTTCCACCCAAAAGCTTTGCCTACAATCCTCGCGGTAGTAGAAAACTTGGCATAGCGCTTAACCTAACACAAAGCACGTACATTATAACATTTAATGATGTCGTTTTTCGCATTAAACCTAATAAAGAAAATGAGTTGCACCCTGAATTTCTGTTTATCTTTCTTAGCAGAAAAGAATGGGATAGATATGCCGAATACTTATCATGGGGCAGTTCCACAGAAGTATTCTCTTGGGACACCTTTTGCGACATCAAGATTCCGCTTCCTTCCATTGAGGTCCAGCGTGAATTAGTTGATACCTACAACGGCTTGAAGTCCCTTGCCGAACAGAACGAGGCATTGCTCTCTAAAATCTCTGACGCTTGCCACGCTTATATCGTGGACTGCCGCGCCAAATATCCTGCCGTTCCTCTCGGCGACTATATTGAACAGTGCGACGAACGAAATATCAATAACTATTATAATGAAAAGAATTTGAGAGGAGTAACCAATGAAGGAGTTTTCAATTCCTCAAGAGCCAACATCATCGGCTTAAATTTTTCAAATTACAAAATAGTAACTAACGGCTGTTTTGCATATAACCCAGCGCGTATTAACATAGGCTCAATTGCTTATAATCATGAAACAACTTTTATCGTTTCACCCATGTATTGTGTATTCACTATTCGTCACGAGGCCTGTAATATATTAAATGCATCATACTTAAATCTTTGGTTTAGACGAAAAGAATTTCAAAGAAGCACGCTATTTTATGCTACTGGCTCTGTTAGAGATATATTTGATTACAATTTAATGGCAGAGGTAAATATTCCACTTCCTCCGATTGAAGTTCAGCAATCAATCGTTGCACTATATAACTGCGCCGAGAGAGCGAGAAAGATAGCCACCGAAGCGCGAGAAAAACTGAAAACCTTATGTCCGGCACTGGTTCAGCGTGCCGCCCATTGTTAAATCAACCGCCATGAGAGGAATATTATACGAAAGTGAATATGAACAGGCCCTGATTGACCTATTGCAATCAGAGGGCTGGCAATATACCAACGGCAAGACAATTCACCGTCCACTGCGCGAACCGCTGCTTGTCAACGGACTGACCGGATCGCTGCTAAATCGCTATCCGGGTCTGACGACTGACGATGCCGACGCGATTGTAAGCAAACTTCGCCATGTACCGGGGCAGACGCACTTCGAGCGTCTGCGCAACACTTTCTTGTTGGTACGCGATGGATTCCGCTATACCCGCAATGGGGATGGCGAGACATTCGATATTAAATTAGTTGACTTTGACGAACCCGAAAAGAATACTTACCGAGCCGTCAACCAACTTGAAGTTGGCTACGGAATGAACGATGATGTGCGCATACCCGATGTACTGCTATATGTCAACGGCATACCGCTTTGCATCTTCGAGTTGAAAAACCCAACCAAAGAAGATGCAACAATCGCTGACGCTTACGAGCAAATTCATACCCGCTATCTACGGGATATTCCGCATCTGCTACAATACACTCCGCTGTCGTGTATCAGCGATGCCACCGCCAACAACACCCGACTCGGCACTACATATACCCCTTACGAGCATTACTACGCTTGGAAGAAAGTAAACAACGAAGACCCATCGGCTCAAAGTGGCATAGACCAGGTACGAACAATCGTGAAAGGGGTGTATGAGCCGGCTCGCTTCCTTGAAGTCCTTCGCGACTACATTTATTTTCCAGATGCTGACTTTGACGGTGAAGAGGAAATCGTATGCCGCTATCCACAATTCTTTGCTACCCGTATGCTCCGCGAAAGCGTTTGTAAGGCATTTGCTGAACAAACATCCAAAGGCGGCACATACTTCGGCGCGACAGGCTGCGGCAAGACATACACAATGATGTTCCTTGCCAGACAGCTCGCCCTGCGATGCAAAGAACTCGGCTCGCCAACCATTATTATGATTGTCGACCGTGATGACTTGCAGACGCAAGCCGGCAAGCTGTTTCTCCGTTCCGCTGAATTTCTCGGCCTCGGCACATCGAAAGTCATAAGGAATCGCGACGAACTTAAAACCGAATTGTCGCTCCGTGATTCGGGTGGCTTCTTCATCTGCACCATTCAGAAATTTTGCGAGGCTATTGGCGAGTTGAACACCCGGCGTAACATTATCTGTTTCTCGGACGAAGCCCACCGCACACAAATTAGGCTCAGCAATAAACTGAAAGTCGTAGACCATAATGATATCGAGGCTGAAGAACAACAGTTGGAAACAGCCCCTGACTTGAACGTCAAAATTGTAGATGATAGCAAGATTGGCGCTTTCATCACCAAGCCTTACGCTGAGCAACTTCGCACGGCCTTCCCAAATGCAACTTTCGCAGGCTTCACAGGCACTCCGATTGCCGAAACTATTCAAGTGTTTGGTGAAATCGTCGACCGCTATACCATGAGCATGGCTGTTGACGATGAAATCACCAAGGATATAAAGTATATCCCACGCATAGCCAAAGTTACCCTTGACAGCAACAAGGTAAAGGAGATAGAGGAATACTACAAGAAATGCGCCGACGAGGGAGCTACTAAGGAGGATATTGCCGCAAGTAAAAAGGCAATGAGTGCCATGGAGCAAATTCTCGGTGACGACGACCGCCTCGAACGGCTTGCCGCCGACATCATAGCTCATTACACTACTGCTTGCGACAATAACGCTGATGTAATCCAAAAGGCAATGGTCGTATGCAGCAAGCGAGAAATAGGCTATAGACTTTTAGAAATGTTTATGAAGCTCAAACCCGAATGGTTTGTTGAACGCAAGCACTCCGAGGATACGAAAGTTCCCGAAAAACAATTACGAGAACTGAAGCCTGTGCCTACAATTGCAATGGTAGCAACTCGCGGTCGAAACGACCGAAAGGAAATGTACGAATACCTCGGCGACAAAAAGCGCATCAAAAAGCTTGAAGATGCGTTCAAGATGGAACACTCCAACTTGCGCATCGCAATTGTTGTGGATATGTGGATTACCGGCTTCGATGTGCCGTGCCTCACATATCTCTACAACGATAAGCCATTGCAGAAGCACACACTCATTCAGACCGTCAGTCGTGTAAACCGTAAATATCCGGGCAAGAAGTTCGGCTACATAATCGACTACATCGGCATACGTAGCAATATGATGGAAGCCATGAAGCAGTATGGAGGTGAAAACTTCGGACCGAGCGAAGACGACGTACAACAGGCATTAGGCGCGCTTATCATCGAACTGGATCTAATAATGCAACTATTCGCCGGCTTTGATTTATGTCCGTTCACTGATAAAGACGCGAAACCGCTTGACCGTCTTGACTGTTTGCAAAATGCTGCCGAGCACATTCTTACGCTTTCAAAGATGTATAACGTGGAGAAAGAAGGGGCGAAACCTAAGGAGGTTGATGCCAAGGCCTTTTTTCTCGCTCACGTAAAGCGATTGAAAACGGCATACGACATCTGCCAACCCTCTAATGCGCTTACGCATGAACAGCTCGCGCTGTCACAATGTTTCATGTGCGTGGCATCCTATATTCGCAAAGCGTCAGGTGTGAAACATGACACCGAAAGCATGAACCGAGCAGTCGAACGCATGGTTTCCGAGGCTCTGAAATGTAACTCCGTGGTCAGCTTACTTGATTCTCATGTTGAGGAAAGCATTTTCAGCCCCGGTTTTATAGAGCAGTTGAACCGCATAAAGCTTCCTGCAACCCGGCTTGAAGTGCTTATAAAAATGCTTCGCAAAGGAATTAACCAATATAAGCAGACCAACAAACTCGCAGGTGAGAAATTCGAGGAACTTCTAAAAAAGACCCTCGACGAGTATCATAACCGACGCACCAAACTTTCCTCCGAGGAAGCTTCGGCAGCGCAGCAGGATGCAGTCGATGAAATCATCCGCAATGCCACACAACAGGCTCTCGATCTGCTAAATCAACTTGGTGAGGATAAGGAGAGCTTCCGAAAGCTCGGCCTTACATTTGAGGAAAAGGCGTTTTATGACATTCTGATGCACCTCCGTGACACCCACAACTTCGAGTATGGCGAAGATAAGAAGGCTGGCTCGTTTGTCATAAACGAGAGGTGCAAGGCTCTCGCTAAAAAAGTAAAAGAGTTGATTGACACCAAGTCTTCCTTCGCAGATTGGCTGACTAACAAGAATGTCAGAGCAGAACTCAATCAAGAACTGTTCTTCCTTCTTGATAAAAACGGCTATCCCCCTGAATGGAACGATGAAGTGTTCAACCAAGTGCTCGACCAAGTGGAAAACTACAAACAGCATACGATATAATTAGACCTATACGCCACAATCTTTTCCAGCAATTATTGTATATATGCCGAAAAAGCAGTAATTTTGCGCCGTGGTCAATTTCTCTTGGCAAGAGAAACACATTCTCGCCCAAGTGTCAAGCTGTTGACTGCCAAATGATTAATTATTCAAAAACAAATCGACATGAACAACATAGTAGAAAGTTTACTCGCAGGAAACAATTACCCTGAAGAGGGTAAGGTTATATTTACATCCTCTGATCATGTGCGTTTTCAGAATGGGTTAGATGTTTCAGGTCATAATCCTGGAGCCCATCGCCGGTTCGTAATAGAAAAGAACATTAGCGGCGATGAGGGCTACACTGTGACCATGTACAACCTTGATGGCATCCACCCATTGTGGCAGAATAATGTGCAAATGGCTCCCAAACAAATGCGGGTGGTTGCAGTTGAAGACAATATGGTTCACCTTCGAGGATTTGGCTTCGACCTTATGGGCAGTCCATTTTCCGATTATGGACTTATAGTCCTAATTGAAAATGGTGAAATATCTCGCGCTCAATTGAACATGTTTGACAGAAATGTATGCATAGTGTATATGTGAACTGCACTCCAAAAGTTGGACAAGGTAAAATTAATCTTGTTCAAACAGGACCCTGAACTGCACAGGGCTCTTACCGTTTAACCGGGACTTTTTATTGTTGTAATAATCGATGTATTTGCCGAGAGCCTTCACGAACCCACCGGGCGACTCAAGCTTCTGTGCGTACAGGAATTCCGACTTTCATCGCCCTGAAGAAATTCTCCGCCAGTGCGTTGTCAAGGCAGTTATCCATGCGTGGACATGCTCTGCACCACGCCAAGCTTTTTTCAACAAAGATCCTTTTTATATCGCTTTTCCTCCTTGTTGTGCTTTTTTCGTCCAACTTTTGGGGTGCAGTTCACGGCGTGCCGTGTCCGCAACTAAGTTGTTACAAATCAACCAATTATAATCGTCGCTCGGCGGACACGGCACGCCGTGTCCCTACCGTGACAGCACTTTCATACAACTACCGCAAGGCAGTCGCAGTGATGTTCTTACTGGGCGGCGAGGTGGTCGGCGACGACGAAGGTGGAGCCGCCGATGTAGATGATGTCGTCAGCCGCTGCGTCGGCGTTGGCGGCTGCGACGGCTTCGGGGACGGTCTGGAAGGTGCGTCCGTGAAGTCCGTGCGCGGCGGCGCGTTCCGCAAGCTGCTCGGCTGCCAACGCCCGTGGTATGGCCGCTTGCGTCAGGTAGTAGTCGGCATCCGTGGGGAACAGGCTGAGTATGTTGTCGATGTCCTTGTCGGCAACGAAGCCTATCACCATGCGCAGCCGCGCTCCTGTGGGTTTGGAGGCGATGAGCTGGCGCAGCTGCGCCATGTTGTATGTCAGCCCTGCCTCGTTGTGTCCGGTGTCGGCGATGGTAAGAGGGTCGCGGCCGAGTATCGACCAGCGTCCCATGAGGCCGGTGAGCCGCTGTATGTTGGCAAGTCCGCGCACTATCGACGAGTCCTCGATATGCACGCCCTGACGGCGCAGCATGTTGACTGCGGAGAAGACGGTGGCGATGTTCTTGCGCTGGTAGTCGCCGCCGAGTGGGAATGTGAACTGCAGTCCCTCGGCAGTGGTGCATTGCCACCCCTCGGGGGTGTTGACGGCTTGGAGCGAGGCGTTCTCCTCTTCGGCAAATGTGATTGCGGCGTTGCTCTCCTCGGCCTTTCGCGTGAACACGTCGCGTATTTCGCCTTGCGCCTCCCCTATCACCACGGGTATGCCGGGCTTGATGATGCCGGCTTTTTCCGATGCGATCTTGGGCAGGGTGTCGCCGAGGAACTGCGTATGGTCTTTTGATATGTTGGTGATGACGCAGCCGATGGGGGTGATGATGTTGGTCGAGTCGAGCCGTCCGCCCATGCCCACCTCAATGACGGCATAGTCCACGCGCTCTGCGCTGAACCAGTCGAAAGCCATCATCATGGTCAGCTCGAAGAACGAGGGGTGTCCGTCGTATCCGCAGGCGATGAAGCGTGTGACGAAGTCGGTCACATTGTCCTGCGGTATCATGTCGCCGTTGATGCGTATGCGCTCGCGGAAATCGACGAGGTGGGGCGATGTGTAGAGGGCTGTCTTGTAGCCCTGCGACTGCAAGATGGCAGCTATGGCGTGTGAGCAGCTGCCCTTGCCGTTTGTTCCGGCAACGTGAACAGACTTGAAGCGGCGGTGCGGGTGGCCGAAAAATGCGTCAAGTTTTTCGCTGGTCTGAAGCCCTGGTTTGTAAGCGGCTGCACCGATGCGTGAAAACATCGGCAGCTGGCGGTAGAGGTACTCTAAAGATTCGTTATAGTCCATAGATGATAAATCCGGCTATCCCGGCCAGTGTGATGACGAGGATAGGATGCAGTTTGATGCGCTTTCCCCCCCCCCGGATTCGGAAAAAAACCAGGCAAAACGCTGCTATACATATTATTATATTAGTGATAAGTTGCCAGTTTATGTTGTTCGGGTTGAAGTTGGGCCCGTTCATGAGCAGTATCGCCGCCGAGGCTATCAGCCCGACCACGACGGGGCGCAACCCGGAGAAAACCGCCTTGATGACACCGCTGTCCTGGTGGCGGCGTATGAAATGCGAGCTGTAGAGGACGAGGAAAAACGAGGGCAGAACCACGGCAAGCGTGGCTATGCACGAGCCGAGCAGCCCCCACCAGACGGCGGACAATTCGGGATTGACGCTCGCAGGTGCGGCATATCCGATGTATGTCGCGGAGTTGATGCCTATCGGGCCGGGTGTCATCTGCGAGACAGCCACGATGTCGGTAAACGTCTGCTCCGTAATCCAGCCGTGGCCTACTACCTCGTTCTGCACGAGCGAGAGCATGGCATACCCGCCGCCGAACCCGAACAGCCCTATTTTGACGTAAGCGCGTATCAGTTGCCAGAATATCGTCATGACCGTTTGGATTTTTTGCCGGCAGTCTTGCGGCGTGAATACAGGAAATGCAGGTAGCCCCCGAGCGCACCGAGGACAATATACAGGACGGGGTTGGAAATGAACCCGAGGTCGAGGGAAATCATCGCTGCCACAAGCACAGGTATCCATATCGTGCGTATGCCGATTTTGGCTGAACGCGCCGAGGTGATGACCGGAGCGATGATGAGGGCGACCACGGCAGGGCGTATGCCCATGAATATGGAGGAGAGGACATGGTTGTTCTTGATGGTCTCCGGGGTCAGGAAAATGGCAATTACCAGAATGATGACAAACGAGGGTATGATCGTGCCGAGCGAGGCGCATACGCTTCCGCGAAAGCCGCGTATCTTGTCGCCCACGGAACAGGCTATGTTGACAGCCAGGATGCCCGGCAGCGACTGCGCTATCGCCAGCAGGTCGAGAAACTCATCGCGCTCTATCCAGTGGTGCTTGTCCACGATTTCGCGCTCGATAATGGAAATCATCGCCCAGCCGCCTCCGAAAGTGAACGCCCCTATCTTGAGAAAAGACAGGAACAGGCGCAGACACTGGTGAGGTGTCCGCCGAGCAGCCGCGTCAGCCGATTCGCATATCCGTGAGTCCGAAGAATTCATAGTATGTCGATTTCCGGGTGCAAAAGTAATAAATTCCGGGGTTATTGCCCACACGTTTCGGCGGAAAAACGCCGTTGCCGGGCAGTGGCAACGGCGGTATGACAGCCGTGGCGGCGGCAATATGCTGCAATGGGTCAGCTGACCTTGACCTGCAATATTCCGGACACGCCGCTGATGGAATCCATGAGTTCCTTGCATATGCGGTAACGCTTGCGCGAGCGCACATCGATGCTCTGCGGCACACGTGCATCAGCGATATTTATCGCCAGCCGGAGCGTTCCGCCCCCCTTCTCCTTGGGCTGCAGCTCAAACTCCTTTAGAGCCAAGCCAAGGCCAGAGTCGGAGATGTTGCTGTCTATCCAGAGAGTCAGCTCGTTGGCTATATGACCGACCTTGTCGGCGAGCGGCGAAATCTCGGCAATGTTCATTCTCACGTCGCCGGGCTTGAAGCGGTCAGGGGCAAACGAAATGCGCATGAACACCGCAGCACCGGGGACAAGCATACCGCTGAACTGCTCGTAAGACTTGCCGAAGAGGCGCAGCTCCGTCTTGCCGGAGAAGTCCTCGATTTCGAGTATACCGTAAGGCGTGCCCTTGCGCGAAATCTTGGTGGTGAACGCCGTTACCAGCCCGCCCATAGTCAAGTCGCCGCGTATCTCCTCGGGGCGGGTCGGCTGGCGGTCCTGGAACTCGGAGCATGGGGTGTTGCAGCCGTAAGTCACCTCCATGTAGTACTTGTCGAGCGGATGTGCCGAGAGGTAGATCGACACGAGGCGTTTCTCCTCCTCGAGGCGTTTGAGGTCAGACCACCGCTCCACCTGCGGATAGGGGGGCTTGTTGGTCTCGATAGGCTCGAGGTCGCCGAACAGGCTCGCCTGCACCGAGTTGCGGTCTGCCTGGAAACGCTGCCCGTATTTCACGAGCATATCGGAATATGTGGTGTCAAACATCTCATGGACGAACATCTCGCGGCACACGTTCTCAAAACAGTCGAAGCATCCGGCCAGAGCAAGGCTCTCGATAGTAGCGCGGTTGCATGCCGACAGGTTGACGCGCTCCACGAAGTCGTATATGTCGCGGAACGGGCCGTTGGCCTCACGCTCGCTGATGATAGCATTGACCGCGCCCGAGCCCACGCCGCGTATTCCGCCGAGGCCGAAGCGCACCTGGCCGCCGCTGGTGACGCTGAACTTCTCGAAAGACTCGTTGATGTCCGGGCCTTTGACCACAACGCCCATGTTGCGGCACTCGTCCATAAACTTCTTCAGCTTGTCAGAGCTGGTGAGGTTGCAGCTCAGCACGCCAGCCATGTACTCGGCGGGATAGTTGGCCTTGAGGTATGCCGTCTGGTATGCCACCCAGCTGTAGCAGGTGGCGTGGCTCTTGTTGAAGGCGTATGACGCGAATTTCTCCCAGTCAGCCCAAATCTTCTCAAGCACCTTGGGGTCGTAGCCGTTGCTCTTGCCCCCCTCGATGAACTTGGGCTTCATGGCATCGACGATAGCCTTCTTCTTCTTACCCATCGCCTTACGGAGTGCGTCGCTCTCGCCTCGGGTGAAGTTGGCGAGCAGACGCGAGAGGAGCATGACCTGCTCCTGATAGACCGTAATGCCGTAAGTATCTTTCAGATACTTCTCCATGACGGGTATGTCGTAGACTATCGGCTGGCGGCCGTGGCGGCGTGCGATGAAGTCGGGGATATAGTCCATAGGACCCGGGCGGTATAGGGCGTTCATGGCGATGAGGTCCTCAAACTTGGAGGGCTGCAGCTCGCGCAGCGACCGCTGCATGCCCACTGACTCAAACTGGAACGTGGCAGTGGTGTTGCCATCGCAATAGAGCTTGAACGTCGCAGGGTCGTCCAGCGGGATATGGTCAATGTCAATCTCGATGCCCCGGGACTTGCGTATGTTGGCAAGCACCTCCTTGATAATGGAGAGTGTCTTCAGCCCGAGGAAGTCCATCTTGATAAGGCCAGTCTGCTCGATGACACTCCCCTCGTACTGCGTCGAAATCACCTTCGAGCCGTCGGCATCCTCGCCCATCATGACCGGCACCCAGTCTGTGATGTCGTCACGGCAGATGATTACACCGCAAGCGTGCACGCCCGTAGTGCGCACGTTGCCCTCGAGCTGCGGTGCGTACTTTATCACCTCGCGTATGTTCGGGTTGGGGCTGTCGGCCTCTGCCGCCAGCTCCTTGACATACTTCATGCAGTTCTTGAAATTCACCTTTACCGACTTGCCGTCCACCTCGGGCAGCTTGTCGGGGATAAGGCGTGCGAGGCGGTTGGACTCTGCGAGGGGCACCTCCATGATTTTCGCCATATCCTTGATAGCGGACTTGGTCGCCATGGTCTGGTAGGTGATGATGTGCGCCACCTTCTCCGCGCCGTATTTCTCGGTCACATATTTCAGCACCTCATACCGGCCGTCGTCGTCGAAGTCCACATCGATATCAGGCAGCGAGATACGGTCTGGGTTGAGGAAACGCTCAAACAGCAGGTCATACTTAATGGGGTCGATGTCGGTGATGCCCAGACAGTATGCAGCCGCGCTGCCGGCCGCAGAGCCACGTCCCGGACCTACGCTCACGCCGAGCTTGTTGCGGGCTGTGTTGATGAAGTCCTGCACGATGAGGAAGTAGCCCGGGAAACCCATGGTCTTCATGATGTACAGCTCGAAATTGAGCCGCTCCTTCACTTCGTCGGGCAGCGGGTCGCCGTAACGCTTCACCGCGCCCTCCATGGTCAGCTTGCGCAGGTAGTCGGCTTCGAGCTTGATGCGGTACAGCTTGTCATAGCCGCCCAGCTTGGCTATCTTCTTCTCGCCGTCAGCCTCGCTCATCACTACATTGCCGTTCTCATCGCGGGTAAACTCGTCGAACAGGTCACGCTCTGTCAGCGTCTCGCGGTACTGTGCCTCAGTGCCGAATGATTCTGGAATGTCGAATGTCGGCATGATCGGGGCATGGTCTATGGAGTAAGTCTCCACCTTGTCGAGGATTTCCTGCGTATTGTCAATAGCCTCGGGAATGTCGGCGAATATCTCGCGCATCTGCTCGGTAGACTTCAGCCACTCCTGCTTGGTATAGTGCATACGCGGCTCGTTGAACCGCTTCTGCGTCGAGATGCAAATCAGGCGGTCATGCGCCTCGCCGTCAGCCTCCTCCACGAAATGCACGTCGTTGGTGGCGACTACCTTGATGTCATATTTGCGTGCAAACTGGAGCAGCACCTCGTTGACCTTGCACTGCTGCGGGTACACATCGACATTGGCATTGGGCTTGTCTGTCTTGTGCCGCTGCAGCTCGATGTAATAGTCATCGCCGAATACCTCCTTGAACCAGCGCACACGCTCCTCGGCAAGTTCCAAACGCCCCTCGGCAATGTGGCGCGGCACTTCGCCGCCCAGGCACGCCGAGCATACGATCAGCCCCTCGTGATGCTCCGCCAGTTCGTATCGGTCGGTGCGGGCATGGTAGTAGAACCCTTCAGTCCATGCCTTGCTGACGAGCTTGATCAGGTTGTGGTAGCCCTTCTCGTTCTTTGCCAGCACTATGAGGTGGTATCCCTTGTCGTTCTTGTCCTTGCGGTCAGTCAGGCGGTCAGCGGCACAATACATCTCGCAGCCGAGTATCGGCTTGAACTTCTCGTCGTCGCCGCGCTTGGAGTTGACCTCTTCGACATAGTTGAAGAACTCCTTGATGCCGAACATGTTGCCATGGTCAGTAAGGGCGATGCCGCGCATGCCGAGGTCGATAGCCTTGTTGACGAGGCCTTTGACAGAAGCCTTGCCGTCAAGCAGGCTGTACTGCGAGTGCACATGGAGGTGTGTGAATGGAATGTCTGACATATTCGTATGCTTTACAACAAGTTGACGTAACCGGGCGGAAGCACGCCAGCAGTCAGGCGTGTAAGCCGTTCCCCGGAGAGACAACCGGCGGTGGTGAAAGTATCAATTAGTACAAAAAGAAAAAGAGGAAAGAACCTTCCGGCAATTTCCTCCTTCAGTAGCCGATCCGGGACTCGAACCCGAGTCTCCACCGTGAGAGGGTGGCGTGCTAACCGCTACACTAATCGGCCATTATTTCAAACTCAGGAGCAATGCCCCCTTGTTTTCGAGGGCAAAGCTACTGCCTTTTGGCGGAACTGCCG
>ERZ808240.1646-NODE-1646-length-26986-cov-10.946901_pt1 | contig 26986 bp, 30 predicted proteins | sample MGYA00521084_ERZ808240 | MGnify/ENA primary metagenome ERZ808240 (study PRJEB31516, sample SAMN03275571) | gut metagenome | biome: mammalia-associated habitat; material: feces | host: Papio cynocephalus | place: Kenya | collected 2012-08-06 ... | reverse complement strand
TGTTTCCGCGATCGACAAGGCTCGCGCTAAGGGTGTCATCAAGAAGAACACCGCTTCTCGCAAGATCAGCCGTATGGCCAAGCGTGCTAACAAGAACGCTTGATCTGATTCCTGATCGCGTATTCGATTGACGAACAAAACCCCTGTACCGGGAAACGGTGCAGGGGTTTTTGTCATATTATCAATTCTGATCATGGCTCTTACCGACCCAAGAGCAAATTACACCGCAGACCAAGCTTGACGTGATGCCTGCCGCCGCTGCGGTCAGACCGCCGGTCAGGATTCCGATAGCTCCTTCCTCAGCGATAGCAGTGCGAACGCCCTTTGCCAGCAGATGCCCGAACCCCAGCAGCGGAACCGTTGCGCCGCACCCGGCGAATTCGGCCAGCGGTGCGTACCAGCCCAGAGCGGATAGCACCACACCTGCAACGACATATCCGGTCAGGATACGGGCAGGCGTCAGACCGGTCAGATCGATGAGGAGCTGACCGACGACGCAAATCAATCCGCCTATCACGAACGCCCAGAAATAATTCATCTTCTATCCCCCCGTTTTTCAGCATCCCGACGTGCGCAGCTCGACTAAATGCGCAATGGCCGGGATGCTTTCTTTTTGCAGAAAAGTTGTCTGGCTCATCAAGGCACCCGTGGCGATGAACAGCACCCGTTTCAGGCTTTTGCGGTTCAGCCGGGGCAGGATGTGGCCGCAAAGCACTGCCGCACTGCATCCCGGGCCGGAGCCTCCGCTCTTGACGGTCTGCTCTCCGGCATCGTAGAGCAGACAGCCGCAGTCCTGATGGTTTTTCATCACGATGCCCTCGGCAGTCAGCAGTTCTCGGAAAAGTCGGCTTCCGACCTGCCCAAGGTCACCGGTATAAATGACATCGAAATCCTTCGGTTCGGTGCCGGTATCGTTCAGATAGTGGAGCAGGGTCGAAGCAGCAGCCGGTGCCATCGCCGCGCCCATGTTATTGATATCTTTGATTTGGTAGTCCTGCACCCGGCCAAAAGTTACGGCGTGGATTCCAACACCCTCCCCGGTCGGATGGAGCAGGCAGGCACCGGCGGCAGTCGCTGTCCACTGTGCTGTGGGCGTCCGGACGGCTCCATAGCTGAGTGGTGTCCGGAACTGACGCTCTGCCGCGCAAAAATGACTAGACGTCATAGCGAGGAGACCATCAGCCAGCCCTGCGCTGCACAGACAGGCTCCTAAGCCCAGCGTTTCGGCCATCGTACTGCACGCCCCGAACACCCCGGCAAAGGGGACGCCCAGCTCTCGCAGCGCATAATTGGAGGCTGTACACTGCGCCTGCAGGTCACCTGCGAGGGCAAGGCTGATTTGTTTCTCGGTCGTGTGGGCTTTTTTCAGGCAGAGTTTTGCCGCCCGGATAAGCAATTGCGTCTCGGCGGCTTCCCAGCTGGCCTGTCCCAGAAGGTTGTCCGGGTTCAGTTCATCAAAACCGGCGGCAAGGGGGCCTTCGCCCTCCTTTTTTCCGCCCACCGCAGCATAGGACGCAATGACAGGTGGAAGCGTAAAGCAGAGGGTATCTCCGTGCCGTGTCGCCATCACAAATTTCCCCCTTTCAGGGCTGTTTTTCTTCGGATTTTGTGCTATACTATTCTTTTGCCGGAATGCCGCAATTTTTTCACGTCTTCTTGCGTATTGTAGATAGGAACCGTATTCCGACGCTCAGACAGCGGCGGCTCCGGTCAGCCAATAGACAAAGCCGTACACCACCGCTGCCAGCGTGCCGTACACGATGACCGGCCCGGCAATGGTGAACATCTTCGCACCGGTGCCAAGCACCCGACCCTCGGCTTTGAACTCGATTGCTGCACTGACGACGGCATTCGCAAAGCCGGTGATGGGTACCAGAGAACCGGCTCCGGCATGTGCCGCCAGTTTTTGATACAGTCCAAGAGTTGTCAGAACTGCCGAAAGCGCAATCAGCGTACAGCTTGTCAGAGTCCCGGCCAATTCCAGATCAAGGCCTTTCATCTGATACCACTGCCAGAGAGCTTCTCCCAGCAGACAAATGCCGCCGCCCACGCAGAACGCCCAAAGGCAGTCTTTTCCCAGCGGAGAGTTTGGCCCGGCCCGTTTGACCCGGCGCGCGTATTCCTGTGCCGATAATTTCATCCCATTCGCCTCCGGGAACAGTTTTCCCGTTTGGGGCTGTCATTATGCAAAAGGAGTTTCTATGAATCAGTCCTATCATCCTGACCCTCACCGCCGCCGGTTATCCCGGGCAGAGATCCACCGTCGCCGCCGGAACCGCGCCATCCGCCGCATCACCGGGCTTGTCCTCGTGGTCTGCGCTGCGGTCGGCATCGTCTCGTTCCTGCTCACCCGTCACAACGGCGTTCCCAGCGCGTCGGCAGCTTCGGCCTCCTCAATCGTTCCGGCCAGCTCCGCTGCACCGGCAGCAAGCATCGACACTTCCAGCGTTGCAGCGTCTGAATCCGAAAATACGGTTCCGGGTAATGCTCTGGGCCTGACTGCTGCTGAAGCAAAAGCCATTCTGAACGACCCGTTGATGATCTTAGTCAATCACACCAACAAGATGCCGGACAATTATACCTTTGATACCAAAGAGTGCGGTTCCTCTACTGCGGTGAACAAGACCCTTCAGACCGTGGCCTGTGACGCTTTCTTAAAGATGCAGAAAGCAGCCGCTGCCGACGGCGTGACCGTCTGGATGCAGAGCGGCTACCGCAGTGTCAAATATCAGACGAATCTTTACGAGAAAAAGACCCAATACTATCGTGACAAAGGCTATGATGAGGCCACCGCAAAGGAAAAAGCGGCTGCCATCGTCAATCCGCCGGGCTACTCCGAACACAACTGCGGCCTTGCCGCCGATTTGAACAGCCCGGAACACACCGGTCTGGACGAAGGTTTTGAGAACACAGCCGCTTTCCGCTGGCTTTGTGAACACGCCGGGGAATACGGCTTCATCCTGCGTTATCCGAAAGGTGCCGAGGACAAGACCGAGATCACCTATGAGCCGTGGCACTGGAGGTATGTCGGCACTGAAAATGCCGCCCGTATCAACGCCAGCGGCCTCTGTTTCGAGGACTACATTGCGGCGGTTCAGGCCATTGCCTCCAAGGGCTGAAAAGCCGGGTGAAGAAAGCTTAAAAAATCTCTGGTTTGTTTGCATTTCCGGCCCTGATATGATAAGATAATTGTAGTCTGTCGTTTTTTGCTGCTTTGGATTTTATTTTGAGTCGGCAGACCACTTTTGAAAACACAAAAGAAGGAATTTATCATGATGAATCGTTTCAAACCGTTCGCTGCGGCTGCTGCCGCCATCTTGAGCTGCGCGCTTCTGGCAAGCTGCGGCTCCTCCTCTTCCAGCACCTCTTCGCAGGCAGCTTCCTCTGAGGCTCCTGTCTCCTCTTCGGTGTCCTCTGCGTCGAGTGTCCTGCCCGATGACACGATCAACGGCTCGGAGGAACTGGGAGATATCGTGAACACCCTGCTCGAATCCAACCCCATCTCCAACCAGTTCGAGATCGCGGCGATGAACATCGAGTACGACTTCGGGCTGAAAGCCGAAGACGTCACCAGCTATAAGGGTGTCAAGAGCAATGACAACGGCGACGCCGGTCTTGTCCTCGTCATCCAGCCTGCTGAGGGAAAGGCGCAGGACGTGGTAGCTGCTCTGACTTCTTATAAAGACGATCAGGTCGCTTTCTACGGTAACTATTCTGAATTCGCACAGGCACAGTCCAACGTCGAGAACGCCGTGATCAAGAGCAGCGACGATCTTGTTGTGATGGTCATCGCTTCCAATGAGTGCAGCACAGACCTGACGAAGGCTGTTGACAACGTGATCAATAAGTAAAAATATCAATTGAACCTCTCTGTCATCCCTTCGGGATGCCACCTCTCCTGATAGGAGAGGCCTTGGCAGTCAGATAAAAGTTGCATCTTACTGCCAAAGGCTCCCCTGCCAGGGGAGCTGGCGAGCGTCAGCTCGACTGAGAGGTTTGTTTATGAAGGGAGGCTGACGCTTTGGTTTTCAGTACCATTTTATTTCTGTTTCGCTTTTTACCCATTACGCTGGCCTTATACTATCTCGCACCTGCCAAATTGAAAAATACCGTTCTGTTCCTGTGCAGTCTGGTCTTTTACTGTTGGGGCGAAGTCCGGTTTTTTCCGGTCATGGTGGCTCTCATCCTCATCAACTACATCTGCGGTCTTGCCATTGAGCGGTTCGATGGAAAACCGCCCCTCCGCAGAGTGTTCCTGCTCATCGCCCTGATCGGCAGTCTGGGGATGCTGTTCTATTTTAAATATGCGAATTTTGTCCTTTCCAGCCTGAACAGTCTGCTGGGAACGAATTTCGCTATGATCCAGGGCATCAGTGTTCTGCCGCTGGGCATCAGTTTCTACACCTTCCAGACACTTTCTTATTCCATCGACGTTTATCGCAGAGATGTGAAAGCCGAGCGGAATATCATCGACTTTGGTGCCTATGTCGTCATGTTCCCTCAGCTCATCGCCGGCCCCATCGTCAAATACCGGGACGTCTCGGCACAACTGCATGTCTATAAAAATCGCTATTCTCTCAAGCAAATCGAGGACGGCATGACCCTGTTCACCTTTGGTCTGGCAAAGAAAGTCCTGCTGGCCGACGCCATCGGTGCGCTCTGGACGGACATCATCGGCATTGCCGACAGTCCGTCCACTACCTTTGTCGGCCTTGCGAACGCTTCCACTCCGCTGGTCTGGCTGGGCGTCATTGCCTACTCGCTCCAGCTCTATTTTGACTTTTCCGGTTACTCTATGATGGGCATCGGCATGGGCAAGATGCTGGGCTTTGATTTTCCGCAGAACTTCAATTACCCATATATTTCTTCGTCCATCACCGAGTTCTGGCGTCGCTGGCATATGACTCTTTCCGGCTGGTTCCGGGAGTATGTCTATATTCCTCTGGGCGGCAACCGCAAGGGCCTGAAACGGCAGATCCTGAACCTCTTCATCGTCGAGCTGCTGACCGGCATCTGGCACGGTGCAAACTGGAATTTCATCTGCTGGGGCCTGTACTACTTTGTACTGCTGGCAATTGAGAAACTTTTCCTCCTGCCCTACCTGAAAAAAGGCAGGGTCTGGCCGCATATCTACACCATGTTTCTCGTCGTGGTCGGCTGGGCGATGTTCGTCGGCAACGATGCCGGTGTTGAGTTCGGGCGGCTCTTCCAGAAGCTCTTTCTCCCATCCGGCGGCATCTCTCCGCTCTATTTTCTGCGCAACTATGGTGTTCTGCTGGTGGTCTCGGTCATCTGCTGCACACCGCTCATCGAGAAGTTCTGGAACCTGCTTCGCCGCCGCACCGTGACCCGGGTGACAACGATTTTCCTGCTTCTTGTCGTCTCGACGGCCTATGTGGTCGGCAGCACCAACAGCCCGTTCCTGTATTTCAATTTCTAAGGAGGGAGACTCATGCACAAGAAAAAACTCTCCTCTCTCAAAAACTATCCCGTTCTGCTGGTATTCAGCCTGTTCTTTGTAGGGCTGTTCATCCTCGACCTTATAACGCCCGACCGGGCTTACAGTGAGCTGGAAAACACCACTCTCACCCAAAGACCCACCCTTTCCAGCGTGTCCGCTTCCGGACTGAACAGCTACTTTACTTCCTACACCAAGTACGTCAAAGATCAGGTGTTTGGCCGAGACCAGTGGATCAGCCTGCAAAGCATGGTCGAAACGACTCTGTTCCAGAAGGAGCAGAGCGGCGGCATCCTGCTGGGAAAGCAGCACATGATGTTTCCTCGCACCTACGGCCTTGTTTCCAGTGAGACACGCACCCTGCCGAAAAACACGGACGCCCTGACTTCACTCTGTCAGCGGTACCCGGGCAAAGTCAATGTCATGCTGGTTCCGGCGGCGTCCGCTGTCTACCCTGAAAACGTGCCTGCAAACGCTCCGCTCCTCGATGAGGACAAGTATCTTGATTCCCTTTCCGAGAGCGTACAGGCCGCCGGAGGCAGATTTGTGGACGTGCGAGAGGTTCTGTCCGAACACAAGAACGAATATCTTTACTACCGCACCGACCATCATTGGACAACGCTGGGTGCTTACTATGCTTATACTAAGCTCTGCAATGTCCTGCAGCTGACCCCCTTTGACCGTAATGCTCATACTGCCATCACGGTGGATAATTTCTACGGCACTCATTATTCAAAGGCTCGGACATGGAACGCCGTCCCGGACACCCTCACCTACTATGACCTGAGCAACACCCTGACGATCTATAATGTCACCGGCGCAGGTCAGCCCACCGACGGCCAGACGACCGGCCTGTATGATACTGATAAGCTCAGCGTCTACGACAAATACGCGATGTTCATCCACGGAAACAACGGCTTGAGCCGCATCGAGGGCGACGGCACCGGTAAAATTCTGGTCATCAAGGACAGCTTTGCCAACAGCTTTGTCCCCTATCTGACAGCAAACTACGCTGATATTGACATTGTGGACTTCCGGAATTACAATTACGGTCTGGACAAGCTCATCGAGGACAACGGCTATGACTCTATCCTTGTCCTGTACAGCTTCGACAGCTTCAAGAGCGACCCGTACCTCTACCGCATGGGCGTCGCAGGCTGACCCATCATCTGGGTATATTTGCTGAATTATTGCAGACTATTTTCACAAATATTTCTTTTGTTTTTCATACTGTTTACCAGTTTTTCCGTTTTTTGTTTCAGACTACTTGCTAAAAAGCACAGATTGTAGTAAAATGACTTATACAGAAGGAGTAACGAATCTATGACTCAGAATTTGAATTTTCCCACTCGTTATGCTTCTCTCACCGACGAGGAAATGACCTATACCGAGGGCGGTTCCCTCAGTGCATGGACTTTCCTTCAGGGTACGGCAACGGTCGTCGGTGCGCTTGTGCTGGGTTCCAGTTTCATCTGGGGCGTCTCGCAGGCGAAGAACTGGCTGAGTGACCCCAAGAATCACAAGGGCAATATCTTTGATACCATCAGCCGTGCGATGGATGATATCCATAAAGACATGAGCGAGTCTCCTGCAAACTTCCTGCGTGATTCCGTCGCCATCGCAACGATGGTCACAGTTGTGGCGATTCCGGTCAGCATGGCGATTTCCTTCGCAAAATCGCATGTTTATTGATTTGCTTAAAACAGTGCCCTTGACACTGTTTGGGAATTATTGCTTACAAAGGAGTATTATTATGGAAAAGAAAATGATGATGCCTGCGAACTATAACGTCATGACTGAAGAAGAAATGACCTATACTCAGGGCGGTTCTGGCTTTGACGTTGTCGTTGGTACTGCTAGTCTGGTTTCTTCTGTTGCTGGTATCGCAGTTGGCTGCATGTACCTGTACAACTACTACAAGGGCATGGTTGCAGCTCGCAACTATGTTGCAGCTCACAAGGGCGAAGACACCAGCAAGCTGATTGACGGCGGCCTGAACACCTATGTCAACTACATGCAGACTGATGTTATGAGTGCTATCAAGGGCGTTGCTGCTGGTATTGCATCCATCAATCTGTTCCCGATTACTGCTCTGTGCCTGATTACTGCCTGATTCGGTCAGTAATTTAGTCCGGAGAACTCCAAAGAGCAATTAAGAAGGAGGGCCTTCCCGTTTGGGAAGGCCCTCCTTCTTTGCGTTATTCTGTTATTCCGTAAAAGCCGCAGCCATGCTTGCCGTGTTCCTTGATGTAGTAAAGAGCTTTGTCAGCATCCTTAAAGATACTCTCGCCGGGATTTTCCCGGTCGGTAAAGGCAACACCGACGCTCAGTGAGACAGCCGGAAGTCCATCGGTCGGTTCGGACAACTCCTGATTGACTGCCGTGATCTTATCGACGATGGTATATTTCAGGCTGGTATTCATCTCTACCATGATGATTGCAAACTCATCGCCACCAATGCGGCAAACGTAGTCAATACTCCGGAATGCTCCTTTCAGTAGCCGGGCAACCTTTTTCAGAATTTCATCGCCGACGGCGTGGCCATAGGTGTCGTTGACCGATTTGAAGATATCCACATCCACTAGAATCATCGCAAACGGACTATTCCCATTGTTGTAGACCTTCTGCAGCTTCTCGAAAGAACCGCGGTTCAGCAGATTCGTCAGGCTGTCATACTCAGCTTCGTGACGGATGAGCTTCTGCGTTTCCTGATTTTCCTCATAGACATGATTGTAAGTCCGAGCCAGATTTTGGAGTTCTTCGGCTCCGATGACCGGGAAGATTTTTCCATCCTTGATACGCTGGTTGTAGATCATCAGAGGCTTAACGACCAGCCGCCGCATCACGATGCAGGAAAACACCATCAGGACGATGAGTATCGAGATCCCAAGTTCTTCTTTATAGTGCATGTCCGTGAAGATCGTCGTTGCGCGGCCCTGCTGATTCCGAATCAGGGTCACAAGACTCCCGGTGCAGTAATAGACGTCCGCCGTGATCTCTGCCTTTACCTGCTGATACGCATCGTCGCTCACCATTTCCTGCGCCCTGCTGAGTTTTTCCTCCGCCGAAAGAGCCTGATCTTCCTCTTTCAAAGTGACCTGCCGGATCTCTTCCGGCCAGCCGGACGGGTCCGGGTCGGACGCCTCTGCTATCAACCGCATGGCGTAATATTCTGTTTTCATCAGCTGCTGCGAGCTGCGCAGGGCAGCTTTCAGCAGCGTGAACGTATCTGTCCCATCAAAGTACTCCCGAAGCGTTTCTAAAGCGTTTTCCCTGCGGCGAGTGACATTTGCTTCCTTGAAATACTGATCCCGATAGGCCGTCTTCTGAGTCGTCGCATAGAGCCTGACCTGTTCTGTCAGATAGGTCGCCCCTTCCTGAAGCTGCCTCGCCGCCTTTTCGCACTGGATGTACTCTTCCGTGGAGGTTTGCAGCACCTGAAATTCCTGATGACTGCGCACCATCACATAGACAAACAGCACCGCCAAAATCAGGGTGACGCAAATCTCGATCTTGCTGACTCGCTCGATGCGGATTCCTTTTTTCTCTTTCATCTGTCTGCCCTCACATTTTTAAAGATAATTCTATTATAGACCCCTTTTCCGTTTCAGGCAAGAAAAAACACGAAATCAGGAAGCAAAAAATGCCCTGACTCCCGGAATGGAAGTCAGAGCATTTGCGTTTAATGATAGGGAAGCCTTGTCAGGCTCAGGAAACCTTCTGCAGTTTCGACTGAATCCATGCGCAGACCTTATATTTGTTCTGGAGCTTGTTGAACATCTTGACGGTTGCGGTATGGACTTTATCGCTCATCGCATTGCTTGCGGTGGTTGCGGCAGCCTGCTTTGCTTCCAGAGTGTCTGCAGCGGCAACAGCAGCCTTCATATTGGCGTAATCTGCCATGATCTCCTGCTGGAGAGAAGCATAATTTGCCTTGACGCTTGCCTTGTCCTTCTCCGAGACATTGCCATAGGTCAGCAGGTTGGAAAGAGCATCTCTTGCACCGTAGAAGGAATCTGTCCAGTTTTCCGGATAGGTGTAGTATTTGCCCTTCTGATCCTTGTACCAGACACCCTCGGTCGGCTGCTCATCGGAGCGAGTGACCGTACCCGGAGAAACTTTGTAGCAGTCAGCCGTATCGGTCGTCAGCATCGGATAATAGGGAACGAACACATTGTACACGTTGTCGTCAAAAGCAGTCCACTCAACGATTGCGGTGTTCAGGTCACCGGTCGAGCTTACCTGGAAAAGATGCGTCTCGACGTTATTCGTCTTGGCGATAGGCTCCGTCTTGAAGAAATTGAGAGCATCCTCAACGGAGAACTTCTTCGTCAGCTTGATATTGGAGTACACCGGAACGATGTCACCGTTCTCGCCGACATTGCTGATTGCAAAGTCCGCCTCGGTGTAATTGTCTTCGGTAAAGGTATCGGTACCATCCAGGTAGTTCAGGCCTGCAGCCATACGGGGAGACGCACTGTCGCCGTTGTAAGAAGCGTTCAGGTCGATAACGTTTGCATCAGCGTCACCTACGAAGGTACCTGCTTCCTGCGCAACAGAGATCACATTTGCGGAAGCGATGACGTTATCAGTATCATCGAGGTCGATCTTGCCAATCGCTGCAATGTTCGGCTGCATAAATGCAACGCCGGAAGAGAGCTTGAGAGCGATGTAGGCATGGCCGGTCAGGTTCTCCACGAACCAAGTCTCATTCTGGTCTGCAACAAACACACCGGAACCACCGGCTGCGCCTGCATTATCGTAGATGGAGGCCAGCAGCTCGACGCCTTCCCGGGCGGTAGATGCCTCGCTGAGCAGAACCGTCGTGATTTCGGCCTCTTCGATGCCGTCGTCCACATACGGGTCAACTGCCAGCACAGTCTTCATGCCGTACAGAGACTCCGTAGCGGAGACCATAACACCCTTTTCGTTGGTACCAGCTTCCTCATACGGCGTATGGTCGTGCGTACCGTCGCAGTCCGGGCAGACACCCAAACCGTTATCATCCCGGCGCGCAGTGTAGCGGTAGCTGTCGTGGGTAAAGGTGTAGGTAAAGCCATAGCAGCCATCGTAAACTTCCCCTGCGGTGTGCTTACCGGCCGGGCTGACATAGAACAGTTTGTTGTAATCGTTGGTTCCCAGATCCTCGATACGGCCGAACATCGTCGTTCCGTCCTCGGTGAGGTCGCTGCCGACATAAAGAGCCGTGCAAGCGAATGCGGAAGGAACCACAGCAAACATCAGCGCAATGGTGCTGACTGCCGCCGCAATTTTCTTTAGTGACATAGAATGAAGTCCCCCTTTGTGATTTTCCTGTCTCTTTTTGACAAAGAGAATAATACACCCTTTTTACAAAAATTGCAAGCATATATACAGTATTTTTCGAGCTATATGCACTTATTTTGAAATTTTATTCGTAATTTGCGGAAGTGCGAGAATTTTTCATGCCCTTTCTCTTCAACTAAAACCACCCCGGCTTCCTATTACAGAAACCGGGGTGGTCAATTCACTTATTGGGTTTTATGCTTGGCGTATCAACAGCTCACGCAATTACTTGCGAGGGTTCTTGATGGCAGCCTGTGCTGCTGAGGGTGATGGATGGAAATGCGTTCGTTTCTGTCATTCTTGCTCAACAGATGTGCTTCCTATTATAATAAGGTGTCTTTTCAAGCCATCCGTTCCACTTCAAAGAGGTTGCTCCTATATGTACTGGCATCCACGACCGAAACCTTGCAATTCAGCCATTTCAATTTCTTTTCAATGCTGAGCTGGATTCTGTCCATATTCATTTTCTTGGTTCGAGTACCAGATTGGAAGTCACCTTCCAGCAACAGGACAACAAAAACCGCTTTGTTACGCTGCGCAATTTTCTCATTTTCCAATGCCTTTGCATACGGAATCAGTTCTTCCTGCTGGAATGGGCGGTTTTCACCGAAAGTCTGCGCACCAAGCAGGCAGGAGATCGTCATTGCCACCTTATGTGCTACTTCATTATCAAAGCTCTCTCTGCCCTCTGTATCAACTGATGTTGGTGAAGTGGCTACCTTTGTATTGTCTACCGCCACTCTCCAACGGTTCTCTGCTTCATTGCCAAGGCAGTCCTTTACTTCCAGCAGCATCAGAAAATCATCCGTATCGCAGATGAAGTCCACACCTTTTGCACCTGACAGCTTATTGAATCGTTTCCGATAAAAGTCGGTATCATCAAATTTGATGGCCTTTTCACCCGGAAACGTAAATTGCAGTTTTCCTTCAGTTAGTACCATAAATCAAATCCTGTTCCCGATTGTACAGCTCGTCAAATTCTTCCATAATCGAATTATGGTCAAGGTCGGCCAGTTCTTTTCCCGTCTCCATCGCAATTTTTCCGTCCTCGTCACGGTACAACGAGATGAACTGCACATCGACGGGCTTACCTTGCGGGTATTTTGCCATCAGATTAAAGCTCTGCATAGTAAAATAATCATGGGTCGTAACAAAGACCTGAACTCCTGCACGAGCCAATGCTCCCAATGCCTGTGCAACAGGCTCCACCATCTTTGGGTTCATATTGGTTTCAGGCTCATCCCAGAACAGAATCGAACCTTTGCTAAGACTGCCAGACTGAATCAGGTAAACGATCGTTGCGAGCTTTTTATAGCCCTCGGACAGCAGGCCCATTTCAAAAGAGCCTTCGCCCTCTACATTCAGGTAGAACTTCTTGTCCTTCTGAACGACCTTGCCCTTCATGCTTTCCTCAAATTTTGAGAGGACTTCATTCTGCTCGCTGGTGTATGCACCCTTTTTCAGCGGCTTGTCCAGCAATTTGGTGAGGTCATAATACATTTCTTCAAAGTCAATATGATACTCCTCATACAGACTCTGGAAATGTTCTGTTGCCGAAATCATCTCTTTAGGCGGCAGGTAGACAGGTTCAAATGGCTTCTCTTTCTCCGCTGCCTGAATGGACACGTCAGCATGATTTTCCTTACGGCTTCCGAACGACACATTGATTACATCGCCTTCAGCCATGCAGACCTTCATCTGCGTCATCTTCGATGCACCACGCTTGCGGCTTGCCATGCGGCCAATTTTTCCCTCATCAGGACGGAAAATGCCAACCATCTTATTGACGATCATATCTTCCTGCTGCGGCAGTGTGCATTTGGGGAAGTCTTTTCGGCTGTATGGCTTTACCAGCGCATACAAAGCTTTCAGCAACGTGGTCTTGCCAGTGCTATTATCGCCTAAAATCACATTGATGCCCGAAGACCACTCCACATCAACAGAATCGAAAATCATAAAATTCTCTAAGGCAAGGCTCTTGATTTTCATAGGTAAAGTTCCTCTCAGCGTGTGATTTCAGAATTTTCTTCTACTTTGTCTCTTATTATAGCTGATTTCTGTCCGAAATAAAAGGATTTTTTAGCAGTTGCAGAGCATCTAACAAACAGGCGGCGCAGCCATCGTTGTTTTTCAACTTTGACTGCGTCGCTTTTTATCGGTTGTTCAGTTATTAAATTAGCGTTGTTCCATATAGGAAATCAGGTCTTTCTTGTACACCCTCCAAAGTCGCCCCACACGAAAAGCAGGTATCTCCCCCTCTCCAAGCAGTTCCAGAAGAAGCCCCTTTCCAATATGAAGGACTTCCTGCACCTGTTTGAAATTCAAAACATCAGGGTAATTGTCAAGCATCAAATTTCACTCCATTCTGTAATTTTTATTTACTAAGTTGTTGTTCTTCTCAGGTCACCAGAGTTCATTTCAGTTCACTCGACCAATCCAGTCCGCTTAATCCCACATAAAATATTTGTCATTCAGTATCTATTCCTTGCCCGAACTAAAACAGTCAAATATGGACTGTTCCTCTATGGTTTTTCCAGCGTCCGCTTCTACCCGACCAGTTATTTTTTCATCTTGATGTGAAATTTCATTTGAAAGCGCATTGATTTTTCCTATAAATATATATTATTTCTTAGTAATGGTGCGCATTCGGCAAAGCCGGTTATTGCGGTTCGTAGAAAATACACCTTGGCTCATCTTCTATCTTCTGAACCATTTTCCACAACGGTTGACATAGAATTGATTTCTTGTTCTTCTCTCGCTCATTCAAAACCCACTCAGGTATCACGATTCGATTCACCTGCGCAAAATCCAAAATCTGATAGATTGTTTTCCATTCATCGCTGTCAAAGTTCCATTTGCTTCTGTCCGGGCATCTACCATCTTCAGCTTTAACATTGTTATAATCAAAGTAGTCCTGCATAAGCTTAAGTTCCTCATCCCCAATATTGCCATACCTATAAAGTACGCTTATGCGTTTTTCTGCTTCCTTGCAGCTTACCCATGGATACTTTCCAAACATCTCCATAGCAATTTCCTGCATTGTTGCTGGGATGAATTTTCTTAGTTTTAGAAAATAATCCGTAACCCAATTATGTTTCCATCCACCCTGCCATTTTGAGTATCTCATTCTTGGTTCAACGACATCTCTCAGAAATTTTCTTTCCATTTGAACTTCATACCGAAGGCAGTTTTGGGCCTTGTCAATATCTTGCGGCAACACGTTACCATGCCTTTTTGCTACGTTCTTCAATTCCGCTTGTTTATCATATACTGTAATGTCAAACACATTTTTCACTTTCCATTTTGCGCTATGCTTTTCATTATGCTTAATATAATGGTTTGCTTCTACACCATGTTTCCCGTAAGAGGGGTCATTATATCGCAAAACTCTAATGTACAAACTCGGATCGCTCTTCACATAAAAGTCCTGCGTGATGTCAACCCTGCTCATTGTCCACAAAATGCCGCTATCGTTTAATGGAACAGCTATTCTTCTGAGTTCTCGCTCAAGCGCAATTTCATAGTAATTTAGCGAAACAAAGTCAAATTTAACTTTATCCAACAGCGAATTTCCATTCGTGATTCTTTCAAGATTTATTCTGGAAACAGTTAATGAATAGCCAAAATTACATGGCTTAAGGTTTACTCTTAAACCTGTTCGCTTCTGTGAAAACGTACTCGTTCCTTTCCATTCATATTCTCCTGATTCTGCCAGTTTTTTCAGCTTATTATAGATTCTCTCTTTCAAAGCACTCGATGCGAACGTCCCTGTGATGGCAAACGTATGAATCGAAGGTTCTGACTTCGGAAGTTCTTTTGCCTTTGTCATATTCAGTGCCCCCTAATATTTTAAAGATTTATATAGTTTCTTTTTATTTCTGTTCAGTTTCTCAATCCATTATATTTATATAATATCAATATTCCTATTATCAATATGTCTTATTTGAAATAATGACTTATTATAAAATATTTTACTCTATAATAAACAATCAATATATATCTAATATACATACTTAGGTAAAAATCTCTTCAAAAACACAAACATACACTTCTCCTACACTTCCACACCGTATTCAACCACCTGATTATCCCCATTTTCGTACTTTAGCTAGTTACGACATTTGGGATAGTCTTTCGATTGTTTCAGTTTTATATTTTGCCGTCAGCCGCATGGATTTTCACGAATCCATGTGGCTTTTTATTTTCAACATTGGAGGTTCACCATGAAGAATCTGCACTCTGACCATCTACTTGACACCTTACTTACCCAAGCCATGGAAGATGCCCTATCTGCTCTTCCACCTTGGCAGGAAACAGAAATCAGCCATAAAGCTGAAGATGTTCTAGCATCTCTGTCCAAGGAGCAGAACGATGCCTTGCGCAATTATCTGAACGAGCTTGCAGAGCAGGAAGCAGCCGAAAAGCAGGCACTTTACTTGCAGGGCATTCTGGACGGCATTGCGCTTGCTGGCATCGTTCAACAGGAGCAGCATACCGCCTACGAAGACTGGACAACTCTGCAACAGCAGTTGCAGACAAAATAAAAAGAGCAGTCAGACCACCTTGGTCTAATTGCTCCCACGTAATTTTATTGTTCCTGCCTGTCCTTCAACCCCTGCATATAAGCCAAGGCAAGCCGCTTGCTGGTTTCATCGAGCTTATCCCACTCAGTCAGAAATGCACACTGGTCTTTGCTGAACGCCACCGTTTCATCATCGAGCGTGAAGAACTGTGCCAGTGTGATACCGAATCCAGCACACAGCTTTTGCAACGTATGAACAGTCGGTGCATTGGTTTTCCGCAGCATCGTACTCAAGGTGGAGTATGGAATGTCCGCTTCCTTTGCCAGACGGTAATACGTCCATGAGCGGAGATCACATAGCTCCTGAATCCGCGCAAGAACATCAAAATCTTCCACTGCTCCGTCCTCCTATGGGTAAGAATCTTTCTTATACTGCTATTCTACCCATAGGGAGATGGAAGTCGAAGATGCTAAAAGACGCTGCAATTTCATTGACTATATAGCGGAAAACAGCTATAATTTGAAGAAAGAACTACGCTTTTTTGATACATCATGACAAATCCTTAAAATGTTCCACAGTATTCACCACGCAACATATTACAAAACAGGAGGATATCTTTTATGCGACTTGAACTAAATCGACGTAATTTCCTGAAATTGACTGGTGTTCTTGCGTTGACTGCCTCTGCCAGTGCATTGACCGCTTGTGGCGGCGGTGGTGGAAACTCCACTTCAAGCAGTAGCAGCAACAGTCCTAACAAACCCAACACTCCTTCAGACACTTCTGACCCTGACACCCCACCGGAAACGAGTTCTCCTGAGGAAACGAATGGTATTCTATGGGTTTACCGCAAGACCAGCGAAACTTCTGCAACTTTGTTGGGCTACAGCACTTCTGGCAAGATTCCATCTGGTGATGTGGTGTTACCCAGTGTTATCAATGGATTAGAAGTTACCAAAATTCACACTTCCGCCTTTAAGGGTCAAACCTGGACCGGTGTGGAAATTCCTGCTACTGTGCAAGTTATCCGTGAAAGCGCATTTCTGGGTTGTTCTAACCTGCAAAGAGTCACTCTACATGAGGGTCTTGAAATTATCCAAAAGACAGCTTTTTCACAGACTGGCATTACCTCTGTAATCATTCCTGCCAGTGTTACCTCTTTGGAAAGCGGTATTTTCAATCAGTGTTCCAAGCTCTCTGAAGTCACATTTTTAGGCAATCCCAGCTGTAGCACAGCACTTTTGAGCGGTATTGCATCGCTGAAAAAGGTAACACTTCAAGATAGCGTTACAGCCATTCCTGATAGTATGTTTGCCAACTGCACCGGGTTGGAGCAAATCAACATCCCTCGTGAGCTGAAAACGATTGGTTCAAATGCCTTTAAGGGCTGTACTTTACTCACGATTTCCGTAACATTGCCAGAAAATTTCAAAACATTCGGTACTGGCGCATTTTCAAATAGTGGCATTACAGGCGTAACTATTCCAAAAAACGTTTCCACTATTCCAGAGAGTGCTTTCCAAAATTGTACCAAGTTGTCCGTTCTTAATTTGACAAAGGGATTGACTTCTATCGAATCTTCCGCTTTTTCTGGATGTTCCAGCTTGACGACACTTGAGATTCCAGACGGCGTAACGGTTTTGAAAGAAAGCTGCTTCTCCAACTGTGGCCTGCAAAAAGTAAAGCTCCCGGATACGTTATCTGTTTTAGGTGACAGTGCTTTTAACCATTGTACAAAACTATCAAAAGTACGGATGCCGAAGACCATGAAAGAAATGGGTGAGTATGCCTTTGGTTCTTGTCCGTTGACCACCATCATTGTTCCTGACGGCATTACGCACATCAAACAAGACTGTTTTATTCAAAGTGTATATCAGTCCTACAGACCTGTAGCATCCGGACATGCTCAGGCCATCTATCTGCCAAAAAGTCTTAAAGAAATCGAAGCATGCGGTCTCTGCAACACATTAAATACTATCAGCGGTGAAATCTATTATGCTGGTACAGAAGCTCAGTGGAAATCCATCTATATAGATATTGGCAATGGAAGTCTTACAGAGTGCAAATATATTCACTACAACGCTTCTCGTAGTGATGCCGAAGGTTACGATTTGTTCTAATTTCAGATTCTGCTTATCATACCGCTACGCAGAAGTTTCTGGGTAGCGGTACTTTTTACAAGAACACCAACAGGAGATTTATATGAGCAGTTTCGGATTGTTCGTTCTCTGGGTCATTTGCGCTATCATTGTAAATCGGCTCTACCACAAGCTGTTTGCGGTTTTCTACTTTAGGGAACATCCTTTGTCCGCTGTTCCAGCAAATCTGTAAAGAACCGCTCCCAGCTAAAAAATTCGCTACTCTCGATGAAATCCGCAGGATGCTTCAAAATTTCAAGAACATCTGGCTGGCCAATCAAATCTGCTTTCAAGAACAGCCATTCCAGAGATTCCGGCAGGTACAAACTGAACTTTGCGCTGGCTTCCTGCATCAAATGGTAAATGTCGTTCATCTGTGGGCCAAACGCTGCCCCATCCGCAATTACCAGAACTTTTTCTGATTTCAGCGGAAGGATTTTTTGTTTGATGTTATCTTTGCCTGCCGCAGAGATACAGATGATGCCGTATTTCTCACCGATTTTTGTAAACAGCTGATACCCGGAGTTGGCATCTTCCGTCAACAACTTTTCGACACTTTTAAGCTTGTACATTGCTGGCAGCTAACGAATCATAAATCGGATACGCCTTGTTATAAGTGCGTTTGAACCGGCTCGTTGTCTTTTTCAGTTCCAGAATTGCATTTACACTATACGGCAGGGTGCTCAGATTTTCTCTTGTCACAAGCACATAGTAGTTGTCTGTTTTCTGAATCGCACGGGCAAAGTCAAGGCTCGAAACAAAAGTGCTGCCTTCATCCACAAACACGATGGTGTCCTGAATGTCTTTCAGTTGACTTTCCCAGAGTGCGCCAGACAGAACCCTGCACGTTTTATCGCAGACAATCGTAACGCCGCTTTTTCTGCCATAGTTTTCATAGGCACTCAGCATCTCGACCAAGGTTGTCTTGCCCGTGGCACTGTCACCACGCAGAATCGTGATGTTGCGTTCCAGTTCTATGGTAAAAACGATCCGTTTGCTTCGGACTTCGATTTTATGTTTCCCCTTCATCGTATCGCCTCACACGAACTTGAATGCAATCGGCATCAGTTCTTCCATGCTGTGCACCACATCACCGGTGTTCAGAACTTTTACATCCACTGGGAATTTTTTCTTTCCGAAATCCATCAGGTGGCGCAGATTGATCGTCAGGTCTTTCTTCTTGGCCAATTTGAGGATAAAGGGTGCGCAGTTGTCACCACAAGTCGAAGCATTGAAGACCTTCTCCGAATCATTCGCCATAAGCAGAAGCGTTTTTGTGCCACCAGACAAGTTTTCCGGTGGAATCACACCCAAGACTGGGCTTTCGATTGCGTGAGGCCCCAGAACATTGGATTTGTCTATCTTCTTGATAACTTCTTTCGCAAAATCAGAAGTCAACCATTCATCCTCATAAGTGTAGTTGAAATAAACTGCCGTATTGTAGACCGCTTCTGGCATATCTCCAAAGTAGATGTTCAGCATCGTATCACCTCGCAGATGTGAGTCACTCGCTATTATTGTACCTTCTTTCCGCTTACAAAACAAGACGCAAAAAGCCCCTTGGCTTCCATTACAGAAACCAAGGGGCTTGATTCGCTTTTAGGCTATCTTATACCGCAGGGGAAATCTTATTTCCTCGGATTTTTGATGGCAGCCTGTGTCGCACTTTATAAATCGAGCGCACAAGAATCCACCCTATCTCGTTGTTTTTTATTTTCAAGTTCCATTTTTCAGTACAAAATGTAATGAATTAAGCAAAAAGTCCTCTCTGCTTATCTTCATGTTTTCGATTTCTTGGCCTTATTATAGCAAATCTTTGTCCATAACGGAATAGCTCTCTGAAAATTTCCATACCAGCATAAAGGAGGGATAGTTTTGCACATGAACACACACTCACAGTTGAAAATCCGAGGTCATACCAAATGATGCTCGACTACTTCTATGGTCAGTCGGGTGAACTGTTTTCCTACTTCCGCATCCCGAAAGCACTCTTTCAGGACAGTCGTTTTCGACAACTCTCCACCGATGCCCGGACGCTGTACGGCATCCTGCTTGACCGTATGAGCCTGTCTGCAAAGAACGGCTGGCTGGATGAGCAAGGTCGGGTGTATATTATCTACACCGTCCGGGAGGTGCAGGAATCACTCTGCTGCGCCGAACACAAGGCGGTCAAGCTGTTCCGGGAACTGGAACAGGCCAACCTTATTGAGCGCAAGCGGCGTGGGCTTGGTAGACCCAGCTTGATCTTCGTCAAAAACTTTTCCACAGGGGTGTCAAAAATGCACACACTGAATTGCGCAAACAGCAATTCAGGTGCTGCCGAAAATGCAGTTCAGGAGCAGCCAAAAATGCAATGTAATAAAACTGATAAGAATAAAACAGAGATGAATAAACCTGATCCTATCCATTCAGGGAACTTTCGTGAACAACTCGAAGATTATTTTTATCAGGCATTAGAGGTCGAACTGCTGCTCCGGCTTCACCCGGACGATGAGGACACCATCTATCAGATTGTGGACTTACTTGTGGATACCTGTTCCACCAAACGTAAGATGTTGAGGATTGCCGGGGACGATAAACCTGCCGAAGTGGTGCGCAGTCGGTTAAAGAAGCTGAACGCAGACCACATCCGCTTCGTACTGAGGTGTCTGGCAGAAGCTACTGCCCCGGTGCGGAACATGAAGCAGTATCTGCTGGCATCGCTCTACAATGCACCTACGACAATGAACCTTTATTATCAGAACAAAACGAACCACGACTTTGCACATGGTTCTCTGGGGAGGTGATGTTATCGCAAAGAAAGCTACCATTATCGCAGTCACCAATCAGAAAGGCGGTGTCGGAAAAAGCACCACCTGTGAAAATCTTGGCATCGGTCTGGCAATGGAGGGCAAAAAAGTTCTGCTGGTGGACACTGACCCACAGGGTAGTCTGACCATCAGCATGGGCTGGAAACAGCCGGACGAACTGAACACTACACTCTCCACCCTGATGCAGAAAGCCATGAACGACCAGCCCATCCAGCCCGGTGAGGGTATCCTGCACCATACAGAGGGCGTTGACCTTATTCCCGCAAACATCGAACTGGCAGGGCTTGAAGTGGCTCTGGTGAACAGCATGAACCGGGAAAAGATGCTGAAGCAGGTGCTGGACGGTGCAAAACGGGAATACGACTATATCCTGCTGGACTGTATGCCATCGCTGGGGATGCTCACCATCAATGCTCTGGCAGCGGCAGATTCCACCCTGATTCCCATGCAGGCGCAGTACCTTTCCGCAAAAGGTCTGGAGCAGCTTTTGCAGACTGTGCAAAAAGTCCGGCGGCAGATTAACCCGAAACTGAAAATTGAGGGTATCCTGCTGACCATGACAGACAACCGCACCAATTATGGAAAGCAAATCGACAATCTAATTCGACAAGGCTATGGCCGAAAAATCAATGTGTTTGAGCAGACCATTCCCCGGTCTGTCCGTGCTGCTGAAATAAGTGCGGCAGGAAAAAGCATTTTTGCCTACGACCCGAAAGGAAAAGTGGCAGAAGCCTACAAATCTCTGACAAAGGAGGTGCTGGCCGATGCCGATAGACAGCGGAAACTTAGCTCTGAAAGGGCTAGATGAACTTTTCTCTACGGAGGAAAAGCGGCAGGAAGAACAGCGCGAACAGGTGCAGCAAATTCCCATTGATGAACTGCATCCGTTCACCAACCACCCTTTCAAAGTTGTGGACGATGAATCCATGACCCGGACGGTGGAAAGTATAAAGCTGCTCGGTGTTACCAATCCGCTGATTGCTCGTCCGCGTCCAGAGGGAGGATATGAGATCATTTCTGGTCATCGCCGCCAGCACGCTGCACAGCTTGCTGGGCTGGATACGCTGCCTGTTATCGTTCGTCAAATGGATGATGATGCCGCAGTTTTGCTTATGGTTGACTCGAATCTTCAGCGTGAGAGCATTCTGCCCAGCGAAAAGGCATTCGCCTATAAAATGAAGCTGGAAGCTCTAAAAAATCAAGGTGCTAGGTCAGATTTAACTTCGGCCCAATTTGGGCCGAAGTTGACAGCCGCTGAAAAAGTAGCCGAAGAAGCCCATGACACCAAATCACAAGTGAAGCGTTTTATACGCCTGACCAACCTTATCCCGGAACTACTGGACATGGTGGACGAAAAGAAAATCTCATTTAACCCTGCGGTGGAACTGTCTTATCTGGATGAAAAACAGCAGAGAGATTTTTTAGAAGCTATGGATGGTACGCAAAATGCCCCCTCTGTATCGCAGGCACAGCAGCTAAAAAAGATGGCTCAGCGTGGTGAGTTCACCTATGAAAAAGCGTTCGATATTTTGGGGCAGGAAAAGAAAAGCGAACAGGACACTGTAACCATCAAAAACGACATTTTGCGGAAATATTTTCCGCGCAGTTACACGCCCCGGCAAATGGAAGAAAAAATAATACAGCTTCTGGATGCGTGGCAGAAAAAGCGTCAGCGTGACAATGAGCGTTGACGACACATGAAAACGGTAAGACCCCATCGGGTCTTTTATTTTTGCAAAAATTCAGGAGGTAACGCCCATGAACAATACGATTGATTTCAAGACCGCTAAGGCCATCGACACCATGAGCCAGAAAATCGACCACATCGATGATGCAGTATCCGGCTTTTTCTCTTTCATGCACATGGCCATGCAGAACGAACTCGACAATGCAGAACCCTACTTTGCCGCCACCTCTCCAGTTTTGGATTTGACTGTGATCCGGCCTGATGATGCACCGCATATCCTGCCCTGTTTCGATGAAGCAGACGAGGGTATTGGCATTTCCGAGGACGAGCCGCTGGGCTTCCGCTACAATCCCAAACAGGTTATCAAGCTGATGGGCAAGCGGTATCTGGTCGGCCCGGTGATTTTCCTTCGCCTTGATGATGATGGGGATTTTGCATCCCTGACGATGGGCGATATGTACACTATCCAGAAATATCTGGAAAGCAACAGTGTCACCCTGATGATTGACCGCGACAAGCTGACCTGCATCTGCATCGACTGAGGTGCGCATGAAAAAATTTGATGTAGAGATTACCGAAACTCTCCAGCGCACAGTTTCTGTCGAAGCCGCTACGCGAGAGGAAGCCGAAAGAATCGTCACAGAAGCATGGAACAACGAGGACTATGTTCTCGATTCCAACGATTTTGTCGACGTTGACTTCAAAACGGTGGGAGAACAGGAGCTGTCCAAAGCAAGGGGACTGGATGTGCTTCTGGTGCAGCCCGGTATGTATCCGCAGAAAATCAGCATCGGCACAGGCTTGAAAGACTTTCAGGAGGCTGTTGGCGGCACCATTGCGGCAAGCTATCCTTTCGATGATCCTGTTGCCATCGTGTACAACGATGAGGGCAAGCTGACTGGACTGCCTCTGAACCGCGCCTTGCGTGATGAACATGGCCAGATGTACGATGCCGTTGCCGGAACTTTTCTGGTAGTCGGCAACGGTGAGGAAGATTTTGTATCACTTTCCCCGGAACTGGCGCAGAAGTATGAGGAACATTTTCACCAGCCGGAAGCCTTTATCAAATTGGGAAAACGTCTGTTGGTCGTACCTGTTCCCGATGAAGCTGTCCAGTCGGCAGAGCCAAAAGCGCATATCAGGCCATCCACAGAACATGAACGCTAAAGTGAAAATTTCCGCAGGAGGTGATGAACGTGCAGGAAGAAGTCGAGCAGAAAACGTTCAACATTGTGGTGTCCACCACGAAACTGACCGCCCGGACGATTCTGAATGCCGGACGAACAGCACTTCGGGAGTATCAATCAAAATTACTGGCCGATAAATCCAGCGGCAAGCAGAGCGTCCGAATGCTCCTGCGGCAGAATCGGGGTGTTTCCAGTGTGGAAATCGACAAAACCAATCTCAAGGGTTTTGAGCGGTACGCCAAAAAGTACGGCATCGACTATGCCATCCGCAAGGATAACTCCGAGGTGCCACCTCGGTATCTGGTCTTTTTCAAAGCCCCGGATGCAGAAGCATTCCATGCCGCTTTCAAAGAATACTCCGCATCCCTGCTGAGCAAAACCAAGCGTCCCTCTGTGCTGGAAAAGCTGCACGAACTGGTGCAGGCCACAGCGGAGCTTCCCGGCAAGGTGCGCCGCAAGGAACAGGAGCGCGGACTGTGACCACGAAAAAACTGACAAAACTGCTGGCTCTGTATCTGCCCTATATCCTGCTGGGACTGGTGGCAACAAACTTTGGTGAAGCGTGGCGGCTTGCCGAGGTCAAAGAGTTGGGCGGTAAAATCATGGCGATGATGGGAACGCTCCCGCTGGCCTTTGCGAACCCTCTGCCCAGTCTGCACCCTCTGGATTTGCTTATTGGCCTTTCCTGCGGTGCAGGATTACGGCTTGCCGTATATTTGCGCAGCAAAAATGCAAAGAAGTACAGGCACGGCATGGAGTACGGCTCTGCCCGGTGGGGCAATGCCAAGGATATTGAGCCGTTCATGGCTCCCAAGTTTGCTGACAACATCATTTTAACCAAAACAGAGCGGTTAATGATGAGCAACCGCCCGCCCGACCCCAAGAATGCCCGAAACAAAAATGTACTGGTGGTCGGCGGTTCCGGCTCTGGCAAAACGAGATTTTGGCTTAAACCGAACCTCCTGCAATGTCACAGCTCCTATGTCGTAACCGATCCCAAAGGAACGATAGTTCTCGAATGTGGGCAGGCCATGTTGAAGAACGGATACAAGGTAAAAATCCTGAACACCATCAACTTTGCAAAAAGTATGCACTATAATCCGTTCAGCTACGTCCACAGCGAAAAAGACATTTTGAAGCTGGTCACAACCCTTATGACCAACACAAAGGGCGAAGGCAGTGGCGGCGATCCATTTTGGGAGAAAAGCGAACGCCTTTTGCTGACTTCCCTTATTGCCTATCTGCATTATGAAGCCCCCGTAGAGGAACAGAATTTTGCTACCCTGCTGGAAATGCTTAACACCATGCAGGTGCTGGAAGATGATGAAGAATATCAGAACCCGGTCGATCTGCTCTTTGAGGATTTGGCAAAAACTAAGCCGAACAGCTTTGCTGGGAGACAATATAAGTTGTATAAGTTGGCCGCAGGTAAGACCGCAAAAAGCATCCTCATTTCCTGCGGTGCTAGGCTTGCGCCATTTGACATCCAAGAATTGCGCGATTTAACGATGTATGACGAACTGCAACTGGATACGCTGGGTGATAAGAAAACAGCCCTGTTCCTCATCATGTCGGATACGGACAGTACCTTTAATTTCCTGATTTCGATGGTGTACACCCAGCTTTTCAACCTCTTGTGTGACAAAGCAGATGATGTGTACGGCGGCAAGCTACCCATTCATGTACGATGCCTGATTGACGAGTGCGCCAACATCGGCCAGATTCCCAATCTGGAAAAGCTGGTGGCTACTATCCGCAGCCGTGAGATTTCGGCCTGTCTTGTTTTGCAAGCGAAAAGCCAGCTAAAGGCCATCTACAAGGACAATGCCGACACCATCATCGGCAATATGGACAGCCAGATTTTCCTCGGCGGCTCGGAACCCGGTACACTGAAAGACCTGTCTGAAATGCTGGGGAAAGAGACGATCGATGCCTTCAACACATCAGACACGCGCGGAAACTCACCGTCTTACGGAACATCGTACCAAAAATTGGGCCACGAATTATTAAGCCGAGACGAGCTTGCGGTGCTGGATGGCGGCAAGTGCATTTTGCAGCTGCGCGGTGTGCGGCCTTTCCTCTCGGACAAGTACGATCTGACCCAGCATCCGAACTATAAGCTGACCTCTGATTATGACCCCAAAAACACGTTTGATATTGAAAAATATCTGAACCGAAAAACAAAAATCCACCCCGGTGATGAGTTCATCGTGGTGGACGCTGATTCGCTCCCGTCTGCCTGATCTGGTAGGCGGTTTTATTTTTACCCAGCCAGAAAGGTACACCAGCAAATCCACTTCTGCCGCAGTTTGCGGCTCAAAAATGCACGATTTCAGGTGTGTACGGACGGCCTACAATTTTTCAATTATAAAGGAGAAACGACTATGGAATTTTTTAACTCTGCTATCGAAGTTCTTCAGACTCTGGTTGTCGCTCTGGGTGCTGGCCTCGGTGTTTGGGGTGCCATCAACCTGCTGGAAGGTTATGGTAACGATAACCCAGGCTCCAAATCTCAGGGTATGAAACAGTTGATGGCTGGCGGCGGCGTTGCTCTGGTCGGCATCACCCTGATTCCTCTGCTGAGCGGTCTGTTCGGCTAAGAGCCGCAGGCGGGTTTATCCCGCCTGTACATACGCAATCGCTTCAATCTCTGCTGTGGATAACAGCCCCTATTATAATAGGAAGCACATTGCAGTAAGACTATCCACCCATCAACGAAAGGCGGTGCTATTATGCAGCTTCTGACCCACATTATTTTTGTTCTGAACCTTCTCAAGACCCTTATCAACCACTTCACCTAAAGGACGGTGACTGCTGAATGGAAACCGTTCTCAAAGCCATTGCCGATTGGATAAAAGGCATCCTGACAGCGGGCATCATGTCAAATTTGTCCGGGCTGTTCGATGCTGTGAACGAGCAGGTCGGTGACATTGCACAACAGGTCGGCACACGGCCATCGGCCTTTGAACCTCGCGTTTTTGCGATGATCGAATCACTTTCCCGGAACGTGGTGCTACCCATCGCTGGCGTTATTTTGACCTTCATCGCCTGTTATGAACTGATCGAGATGATAACCCAGCACAACAACATGGCGCAGTTTGAGCCAGCACTTATCATGCGGTGGATTTTTAAGACCGCTGTTTCAGTCTGGTTCATCTCCAACACGTTCGATATTGTGATGGCCGTATTCGATCTGACGCAGAAAGTCGTGTCCGATTCCAGCGGCATTATTGCGGGCAATACCCGCGTCAATGAAATCGGTCTGTCGATGCTGGAAGCCAGCCTGATGCAAATGGATGTCGGCCCCTTGTTCGGCCTGTTCCTGCAATCATTCTTCATTGGCATCACCATGCGGATTTTGAGCATTGTTATCTTTGTTATCGTGTACGGGCGTATGATCGAGATTTACTGCATGGTGAGCCTTGCGCCGATTCCTATGGCTACTTGGGGCAACCATGAACAAAGCCACATGGGACAGAACTACCTGAAATGCCTGTTCGCACTGGGATTTCAGGGCTTTCTCATCCTCATCTGCGTGGCAATCTATGCCGTGCTGATACAGAATGTAGCGATTTCCGGCGATGCCATCGGCTCCATCTGGAGCATTGTTGGTTACACCGTCCTGCTCTGTTTCAGCCTGTTCAAAACCAGCTCGGTCACAAAAAGTGTGCTGGGCGCACATTAAGGAGGTGTGAATTTTGGCCGCATATATTTCTGTTCCGCGTGACCTTACGAAAGTCAAATCAAAGGTCGCTTTCAATCTGACAAAGCGGCAGCTCATCTGCTTCGGAACGGCGGCACTGATCGGAGTGCCGCTGTTTTTCGTTCTCCGGGATTCCGGCGGCAACACCGCCGCCA
>ERZ808240.1645-NODE-1645-length-26987-cov-7.551055_pt1 | contig 26987 bp, 19 predicted proteins | sample MGYA00521084_ERZ808240 | MGnify/ENA primary metagenome ERZ808240 (study PRJEB31516, sample SAMN03275571) | gut metagenome | biome: mammalia-associated habitat; material: feces | host: Papio cynocephalus | place: Kenya | collected 2012-08-06 ... | reverse complement strand
TGAAAATGCATCCTTTCCGGAAGGATATTCCAGCCGGCCTTCCCTGCAAAAATCAATGCAAAACACATCCTGATCCGGTATAAATGCAGAATCATAGTAACTCATGTGAAAATCATTATAGGCAACGATCACACCGGGAAAAATATCGTACGCTGTGATGGTTCCCTGTCCGGTTTCATTTTCAAAATGAAACACTCTGCAATTCGTTTCATTCATTTTTGCTATTTAAAAGAACTTCAGGATATCCTCCGGTGCCTTTCTCTTCGGCTTCGCCGGAGCATCCTTGCCATATCCTACCGCGATCACGGCCACTACAATCTCTGTCTCCGGGATCTGCAGCATCTGCCGGATTTTCTCTCCGTCACGGATACCCATTACAAGTGTATCAAGACCAAGTTCCTTTGCCTTTAAAATAACATTCTCATTGTGCAGTCCGAGATCATAATAACCCCAGCCATTGCCACCCTCGTTGTCCGGATTGCCGCTGCGGTCAAAACCGGAACGATTTGCAACGAATGTTGTGACAAGGAGAGCGCCTGCCCCTTTACTGCTGTTTGCATTAAACTCCGGAAGACATTCCGCTGCAAACTTCTCTTTGACGGCCTCATCCATCAAACAATAGTAGCGGGCGGTCTGTGAATTTTTCCAGGATGGTGCCTGAATTCCAGCCTCCACCAGTGCCCTGATCTGCTCCTTTGTCACTTTCTTATCCGCATCGTAAGAACGCACACTTCTTCTGCTCTCCAATAATGTTTCAAATTCCATCGTTTTTCCTCCATAAGTGCATTGTTAGTCTATACTAACTTCATCTTATCTTATAATCAGAAACTTGTCAATTCTCATCCAGATGAAACTGTGCGACAAACTCTTTGATCACATTTACTGACTTATTGCATTCCTGCAGTTTATCATATCCTTCCATAACCAGATTCTGTGTATTTCCTGATTTTTCAGCAATTCCACTAATTCCATCAGAAGACTGTTCGACCATGGAATTAATATCCTCAACGGTACTGCTGATCTGTTCAATATGTTTTTCCAGGTCTGCCACAGCATCCTTAGTTTCCTGCATGATATGCTGGAACGTATCTGCATCTGTGTGATACTGTTCTCCCACTTTTGCGAAATTCTCATAATCGCCAAGAACTGTATTTTCAAGGAATTCCATAATTGTTGTCAGGCACTCTGTCATATTGGTAACTGATCCGTTTACTTCTCCGACAATTTCATCAATTGTAGAAACGGTATCCAGTGTCTGCGAAGCAAGTGTTCCAATTTCCGAAGCAACCACTGCAAAACCTTTGCCAGCCTCACCAGCTCTGGCCGCTTCAATATTTGCATTCAATGCAAGCAAATTGGTCTGCGAGGAAATCTGTTTGATATTTTCTGTCAGTGCATTGATCTTTTCTACCGACTTTGACTGTTCCACAGCAGCTTCACTTTTCTGCTTCATGACAGCATACATTTCGTCTGTCTTATTACGGGATTCTGTACTAATCCGTTCCATCTCTCCGGCTCTTTCCTGGATTTGTACGGAATTTTTCTCCCCATCCTCTGCCATCTGCTGAATATTTTTGGAACTATCTTTCATGACTCCTACGTTTTCCACAATGCTTGATGCATTTGCCCTCGTTTCTTCCATTCCTGCGGCAAGTTCCTGTGTCGCTGCGGAATTATCCTCTGCAAAGTCACTGTTTTGCTTCATAAGGCTGTTTAAATCATCCGTATTTGCTTCCAGCACCTGCTGTGTCTGCTGCAATTCCTCCATCAGACTGCGTAATCTTTTTCGCATGTCATGAATCTTGGTTGCCATAACACCAATTTCATCTTTCTGCTTTCGTAATTTTTCTCCCTCTTTGGTTGGACGGAAATCCAGTTGTGCAGTCTGATCAATAACTGAGGTCAGCTGCCGGATCGGCTTTGACATTCCCGTTCCTATAACAATTCCTATTACAGCAGAAAGTACAAATGCAACAATCATTGCTGCAACAATCATTTTTGATAATCCGTAGGCTTCCCCATAAATTTCGGACTTTGGAGCTGTAAGAACCAGTTTCATTCCGTTATCCAGATTATAGTATAAAAGTTCTTTCGAGACTCCTTTATAGGAGTATTCCATCGGTACTCCCTGCTTATCCTTATTTTTCAAAAATGCCGTGACATTGGAAAGAGACTTGTCCATATCTGCAAGCTTGGTTCCCTCTTTCGCTTTTTTATGGTACACAATCGCCCCGGTATCATCCGTCAGAAATGCATATCCTGATTGATATATTTTTGTCTCATCCACCAGATCTGTAATCTGTGAAAAATCAATATCCATACCGATAACACCAATCGAAGTTCCATTTTTTGCAAACAGCGGAACCACATAAGAAATCATATAAATATTGACATTTTCGTTCATATAAGGAGACATCCAGATGGCTTTACCTGCCTGTACCGGAAGGTAATACCAGCCTACATGTTCCACATCTCCCTCATCATACATGGAAAAGTCCGTCGGGGTAAGGCACTGCAAATCACTGTCCAATGACTGACGCTGTGCAAATACACCAGATGTCGGATTCGAATACTTGGGATTATACCGAAAATAAACCGTTACCGCACCATTCGTATGATTTGCAAAATCCAATACCGACTTTTGCACCGTCTGCGTATATGTATCTGCATATTCTTTACTTTGCACAAACGCATCATAGTCAAAATTACTCATTGCCACTTCACTCAACGTATCCACGGATTGCTGGATTTTTTGAATGACAGAATTAATTTGTTCCACCTTTTTTTGTTCTGTCAGCTGCATCTTTGCCTCCGCATCAGTTCCCGCGGTGCGCGCAGAATTCCATATTGCGAGAATTCCGATTAAGACAGATGTGAAAAGCGAGCAGATCAAAATGGATGCGATCAGCTTTTTCCGTATAGTATTCATAAGATCCCCTTTCTGACATAGAAGTATGTCAAAACCAAGCCATTCTGTTTCTCTTCAGAATGTAAAATAAAAATTTAAATCCGATTTATTATATCACAATATATGAAATTCTCATAGAATATTTTAAATTATTCTTTATAACTTCAAAAATAGTCATTCTATTTTAAATATAATCCGAAATATACGGAATCTTATGAAACAGTACATCATCCAGGCGGTCCACCGCCTCCTGCTTTCCTTCGATACGTTCAAGGGCATACAGACGCTCCGCCGTTTTGTATCCCAGTAAAAGGGTTGTCAGCGTACCTATCTCCATTTTTAACTTATATTCCGCCGGTTCATCGGTCAGAGTACATTTTCCATCGGAAAAACAAAGTCGAAAACTGCGGTTGTTCCATGGAAGCAGGTGATCCTCAATTTCAAGTTCAATATACAATGTTCCGCCATCCGGATCGCATGGATAATCCTGTAAAAAGCTCTCGATATCAATAATCCGTCCCATGGCATACGGCCGGATCGTTTCCTTGATATCTCCATCATCCATCTCAAACGCAATCGGTTCGCTGAAATAAGTATAACCATGCACTTCGTCAATCATGGAATCGTGCGCGTGGATATACTCCCACAGCCCTTTTTTCGCCTCACGGTTTAAGTAAATCATTTCCTTGATATGCATGATATCGTTTTTGATCAGATAGACCATAAATCCGCATGGCTTGTCCTTGGTGTTATAGTAAACTGCCACATTCGTATCGTCCTCATCCCAGCGCCAGTATTCCTCCCATGCCAGTGCATTCCGGAACAGACAGCCGTGCGTAATCGACGCAAAATGCGAATGCAGCTCATGAAAATCGGTATTGTCCCAGTCCACACGCCGTACATATCCGGGTGCTTTTACTTTCGTCGGAATCTGCCGGTCCTTGATGTTGAAGGAGATCTTATTGGATATGATCTCCCAGCCGAGATGATGGTACAGCGGTATGGAGTACGGGTATAAAAGTGCAAATGATCTTCCCTGCTTTTTCATATGCTCAAGACTCTGATACATCAGTTTTTTCATAATGCCCTGCCCGGTATATTCCGGATAGGTACAAACACTCGTGACAAATCCAACGGGAAATACCTCCCCGTATATATTCATTTTCAATGGATATACGGCAAACTGGGAAATCAGGGTATCCCCGTCAAAACATCCCAGCACATCCGCACGCTCCAGTACCGGAAACTTCGACTGTTTAATCTCTTCATCTTTCCATCCGGTTGCCGTCAGCTCATCCTCCGTTACCTGAAAGGTATAGCGCAGCAGCGCGTTATACTGATCCAGATCCTTCACATCCTTGGGTTCTAAGTAGCGTATGGTGTAATTTTCCACCGAATTCATTTTTCATATCCTCCTCAAACGTTTCCTGTGGGAAACGATGCTCTTTTGTAATGTTCTTCTCCTATTATAATCGGTGTTATTTTGGAAGACAACTGTGCTTTTTTGTCCTATTTTTGTTTTCGCCGATTGTCCCTTTGGTTATGATCCGCAGATTGTCTGTCATGCAGACCATAATTCGGTTCTGCTTCCTGTAGTATTATTTTTCTTTGACAGTTACTGTCATGCGTACCTTCGTGCCATCTTCTTTCGCATAAATATATGCACGTCCCCTGCCGATGGCGGTGATCATACCGGTCTCATTTACCGTGGCAACATTTGTGTTTGAACTGTAGTACTCCGGTTGGTTGCCGGAGGATACCGTTACCTTCGGCTGACATGTTTCACCGGCCGTTAACGAAATCTGTTCCTGTCCGACGGTAATCTTTGGCTTCTTTACCGTGACCTCACAGGTTTTGCTGACACCGTCGACTGTGACCGTGATGATGGCTGTTCCGTTTTTTACAGCGGTAACTCTGCCCTCATTGTCCACCGTGGCTACGCTTTTTTTATTTGTTTTCCACATGGGAATACTTTTGGATGTGGAAGAAACGGATAATCGGAGCGTCCCCTTCCGGTAAAGGGATGCGGATGTCCGGTCCAGCCGGACCGTTGGCTGCTTTACCGTCACTTTACAGGTCTGGGAGGTTTTATCTGCCGTGACCGTGATGGTAGTTTCACCCAGTTTTTTCGCTGTGATCACGCCGTTTTCATCCACCGAGGCGATGCTCGATCGGGCGGATTTGTACGTGACCGGATGCCCGGTTGATGTCTCAGCTTTCAGCCGGGCCGTATATCCGTTCTCCAAGGATATGGATTTCTGACTTAATGTAATGACCGTTTTTTCAACTGTAACCCTGCAGCTTGCCTCCCCATTGGCAATTTTTGCAGTGATCGTAGCATTACCGGCCTTTTTCGCCGTGATCTTTCCATAAGTGTTCACGGACGCGACTGCGGAATCACTCGAAGAAAACTTTGGTTTCTTTCCGGTAGAAGTAATCGCAGTCAGATAATACTCGTCTCCAATTTTCATGGTCTTACTGTATTTTGTCAGCAGAACGTATTCGTATCCGCTGGCAGCATATACTGTTGTGATTCCGTTGTAACTGGAGAATAAAAGCATGGAAACCATGCAGAAGACAGCCAGTGCTGACTTTAAGAATTTCTTTTTTGTATGTATCATATGCCCCCATTTCCGGTTGCAGAAACATGCGGGACAATCAGCTTGTATAAAAATCTAGCATATCTTCTGTGTTTTGTAAAGCAATTTTTATAGTATTTTACCATGTTTATTCAGATTTCTCGGACAATGGATGCCCGGATCAGCAGCAAGCATGCAACAACCGATCAGCTCCGAAAGAGCCTGCGCATCCACAATAGTATCATTGTCCAGACACCAGATATACGTATGGTTCTGGGATTCTGTCCTATTCTCCAATCACAACCTTACAATCCTTCTTGAAACACGCGATTCCATACTTGATAAAGTTTCTCATTCCGTCCTGTCTCAGCCTATCCACATAGTCTTTTTCCTCTATCTGCTCCAACGCTTTGGCACATGCGGCATCCATATCTCCATTCTCTGCATATTTGAGTTCGATTACGATTCCAGTCCGGTTGTCCGGCACTTCAACCAATATATCGCTGTAGCCGGTTCCTGACTCGGCATTTGATTTTATAAACCAAATTGCTTTGTATCCCAGCAATCCAAGCAGAATGCCGTGATAGAAATTTTCTTTTTTTTCTTTTGCAACTGCTGTATCTCTTATGCTGATCGTGTTCCACAGATAATCCCCAAAGATCTGCTCAATTTTTTCCGGATTTTTTTCCAAAAATGCATCGCAGAACGCTTCCAGTTTTTTCCCGTCATTCCTGGATACATCGCTGAACCATTCCCTGATTTTCTTTATAAAAAGGTTTTTAATTTCCCTGTTTGGAATAGTCAGGCGGTATTTTCCGCTTTCTGTGCGTCCCTGATGCGTCAGATATCCGGTGGTAAAAAGTACACTCCACAGGTTTTCGATACTCTTATCAAGCTCATCATATGTCAGTTCCAGTGAGATTTCTTTTTCAATGCATTCTCCTGCGATCAGACGCTCGATTTCATTTTTGGTCTGGACATCTGCTTTGTCTATAAATCTGCGCACAATGGCATTGCCGCTTGAATTCGACCAGAAGTCTTCCGGCCGTGCGTTCGAATCTGCACACAGGCTTTTACAATACCGGATGACATCCCACGGGCAGTAAATATCGGTGTTTCCGAAATGATAACCATCATACCATTCCTTTGCCTCCGGATAGTGTTCCGACAGGTTATAATTTTTGAGAAGTTCCTGCACCTCCACATCCGTAAAGCCGAAACATTCGTCATACAGAACATCCAGAGCCGATAATACCTCAAAATTATTAAGACCGGTAAAAATACTTTCTTTTGTAATACGCAGACATCCTGTCAAAACTGCAAACTGCAAATAATCATTCGTCTTTAATGCCTGCCCGAAAAGTCCCCGGATAAGCGCAACCATCTCCTCATAATAGCCATACTGAAAGGCTTTATCCAATGGAACATCGTATTCATCAATTATAATAACCACCTTTTTCCCATGGTGTTTATATAAAAGCTGAGAAAGCTTTCGTATGCTGTCTTCTGTATTATCATCTGCATTCTGGAGCATCTTTGAAAACTGTTTTTTATCCTCCTCGGTCAATGCATCACTTGTTTTCAAATAATAATGTCTGTCCAATTCATTAACTATAATTGTCCGGAGCATTCTCTTTGCATCAGAAAAATACAGACCTTCCACGCCTTTGAGTGTGAGAAAAATCACTGGATATTTTCCCATATATTGTTCGCAAATTTCTTTATTTTCCGCAATATATAACCCGTCAAACAATGTCGTATCTGTACCTGTCTCAAAAAAAGCACGCAGCATACTCATATTCAATGTCTTTCCAAAGCGGCGGGGACGGGTAAAAAGAGTCACTTCGCCTCCGGTTTCCACCAGTTGTTCTATAAGCTTTGTTTTATCCACGTAATAAAATCCATTCTTCCGGATTTTCTCAAAACTGTCAATTCCAACCGGTAATTTTAAACGGTTTGCCATAGAAACCTCCCCTTCTTTTCCACAAAAAATAAGCTATGAATAGTATAACCTATCCACAGCTTATTGAAAAGTTAATTGTTTTTTCTACAACAATCCCACCAGTTCTCCCTTATTCCGGATCACCGCATCTGCCCCGGCATTTTTGCCCTCTTTGATGTCGGAAATGGTATCGCCGACTTTCATAACGGAAGACACCGACTGGATGTGAAGAGCTTGCATATTCTGAAAGATCATATACGGAAATGGTCTGCCTGCATGCCCCACGGCATCCGGGGAAAACCATGCATCCGGTACATAACCGTTTTCTTTTGCCTTTGGCACAACAATTGCCATCATTTTATCGGTGTATCCGGTTGTGGAACCGATTGCGATGCCACGCTTGCGCAGTTCTTCCATGGTCGGTTCAATGCCAAAATGCTTAAATACTTCTACAAATGCCTGCACCGGTGCAAAACATCCATAGTCAACAGTTGTTCCTGCCCAGTCAAAAATGACTGCATCAAATTTATTGTTCATTTCTATTGTAAAATCGCATTTATTCCCTTTAGAAAAGCAGAAGTTTATAAGTTGTTTCGAATTTTCATAAACTCTTTAGCATGTCGTCACAACCTGTTCATAATGCACTGGTAATATAAAACCATCAAAACAAAAGGAGCTGTTGTATTTTAACAGAACGGTGTTGGGGTGCTGTCAGTTCCGACTAAAAACAATTCGCGAAAGCGATTTCTCTTATAGATCCGCCACAGAAAAAATTCTCCTCCCGCTGTGGCGGAATTTTTTATGTTTTAGAACAATCCGCGCAGTACATCCACGCACCCGTCAATTCCAAATCTTCCGCTGTCTAAAACGAGATCATACTCTTTCAGATTATCCCAGCGGCGGTCCGTATTGGCATGATAATAATTTGCACGCTTGCGGTCAAATTTACGACGCACGGCATCCACTTCGGAAGCCGGAATGTTGTATTCTTCCATAATCCGTTTCTTTTTCGCCTCTTCATCCGAACAATGGATAAATACAGAGACCACACCATCTTTATCCTTTAAGGCTTCCGATGCACAGTGTCCCAGAAAAATGGCCGGATGATTGGCTGCAAGCCGGCGGATCACCTGCTGCTCCGCAACGTAAATATGTCCCTCACGGCTTAACATGTCCGGACTGCCTGCCGCGGTCTGCGACATCATATAGATGGAGTACAGGAAACTGTTCGTGACGGTCTCCTCATAACGCTCAATACTTTCCACCGGAATGTCTTTTTCTTTGGACACTTCCTGTAAAATCTCCGGACCATAGCAGGCAATGCCTGTCTGTTCGGAGAGCCGGCGGGCAATCTGTGTACCGCCGCTTCCATACTCTCTCTCAATCGTAATATATCTGCAATTCATATTGAAACCTCCTGTATCTTCTATTTTTGCACCACATTGCCCCATTAGTCTGGCGGTTACACGACTTTAACCCGCCTCTTCATTTCACAATGTGTCATCATGACGCCTGATCAAACTGGCTGTTGTACAGCTCCGCATAAAAACCGCCTTTTTGCATTAACTCTTCGTGGTTTCCGCTCTCAATGATATCGCCATCCTTTAACACAAGAATGAGATCCGCATCCTTAATCGTAGAAAGCCGGTGCGCAATGACAAATGATGTCCGGTTTTCCATCAGTTTGTCCATGGCATTCTGGATCTGCAGTTCCGTGCGGGTATCTACCGAAGACGTTGCCTCGTCGAGAATCAGCATCGGCTTGTCCGCGATCATGGCACGGGCGATCGTCAACTGCTGCTTTTGTCCCTGCGACAGATTGACCTGATCGTTGAGCACCGTATCGTATCCCTGCGGCAGCGTGTGGATAAAGTGATCCAGCCCGACCGCCTTACATGCCTCTTTCATTTTTTCCTCGGATGCATCCGGCGTACAGTAGATCAGATTTTCACGCACAGTTCCCTCAAACAGCCAGGTATCCTGCAATACCATACAAAACTGTTCATGTACGGCCTCCCTTTTCATGTCTTTTGTCGGCACACCATCGATGGAAATCGTTCCGTCCTGAACTTCATGGAACCGCATAAGCAGATTGACCAGTGTGGATTTTCCGGCACCGGTCGGCCCTACAATTGCAATCTTCTGTCCCGGCTTTGCCTCTGCGGAAAAATCGTGAATGATCACATGGTCGGAATCCTCATAACTGAATTTTACATGTTCAAAGGTTACTTCCCCTTTGACGGAATCCAGTTTCTCCAGCTTTCCGTTCTCATCTTCCATCTCTTCTGCCTCAAGGAATTCAAATACACGCTCTCCGGCGGCTCCTGCAGACTGCAGCGACTGCACTGCCTGCGCAATCTGTGCCAGCGGCTGGGTAAAATAACGCACATACATCATAAAGGCAACGATCACGCCAAAACTGATCTTTCCTTTAAGTGCCATGGCTCCACCGACCACGCAGACTGCAACATATCCAAGATTTCCGATAAATGTCATGATCGGCATCATCAGACCAGACAGACACTGTGCCTTAAATCCACTGTCGCGGAGTTTTGCGTTCATGTCATCAAACGTCTTTTGTGCCTCTTTTTCTCCATTATACGCCTTTACCACAGTATGACCAGCATAAATTTCTTCGATGTGACCATTAATTTCACCGAGGTGCCTCTGCTGGCGTGCAAAGTATTTCTGGCTCTTTCCCATAATGGCAAACATAATGACAAAACCGATCAGGCTGGCACCGACCGCAGTCAGCGTCATCCAGCCGTTTGTCTTTAACATCATGACAAAACTTCCGAGAAACAGGATCAAAGCAGAGATCAGGTTTCCGATACTCTGGTTTAACGACTGCCCGATCATATCGACATCGTTGGTCACGCGGGAGAGCACATCTCCGGTCGTGGTCCGGTTGTAAAACCACATTGGCAGGCGGTTGATCTTGTGGGAAATGTCGGATCGCAGACTCTGGGAAACGCGCTGTGTGACGGTCGCCATGCTCCAGCCCTGAACCGCGGAAAGCACATAACTTAACGCATACAGACATACGAGAAGCAGGCCGATCTGCATCACTTTATCCATATCAATGGAAGGTTTGATCAGTGAATAAACGGACTTAGGCAGTTGATCCATTGCTTTTAATGCACTGTCGGTATCACTCTGGTCCACACCGGACATCAGATCAAGCATCGCACGCTGATCTTCCCCGGTAATCGTCTTTTTGTCAATGGTAATATCGGTATAAAGCGCAGACTGTACAGAATCCGGCAGTTTTTTTAACGCCTTTTGCATGGCATCTGTATCCTTCTGATCGACACTGCCGAGCAGTTTCATTGTTTTCATCTGATCTTCCGCAGAAATGCTTACATCATTGACTTCTATCTCCGGCTGCATGTTCTGCGGATCTGCCATGTTCCCTGCAATGGCTGTCATCACAGTCTGCATATTTTTCGATAAGTTATCCGACATTGCTGTCGTAATTTCTTCCAGTTTGTCGGTATCCGGCGCAATTCCATCCGTGATCGCATCCGTCATATCCGAAAGTTTATCCGGCCCCGCCAGTGTGCAAACGGTTCCTACCGTAGCGCAGATAATAGCGATAATAATGATTGCCAGATACCTTTTGCAGTAGCCGAGCAGCTTTTTCCACGTACCGATGAAATCTTTCGGTTTTTCTCCACCGCCCATCGAACGTCTTCCCATCGGACCTCTTGCGGCCGGACGGTTCTGTTTCACTTGTCCCATTTTATATTCGTTCTGTTCCATTACGCAAGTTCCTCCTTTGAAAGCTGTGAAAGCGCGATCTGCTGGTAAACCTCGCAATTTTGCATCAGTTCCTCATGCCGTCCCATTCCGGCAATTTTTCCGTCTTCCAACACAATAATACGGTCCGCATCCCTGATCGTTCCGATACGCTGTGCAACGATAATGCGTGTGCTGTCTTTGCACTCTTTTGCAAGCGTCTGCCGCAAAATCCGGTCTGTCTTATAATCCAGTGCGGAAAACGAATCATCAAAAATGAGAATCTCCGGTTTTCTTGCAATTGCACGTGCAATCGAAAGGCGCTGCTTTTGTCCTCCGGAGAAATTTGCTCCACCCTGTGCCACATAGGCATCACAGCCGTCCTCAAGACCATCCACAAACTCACTTGCCTGTGCAATCGCAACTGCGCTGTTTACTTCATCCCCGGAAGCCGGATCTTTTCCATTGTCTCCGTATGCCACATTCGAGCGGATCGTTCCGGTAAAAAGTGTTGCTTTCTGAGATACATATCCGATCTTGTTGCGCAGATCTTTCTGTGTGTAGTCCCGCACATTGACACCATCTACCAGCACTTCGCCCTCCGTCGTATCGTAAAACCGCGGAATCAGATTAATGACGGTACTCTTTCCGCAGCCGGTTGCCCCGATCAGTGCAACCGTTTCACCCTTTTTGGCGGTAAAGGAAATATTCTGCAGCACATCACCGTCGGCATCCGGATAGCGGAACGAAACATTTTTAAATTCCACTTCTCCCTCAACACCGCTCTTTCCCTCCGAACGTGTGCCGTCCTCGATGGAAGGCTCGGTATCCAGTACCTCACGGATACGGTTGGCAGCTACGGAAGCTCTTGGCAGGATCATAAAGATCATAACCAGCATCATAAACGACATGACAACCTGGATTGCATACTGCGAAAATACCATCATATCGGAAAACAGCTGGATCTTGTCCGCCATCCCCACACCGTTGATCAGCACCGCACCGATCCAGTAGATGGCAAGCGTAAGTCCGCTCATGACAAGCTGGATGCTCGGCAGCATAAACGCCATTGTACGCTGCGCAAACAGGTTGGTTCCGGTCAGTGCATCGTTGGCATGTTCAAATTTATTCTCCTGATAACTTTCCGCATTGTACGCACGCACAACCGAAAGTCCGGTCAGGTTTTCGCGGGTGACGCGGTTTAAATCATCCGTCAGGAACTGGATCTTTTTAAACTTTGGTGTCACAAGCATCAGGCAGGTTCCCACAATCACAAGCAGAATCACAACTGCAATTCCGGTCGTGAGTGTCCACTCCCACTGTTTGTTGGAAATTTTGCAGATTGCCCACACTGCCATGATCGGCGCTTTGATGAGCATCTGCAGTCCCATGACGATCAGCATCTGGATCTGCGTCACATCATTGGTGGAACGTGTGATCAGGCTCGCTGTTGAAAAATGTCCGATTTCTTCCATAGAAAAAGACTGCACTTTATGAAACAGTTTTTCACGCAGCGTTGCGGCAAATCCAGTGGCGATATTTGCCGCACAGACTGCCGTGGCAATTGCTGCCACCAGACTTCCCAGTGCGCAGGCAAGCATCTTGCCTCCGGCGGTGAGGATCTCGCTCATCGTACTTCCCTCGGTCTGCACCAGCCGGGTGATATCTGCCATGTAATCCGGCATGGTCAGATCCAGCCACACCTGCAGCACGATAAAGACCATCGCAAGCGCTGCAAGTCCCCACTCTTCTTTCTTAAGATTTTTGAATAGTTTTATCATCTGCTCTTCACTCCTTTAATTTCCTAACCCATTTCTAACGTAGTTAGATATTTATTTTAAAATAAAACAGGCATAGTACCTGTATTATTTATCCCAAAATGCAATTTTCGGAGGTGACACGATCTGGCGGATCTCATTGTTGATCTCAATGTATTCCAGCAGCCGTTCTTCCCCGACCGTATCAATGATTTTTCCCATCTGCTCCTGGATTTCTTTCCATGCCTCTTTTATCATTTCTGTTCCCATATCGGTCAGGCTCACAATCGTCACACGCGCATCCAGCGGATTTTTTTCTTTTATGATCAGTCCCTTGGACTCCATTTTTCGCAAAAGTACTGCCACCCTGGCCGTGCTGATTCCAAGCGTATCACTGATTTTTCCTGCTGTGACAGGTTTCTTTTCCATATACAAAAGCCGGAGCACTGCCCCGATTCCCGCCTGTGTCTCATCCATGTGATGAAAAAATTCCCGCGGATGGGATTCCCGCATTTTCTGAAAGATCCGATGGATCTGTTCCTGTGTTGCCATAACTGCCTCCCTGTAATTGCTAACTGGGTTAGATTATAGTACGAAAAAAAACAAAGGTCAATAAAAAATCTCTAAATTTTTCATGACCTTTGTTCCAGGTATTATTTTTTCAGTGTCTTTGCCAGCATTTCCTGAAGCTTTTTCGGGTCAATCGGTTTCGACATATGTCCGTTCATGCCACTTGCGAGCGAACGCTTCACATCCTCGTCAAAAGCATTGGCACTCATTGCAAAAATCGGAATGGTTTTGCAGTCCTCCCGCGGAAGTCTGCGAATTTCACGCGTTGCTTCAAGTCCATCCATCACCGGCATCATGATATCCATCAGAATCAGATCATAGTAGCCCGGCGCAGACGCCTGCACACACGCAACCGCTTTCTGCCCGTCAGAAGCCTCTTCCACAACTATGCCGTAATCTTCCAGAAATGTGCGGATGATCTCCATATTCAGACTGTTATCCTCCACAACAAGCACGCGTTTTCCTTTGAAATCAACGGTATCCACCACACATTCTTCCGTGCTGCCACTTTCTTCCACCGGATCGAACTCCACAGAAAATGAAAAAGTACTTCCCTGTCCGGCTTCACTCTCCAGCATAATCTCCGAATCCATCATGTGAAGCAGACTTCTGCATATAGAAAGCCCCAGACCGGTTCCCTGTCTTCGCGCCACCGCCGAATCATCGGCCTGCTCAAACTGCTGGAAGATCAACTGCTGCTTTTCCTTTGCAATTCCAATGCCGTCATCCTCGACGGAGAAAAACAGTCTGGAACGACCGGCTGTTCCCTCCGTCTCTTGTATGGTCAGACACACATGCCCACCCGGATTGGAATATTTTATGGCATTACTAAGCAGATTGACAAGCACCTGGTTCACACGAAGCTCATCGCAGATAAACCAGTCATGCAACAACGCAATCTGCTGGCGGAAATGAATATTTTTCTCCGCAACTTTTGACTCCATCAACGCTCCGAGATTCTCCGCAAGTTTCCGCAGATTGCATTTTCCGTATACGAGACGCATCTTACCGCTTTCAATCTTGGACATATCGAGGATGTCGTTCAAAAGCCCCAGCAGATAATTGGACGAACTTTTTATTTTATTCAGGCACTCCGTCCGCTTTTCCTCGCTCTGCTCTTCCCGGAGTGCAATCTCCGTCATACCGATAATTCCGTTCATCGGGGTGCGGATCTCATGCGACATGCGGGCAAGAAACTCCGATTTTGCCTGCGCCGACTGGTCGTGTCGGTACTGGTTGATCCTGTTCTGGATAATTGCACAGATCTCATCCAGGTGCTTTTTATCCTGTTCATCGGAAAGCTGCGCTTTGTCCAGACCAAAAAGCAGTATACTTCCGGAATACTGTCCGTTATCTCTCATGTGATAGACCGCACCGGTTCTTCCCTCGAGAAATGCCCCAAGCGTAGGATCTGCTTTGTCTTTTTCTGTAATTTCCAGAAGCTGTCTTGTCTTTTTGTTCTCAATAAATTTTCGGAAATCCGAGCCGCTGCAGTGGATAATGCCATCCCACTCCTCATAACACGGCGTTTTTTTCCAGCAGTAAGCAAGCGTATTGACCAGATATTCCCTATTAAACTGTGTGACAACCAGATTGTTTATATGGTATGTCTCCCGCAGTTTCCAAACCAGAATATCCAGTACGACATGGAATTTTCCACCCCTGTCAAACATATTAAGCGCCAGCGAAGACAGACTTGTATTTCGCAGGCGGTCATAGGAGTCAATCCCGCGAAGTGTTTTTTCCACGGAAATCTGCTTTTCCGCAGGGGAAAGATTTCCATAAACCACGGTGTCATCCATTTTCTTTTTCGCATTTTCCAGTGCTGCTTTGACACAGGAAACGCTTTCCTGTATGGCATCATCCGGTGTCACGTTTACAATTCCGCACCGGAAATTGAGCGCCATGTAATTTTCATCGATAACCTGTGCAAAATCCCTGCGCACCTGATCCATGATCTGTGCCGCCTGCGTTTCCCCTCGGTCCGGCATCCACACCAGAAACTGATCCGCACCCGCACGCACATAAACCGCATCGTTCCAGCCATTTTCCTTACACCGTCTTACCATCGCCTGTGCAAACTGCTCAAGGAGCAGATCTCCAAATAACAGACCATACTGTTCATTGATACGCGAAAATGCCTCGATATCTGCCAGAGTCATCACACCCTGCGGATGTTTGCTCCAAATGGTCTGCAACACATCTCTGCCAGACTCTAACCGGTAAAATCCGGTAGTAAAATCGTAAATCTGTTCATTTTTCTGGGCTTCCTCCAAAAGTTTGCGCTGCTGGATATTGTGAATACAGCCGACTATCCGGTTGTCCTCTTCGTTCTCATCCCGTATGACCTTTGCAGTCATTTCCACCCATACATACGTATCCTGTCCGGTCGCACGTAACCGGAATTCCATATATAGTTTTCCGGTATCCTTTTCTTTAAATTTCCGGCATACTGCTTCCCGGTCTTCCGGGTAAATACATTCGTTGTCCAGAAATTCGGGACATTCTTTGCAATCCCAGATTCCGTCAAACTGCCTGCTGTTTACGATCTCAAGAAGCTGCTCCCTGTAACGGTAGGTAAAAAAGATATCCTGTGAACTTTCCACGGCAAGCCGGTACCTCTCTTTTTCCTCAAGCAGCAGATCCTGCGTCTGTTTCTCTGTATCTGTCAGATTTTCAATTACATCATGAAGCTCATCGATCTCAAGAATATCCGAATCCCGGAAATCATGAATCCCGGATACTCCGGCGCGCACGCTCTCCATCAGCCGGTAGACCGGATTCGTCACATACCGTACAAGAATAATCACCACAACAGCAGCAAGCACGGTACTTCCGATAATCGCAATCAACATTTTTGTATACACGCGTTCGCCAAGTCCATACACCGAATCTCCGGTCACAAAACCGCACACCGCCCACTTCGTATCACTGTACGGGACATTGGTGCTGTAAAGATTTAACGGCATGGTGATAGCATAGATATCCTGTTTTCCGACCTTTGCCCCCTCAACTTTATACAGTTGCGAATGCGACATTTTTTCAAATTTCAAGTTCTCTTTTTTCCTGTACACCGCATCATATAGCGCACCTTTTCCGACAAGTGCCTCAAAACAGCCGTCTCCCTGATCGATCATAAGTGCATATCCGGCATTTAACCCGCTGTCGAGATCTTTCACCGAAAAATAACTGTTCAGATAACTGACCGAAATTTCCACACCGAGAATCCCGTAAATTGTACCGTCATAGGCCAGCGGCACCGAATAGGTAATCATCTGGTGGCTGTCCATATAATGATCTTCAAGAATAAACGGTTTTGACCAGTAACCCAGGTCCTCCATCCTGCTGTTTGTATACTCCAGTGCGGCAACATATGGTTTATAAAAAAAGTCGTCTGAAGCCCGCTTGCCCTCGCCCTTAAACTTAAAATCGGTTGCCCATGCGCTGTCCAGCGATATTGACATTTCATGTGCCAGTTCCTTGTCTCCGCGCTCCATGAGAAGGTCGGTATTGGATGCCGTCTTCGTCTGTGGATCGGAATCCCGGACAAAAAAACCTTTGTATTCTGCCTCCGCACGAACCGGCTTTTTGTTTGCCAGTATCAGAAATGTACCGGAAGTCTCGTTGTACTGCAGATTATCTACCATTCCCGGAAAAATCTCCTCAAGATATTCCTGCTGGTATTCCTGCGAACCTAAAAACGTCTGCACATCGATCTGATGCTTTTTAAGCACCCCGGAAAGGTCATCAGACAATGCGTCACTGACCTTGTATATGGAACGCCACTTTTCCACCATGTCATTTTCGAGGATCACCTCACAGTTTTCCACCATATGGCTGTCCATCCGGATGGTATTATCCTCAAGGCTTGCCTTGAGACCGCTTGATACGAGTGTAAAAAACGGCAGGACTCCCTGTATCACAACCATAAGCAGGATCGGTGCCAAAATAATTCTTAATAGTGCCTTTTTTCTTTTTCCCACGGCATTCCTTTCTTCATTCTTACTCATTTGCCTGGATTGCATTGTTCAGTGCATTACAGAAATCCTTATACCAGCTGTCAAATGCCTCTTGTGAAATGTATTTTTTTACTGCCTCTTCTCTCGAACCCCCATTCTTTACGGCTTTATCGATTGCTTCTTTGTCTTCCTTCGCTTTATCTGAAAGGTTAAACTCCAGCACATTGCGGGCACTGTATCCATTTTCAAAACTTTTTGTTGTATAAAATTTCGTATTCTTAAAATTTGTCAGCACCGACTCAAGACAACGGTACGCTTTTTCGTTCATGTCAATGTTTTGTTCTTTTATTACTGCATCAAGCGCTTCCATGCTGTTTGCCTCTTTTAAGACAGGCATATAGCCGGATTCACATACAAACCGCAGATTCTGTTCTTTCTGCGTGAACCATTTGAGAAAAACAGACGCTGCATATTCATGTTTTTCATCCGATTTGGTGACCGCCATACCGGCTCCCTGCTGCACTTTATAGTTTTCGCCGCCTTCCATGACCGGAGCATCCATCACAATAAAGTCAATCGGATAATTTTCCGTTCCGTTCTCAACGCTGTCCGGGAAATAAAAAGAGGATGAGGTGGAACCGGTGTAAGCGAGAATATCGCCTGTCTTTACGTCATCCGAACGGAATTTTCCGTATGCGCTGAAATAGCCTTTGACATATGGAACATAGTAGTCTTCCCACAGACGGTAAATGAAATCTTTATCGGTATGAAGCGTTACCTTTCCGTCGTTCACTTCAAAAATCTCTTTTCCCATCTGTTTCATGCCAATAACAAAATAATTTCCCATGGCATCCCTGCCATAAAATGCTTTTCCGTCATCCGGCACATCCGGTGTTTTTGCATCCGTCCAGTCATAATATTTTTCCGCGACTTTTATGACCCCTTCGATTGTTTTCAGATCGTCCAGCGACACACCGGTCTCCTCGGCAAACGGTTCCCAATCCGTTTTATTGATCATCATAATCTCCGTAGATTTTGCGACCGGAAGCAGATACAGCGCTCCGTCCTCGTGAAAATATCCTTCCTGCACATAAGAATCCACATATTCCGACAGTTCTTTCTTCGTAAAATACCCGGTCAGATCAACAAGTTTTCCCTTTTTCTGCACCGAATAGGCGGTATCCGCATAGGACGAAAAAATATCCGGAAGATCTTCCGCGCCCACGTCTTTGTTGAGTGCACCCGTAACCGCTTTTTCCAGATCCGATACGGAACCCTGGCTGTATCCCTCCACATAGATGCCCTGATCCTTGCCAACGGTTGCATTAAACTCTTCCACCAGTGCATCAAACGTTGCCTGCTGGGTTCCGTTATAATAGTGCCATACCGTAAGGGATACCGGCTGATTTGGATCAAGTCTGACAGTTTTTCCCTCTTTTTTCTGTGCCAAACCGCATCCTGTCAGCATAGCTCCCAACATAACAAGCGCCAGTGCCTGTGCTACTATTCTTTTTTTCATAATCTGACTCCTCACTCAGGCGGAAACATATTGTACGCCCTTTTCTCTATTGCATCCCCATGTTTTCTTTTATTGTACCACAAAACAAAAGAAGAAATAGCCACAATTTCAAATTATGCCATACTCTAATCGATTACCTGAAATTCAGGCAATAAATAATTTATGGGGTCTGTTATAACCTGAATCTATGGAGAAATGCATCATTTATGTATTATACAGATTTATTTTTTCCTGCTATAATCAAAGCAATTACAATAATTTTAAACGAAAGACGGTATTAAAATGAAAATTTCTGACGCATGTAATCATAAAAAAAGCTTATCTTTTGAGATATTTCCTCCGAAAAAGGACAGTGAACTGAAAAATATTGACGCAACACTTGAAGTGCTGTGCGAACTGCAGCCTGATTTTATCAGCGTGACGTTTGGCGCGGGCGGCAGCTCAAACTGTAACCGCACGATTGAACTTGCCAAAAAGATCAAGCAGAACTACCACGTGGAGCCGGTCGTACACCTGACCTGCCTGCATTATAACCGCGCGGAAATCGATGAATTTGCCAAAATTCTTACCGCAGAAGGCATCCAGAATGTGCTGGCGCTGCGCGGAGACCGAAATCCGGACCTCACAGAAAAGAATGATTTTAAACATGCATCCGATCTCATTTCCTATCTGAAACCGAAGGGGGATTTCTGCTTCTTAGGCGCCTGCTACCCGGAATGTCATCCGGAATCCGCCAATAAGATTGAAGAAATCCATCACTTAAAGGAAAAGGTATATGCAGGAGCGGAAGTGCTGCTTTCCCAGTTGTTTTTTGACAACACACAATTTTACCGTTTTGTGGAAGACTGCCGGATCGCAGATATCAATGTGCCAATCGTTCCGGGCATCATGCCGGTTATCAATGCCGCGCAGATCAAGCGCATGATTACGATGTGCGGAGCTTCTTTCCCGGAGCGTTTCCAGAAGATTATTCATAAATTTGAAGATAACAAGGCAGCTTTATTTGATGCGGGTATGTCGTATGCGTTAAGCCAGATCATTGATCTGCTGGCAAACGATACTGACGGAATTCATCTGTATACAATGAACAATCCTGTGGTTGCCCGCAGAATCTGTGAGGGAATTCAGAATATTATATAGCATTATATTGTTGGCAGGACATGTATAGAAAATCTTTATCTCTATGTCCCGCCTCACATGGAAAATGGGACATAATCACCGGCTCCTGTCGCAAGTGCACAGGTATTATTTGCCCGGATGTAATCCTCAACTACAGGCTTTAACTCTTCCTGTGGGAGTTCAACCCGTTCCTTATGATTCCAGTATTCTGCTGCTTTTTTAAATTGTTCATGTGTCATAGTCATCATCTTCTGAATTTATTTTATCCGATCAATACTTTTTTGCCATCAAATGCAAACCCGTAATGCCGGATATTTTCTTTCTTCACACCATGTGCAATCAATTCCGCGTCATAATTTTTGTTTTCGATCTGGTCAAGTGCACACTGCACCGTCTCTTCCAGATTTTTTTCCCGGCTGCTGTTATACACTTTAAACTCCAGAATGATTGCCGGATATTTTTTATATTGCGCTTTTCGCGGAATCATCATGACATCATAACGTCCAAAACCACTTTCGCGATTCGATTTTATTTCATAAATATCCGCTTGGTCTGCCATAAGCCCCAGCACAAATCCATGATAAAACCGCTCCGGTTCCGTATCACTTCCGGAAGTACTTTCAACATCAAAATAACTGAATGTTGCCATGGAAATCTTATTCATGTAATAATTCATCGCTTCCACGTCTCCCTGAAGCAGTGCTTTTACAAATCCATTATAATTGGATAGCGAACACTCAAACCAGCCTTTAAACATATTGGAAAACATACTCACAGTTTCAAGATTTGTGATCGACAGGGTGTACCACGGCTCGCGCGTCATTCCTTTGTATTCCACATGCTCTGCTTTCAGATATCCCCCCGCCAGAAGCAGGCTCCATACCGCATTTTCATTCTGCTCCAGTTGTTCAAAAACAATCTGTTCGTCTATATTTACCGTTATTGTTTTTCCATCCAGAAGCGTTTCCATCATGGTTTTCATTTCACCGGAAGCTTTCTGCAATAACTGATTGATCAGACGATTGGAACTGGTAGCCGCCCAATATGGATACAATTGTTTTTTTGCAAGATAATTGGTGATGGACCATGGATTGTAAATATCCGTATGGGAACCAAACGTAAAACCGTCATACCAGCGCTTTACTTCTTCCTTATGATCTGTTAATTGAAACGCCTCAAGTGCGGCAAACACTTCTGCCTCCGTAAACCCGAAACTCACAGCATACTGGTCAGAAGTCGTTGTAACAACATTCAGATTATTCAGATCCGAAAACATGGACTCTTTGGATACTCTTGTAATCCCTGTCATGACCGCACGCTCCATACAGGCATTTGTCTTAAATGTCGCATTAAACAGATTGCGCAAAAAGGAAGTCATTTCTTCCCAGTAACCGGAAACATACGCTTCCTGCATCGGTGTATCGTATTCATCCAGTAAGATAATTACTTTTTTCCCATATGCATGCTCTAAATATCTACACAAATAATTAAGGCTGTCACACGCCGTAATATCATCCATTTCCGCCATCTCTGTCAGAATGTGCCGGTATGCCATTTTTTCGGATTCCATAAGTTTTTCATTTTCAAGCAGATATTCATAATCCTGATACAGACTTACAATCCGGGATTTGACCTGCTTTTTGGCATCCGATATATTATCCGCCTTTACCGATGCAAAACTCAGATATAAAACAGGATATGTGCCCTGAATCTGCCGGTACCCGGAATCCTTCCAGATATCCAGCCCTTCAAACAAATCTCCCCTGTCTGCATATTTATTGGAAAAAAAGCAGTTGAGCATACTCATATTAAGTGTTTTGCCAAAACGTCTTGGGCGTGTGATCAGCGTAACATCGTCCCTGCAGTCCCACCACTGCCGTATGAAATCTGTCTTATCAATGTAAAAGCACTGACTTTCCCTTAATGCTGCAAAATCCTGTTTGCCAATACCAATCTGTTTTTGCATAGTTCTACCCGCTTTCCGCTGTTTTGTGCGTTTCATTACCTATTATCCATAATAACAGATCGCTTTTTAAAATACTACCATGCAATTATTTTCCTAATAATGCATACGGATTACCAATCCATTTCTATTCTCCCGGAAACCACAGTATGAGCTGATACACCGCTTCTTTTTGATTTACCACGCATTCTCCATGCATTTTGCGCATCATATTTTTAATACTCTGAATACCAATTCCGGTACTTTCTACTGGATTTCCTTCTGGTGCGATTATATTTTCAAAACAAAATCCAATGCGGTCGTTTGCCTGCTGCTCAAATATGTGAACCGGCTCCTTCCGGTCAGCATATTTTAAAATATTCGAAGCAATATTATCCATAATCCGTGACATATATGCATCCGATATGCAAATCCTCTGTTGCGGCCAGTCCACGGTAAAATCGACCTGCAGGCCATTTTGTTCCAGATAACTGCAAAATTCGGAAAACAAATCATAAAACAGCAATTCACAATTCTGTGGTTCTTCCAATGTAATCTCTTCTGTTCCGGAAACAAGTGAATACTGAAACAGATTATCTGTCAGTTGTTTCAGGTTCCGGGCTTTCTTTTCAATTTTTTCCATATAATGCTGTTGTTTTTCGCTTTCCAGATCCGGGTTCTTTTTCAATATTTCCGTATAAAGCAAAATGGATGTAATCGGAGTCCGCAGGTCATGGGACATTTCTGTGAGCATTTTCTTATTTTCTTTTGAAATTTCTTCTTCCTGCTCCATGACATTTTTCAGTGCCAGACGCATCTCATCAAGATTTCGTGCCAGTTCGGCAATTTCATCTTTTCCCTGCACTTCAACGGGATAATCCAGACTTCCGGATTTTAATATTTCAATTTCATCCCGCAATTTTACGATATAACGCATTTTTCTGCGAATTCCCCATAAAACAAGTACAAGAAATATCAAAAAAGCGATCAATAACTCTATGATCTGCGCATAATGATAAAACTGATAGGTATACATTCCCACAATACTGACTTTTGCACTTCCATCACGAAAACGGACAGAATAATAGGCTTCCCAGTCAAAATCACCGGCACTGATCCGGTCATCCCATACATCTTCGTCCGGATATGCAGAATCAAATACCTGAATATCATCCTTAAACACCTGCATATAAATAATTCTCTGCTTCTGCACCCACTGGTACAGTTTTTTTGCATCTTTCGAGGCAATGTTATTGTCGGTTACATAATCCTGCAATTTTTCTATGTACTGGCTGTTCTTTCGTTCCCCATAATCCGATTGATACAGATAATTATCAATTAAAAATTCTCCCCCAAACTGCAACAGTCCAAAAACCAGAACAGAAATTCCTGCCGCTGTCACCAGAAGCACCAAAAGCTGTACATACAAAGAATGTTTTTTACTTTGGATCAAATTTATACCCCTTTCCCCAGACGGTTTTAATATACTGCGGATTCTTCGGATCTTCTTCAATCTTTACCCGCAGATTCCGGATATGGACCATAACCGTTCCGTTACAGGAATAAAAATATGGCTCATCCCACACACTTTCATACAGATTCTGCGCAGAAAAAATTTTCTGTGGATGCTGCATCAGCAGCCGTAACATCCGATACTCAATATCCGACAGCTCCAGAGACTTGCCTTTTATGAAACTTTCATTATATTCTGTGTTCAACCGTAATTCTTTATATTCCAGATAAGAATCCTCCAGCTTCTGTTCCTCCTGTGCCCTGCCACAGTAAATATTATAACGGCGGACCAGAGCTTTCACTCTGCCAAGAAGTTCCGCATAGGAAAAAGGCTTCGGCAGATAATCATCCCCACCAGCCATCAGCCCGATCAATTTATCGGATTCCTGGGCCTTTGCCGTAAGAAACAATACCGGTACATTGGATATCTTACGGATTTCCTCACAGGTACGAAGTCCTGACATGCCGGGCATCATAATATCAAGAATCACAAGATCCAGTTCCTCACTGAGCATTTTAAGCCCTTTTTCTCCGCTTTCTGCCTCCAGCACACCGTAATTTTCACTTTCCAGCAAAATGCGCACCCCCTCCCGGATATCCGCATCATCTTCTATAATCAATATCTGATTTTTGCTCATCTTTCTTCACCTCACTCTTCTATCATAGCATACGCCCCTTCCTTCCGGTACTGCAATTCCTGTCTTATTTTTTGTTCGTATTTCTTACATAACGTTCCCCAGGAGGCATAACGTTTCTCTCCTCTGTGATCCTGCAATTCATAATGTTCTGCCAGATACTTTCCCAGAAATCGACTGGTTTTGGTTGCTCCCCACACATTCAGGTGATCCCCGCCATCGCGGGTATCTGTCTGCCAGTCAATCTTTATTTCATCCGTTTTCAGATTCAGATCCAGATATGCCATCTTATGTTTTCCGGCATAAGACTGCAATGCATTATGTTTTTCCATCGAATAATTTTTCGGGGATGGCATACTGACCAAAAGAAACTGTGCCCGATTTTCTTTGCATAGTTTTCTGATTTTATACAGCCACATACGGTTTTCCTTAGAAACAGGCTTTCTCCCTTCAGATGCAGACATATAGGTTCCCATGGTATAAGGATATCCTGTGCTGCGTAACAGATAACCTTTATAATTTTGTCTGTCATATCGTTTTCCAAACAAAACGGTTTTCCACATATCGTGATACTGAATTATCGGAAACCACTGCTCCGCTTTTTGTGAGATAAAAGATTTCATTCCTTCCAGATTTCCCTGTCTGCGATACAGCACATTGGATTCCAGCACTACAAGCTTTATTTTCTGGTTCTCAACCGCCTTTTTTATCGTCAGATATGTATCCTGCATTTTCTGTCCGGACTGTGCTCCAACCATAGATGCAATTCCATAATCTTTCCACATCTGCATAGGCGAAAATCCACTATACGCCAGACTGTCACCCACAAAAAGCACATCAACGGTATTCTTTGGTTCCTTCTGTATCTGCATAAAGCTTAAATTTTTTCCTTTTAACAATCCAATGTCCTCATTTGCTGCATGCACCAGAAACTCTGATAAAATAAAACACAGCATAAACAAAATGCCAAAAAAGGCAACTTTTCTTTTAAAACCCTGCATAAATCAAATCCACCTTCTGATATCCCACGCCATACGCTCCAAAAATTATCACAAGAAAAAACAAACCATAATAACAACACCAGCGCAGTGGAGTTTTCAGACCTGCAATCGTTTCATGGACACAGATCTTGTGCTCTTTCATTCTTCCAATAACTGCAACAAGAAAAACGCCCGCCAGAACGATTATCCAGTCACAATAATCCAGCCGGAACCGTGCAAACGTTCCATCGAACAATGGTGTAAGGGAAAACCTGTGAAATATGCTCCCAAACATCTGAAAACCTGCTGCGACATCTTTTGCTCGGAAAAACATCTCCCCTGTAAATATAATGATCCATGTTTTTGCAACAGACAGAAACGGAATCTGCGGCAGTTTCTTCTTTACCGGTTCCAGTGCAACCTCCAGCATCAAAATTACAAAATAGTACATTCCATAAAATATATAATTCCACTGTGCCCCATGCCACCATCCGTTTCCAAGCCAGACAGGAAATAACGCAAGCGCAGATACCCCAAGTTTTGTGATATATTTTCCGCAATGTTTTTTCCCGAAACGTGACCATTTCTTTACCAGTCCCGATACCGACACCGGATAAAATACATACGTTTTAAACCACGCCCCCAGTGTAATGTGCCATCTGCGCCAGAATTCCGATGCACTGCGAGATGCAAATGGCTGTCGGAAATTTTCCGGAAGCGTAATGCCAAACATCCTGCCAACTCCCAGCACGATATCCATACCGCCTGAAAATTCCATATAAAGCTGTACCGTATAGCAAACTGCGCCTGCAAGAATGACAACACCACTATACTGCCGGTAATTGTTAAAAATAATCTGCACCGGAATACTCAGCCGGTCCGCGATTACCATCTTTTTAAACAATCCCCACAAAATGCGAACGCCACCATCCGTCAGCTGCTTTTGCGTAATTGGTTTTCCTTCCCATAATGCATCTGCCGTCTGACTGTACATACTGATTGGTCCTTCCATGATCTGTGGAAAAAAGGCAAGAAACAGTGCCAGTTTCCACGGACTTTTTTCTACCACAATTTTTCCCCAGTAAACATCCGCCAGATAACCGATTGCCTGTAAGGTATAGTAGGAAATGCCAATCGGAAGTATGAGTTTTCTTAAAGTGAATGCTTCTCCCAGGCCCAGATGTCCCATGACCACATTTGCATTCTGTGCAAAGAAATTATAGTATTTTAAATATGCCAGTATTCCGAGTAAAACTAAAATTCCAAATGTCAGCAGTCGTTTTGCCTGTTTTTTATGTTCTTTTCCAAAGTGCTGCAATCCAACACTGATTCCATACGTAAACAGTGTTGTTCCGATCAGAACAAGTACGAGCAGTCCACTGAATGAGAAAAAGTATACATATCCCGCCAGCAGAAGTACAACCCAGCGCCATTTTTGTGAAGTAAGCTGATACACAAGCAGTACAACCGGTAAAAAAATAAACAGGAATTCCGCTGATGTGTACGCCATGTTATGCCTCCAGTCTCTGAATCATGGCATAGATTGCTTTTACCGAATTAAAATTTGCCGGAACCAGTTCAGAAGCATCAATATCCACACCAAACGTATCACTGATTTCGCTGACCAGCGTAATAATTGCAAACGAATCAAGAATATGCTCATCAATCAATGCGGTTTCTTTTTCCCATGCAATTGTGTCATCCATTCCATTTAATATTTCTAATAACTCGTCCATTTTTTATCTTCCTTTCCATATTGTATCCATAGGTTTCCTGCTCCCGGCGTACTTTTTCCCAGCCTCTTGTTTCCCGGTAAGTAACCACCGC
>ERZ808240.1643-NODE-1643-length-27015-cov-6.781083_pt1 | contig 27015 bp, 26 predicted proteins | sample MGYA00521084_ERZ808240 | MGnify/ENA primary metagenome ERZ808240 (study PRJEB31516, sample SAMN03275571) | gut metagenome | biome: mammalia-associated habitat; material: feces | host: Papio cynocephalus | place: Kenya | collected 2012-08-06 ... | reverse complement strand
AACGTATGGCAAAAGACGCAAAAACCATCCGGGAAGAACTGGCCCGGCCATTTGCACCGGAGGATTTGGAATGGCGCATTCAGGTAACGTCGAAAGACAAGACCAGCGGCCTTGCCATTCCTTATGTCACGAACCGCGCCATTCAGGATCGTCTGGACGAAGTCGTGGGGCCGGAGAACTGGTACAACGACTACAGGCCGTGGCATGGAAACGGGAAAAAGGACGCGCAGATCTGTGGCATCTCCATCTACTTTGAGGGCAAAGGCTTCATTACGAAGTGGGACGGTGCGGAGGATTCTGACATTGAACCCATCAAGGGCGGATTGTCGGACTCCATGAAGCGATCCGCTGTGCAGTGGGGCATTGGACGTGTTCTCTACAAGATGACAAAACCGCTTTGGGTCAGCGTGGAGCAGAAAGGAAATTCCTGCGTCATTCGTGACAGTGAGCGGCCGAAGCTGAATGCCGCGTACATGGAACTGCTGGATAAGCTGCATCTGATCCCCGCCCCTCCGGGCGCGGCGCAGGCGCAGCTCAGCTACAAGCGTGACGGACAGGCAGCGCAGCAGACGCAGAACGCTGCACCGACGGCCACGCCGCAAAAGCAGCAGCAAATGCCGCCGCAGCAAGCACAGCAGTCTCAGCCGCTTCCGTTTACGACGCGGCAGGTCTGCCAGTACGTTGTGGTATCGGTGCGCAACCAGCAGGATATGTCCGGTCAGCCGTTGGTCTGCGCCGTGCTGCAAAATGCAGAGGGCAAGCAGGCGAAGGTCTACGCGCAGGGCAGTCACCCGATGCTCATGCCCGGTGCACAGCTCTATGACGCGCAGGTCACGATGCGGAAGCAGGGAAACGTTGCATTTTATACGCTGGACGGCTACAAGGTCGTGCAGCAGGCAGCGTAAGGAGGCAGAATGGAAAAAATCAAAGGCTTTCAGATCACCGGCATGACCGTCTCCGGCTTCAAATGCTATGAAGCGCCTATATTTGTTTGCAGCAACAGCTGCTTGGCGCGCTCGATGCGCGCGAGCTTCAGGTAGTTGCTGAAGCTGACACCCTCTTCCTTGTGGAACAGACGGCAGAAATAGATCTTGGACAGGCCAACATGGTCGCTGACGAGCGCCATGTCGAGCGCGGGATCTGGCAGATGCTCGTTTACGAACTCCTTGGCGAGCTCGATCAAGTGATTGGACTGTCCGGTTGGCTTTTGAAACAACTGACGCAGAAGCTGCTTGGTTGCATCCATGATATAGTTGACCTGTTCAGAGATACGGCGGCGCTTCTGGAGTGCGGAGATCGAAAGGCCCAGCGCTTCAAGCTGCTCTGCGGGCATGCCGAGCCGCATGCTCTCCATCAGAATGGAGTGCAGATAATCGGCACAGAAGGAGCGGACGTGCGCCGAGCCGTCGCCGTCGCGCACGGAAATTGCATGCAGGTGGGTCTCGATGGCGACGACGAGCTCGTCGAGCTTGTTTTCACGGAACAGTGCGAGCAGGTACTCCTGCAGCTGCTGCGGATCCGGAAGCGAGGGCTCAAAATGGCGAATGTTTTTATAATGGATGATATCGTCCTCGCGCAGAACGTCCTGATAATTGAGCGCGACGATCGCTTCGGCATAGCTGAGCGGACAGTCGGTGAGCGAGGAAACAACACAGCCGATTCCAGCGTGCAGGCGGCAGTCCGCAACCAGCAGAAGCTTATTTTGCAGCATGGACAGCTGCTCTTCGATGAAGTCATCCGGTGTTCCGGCGGGGATATTCAGAAGACAGTTGAAAATGTCGTGGCTGTCCTCCGCGCCGCATGGCTGCAAGCCTGCTTCACGTAGTTCGCTGAGAATGGTATCATAAAGTGCCAGTTTCGTTTTGGAACCGCTGCGGCGGTTCGGATATTCCAGTTCCATTGTGACGACAGCAAAGGCTTCGTTTTTCAGTATGATGTGCAGCTCGCTGCAGCGCTTCCGCAGGATATCTTCCGTGCCCTCCGGTGACCGGAGCAGCTTCTGCAAAAACTGTGCCTGCAGCTGCGGCAGATAATCCGATACGATCCGATTGAGCGTTGCATAACGCTGAAAGGCTTCGCGCTTGCTGTAGAAATAGTCGAGCGCCTTTTGCAGGCTGCGCGTCAAATCCTCCGGGAAAATCGGCTTGGAGAGCAGATCGACCGCGCCCAGACGCACGGAGTGCTTGGCATATTCAAAATCAGTATAGCCCGTGATGACGATGAAGCGGACGTCCGGATCGAGCGCCGCAATGGCATCCGCTAGCTCCAGACCGGAGATGATGGGAATACAGATATCCGTGATGATAATTTTCGGGCGGTGCAGCAAATACAGCTCCATAGCGCTGTCGCTGTCCGCGGCTTCACAGACTACACGAAGGCCGAGCGCCTTCCAGTCGATCATGGCCTTCAGCCGCTGCCGGACGGTCAGATCGTCGTCGATCAGCATGACGTCATACATAGCGGCACCTCCTTACTTTCCTGCATATAGCGTGATATAGATGACGGCTCCATGGCTTATGTATCTCCAGTGGGCATCAGCAGCGTGACTTTTGTGTATTCGCTGACTGCGCTGTCGATCTCCAGTCCGTACCGTTCGCCGTAGGTTCGCCGGATTCTCCAGTTTACGTTGTAAAGTCCGAAAAAATGCATATCCGCGGGAGGCGGGTAGCAGCGGAGCGTCTGACGGATGGACTCCAGCTCCTGCGGCATGAGACCGATGCCGTTGTCGGTAATGGTCAGGCGGAAAAAGTCCTTGTCCAGACTTGCGTCCATGGTGATAAGACCGTCGTCGCGGTAACCGTCAAAGCCGTGCAGGACAGCGTTTTCTACGATCGGCTGAATACTGAGCTTGATGATGATATGCGAAAGAAATTTCTCATCGATCCGGTTTTCCAGCCGGATATTTTTTTGCCGCGCCAGATGCTGGATCTGCAAATAATACTGCACGAGCTGGATCTCGTCACGCAGCGGGATCATGGGTTTTCCGCGGGAAAGTGAGGATTTGAAAAAGCCGCTCAGTGCTGTGACCAACTCGGTGGCGCTCTGCGCGTTTCCACTCTGCTGGAGCCAGAGGACTGAGTCTAACGTGTTATAAAGCAGGTGCGGATTGATCTGCGACTGCATGAGCCGCAGTTCCAAATTCTGCGCGGCGCGCAGATCTGCTTCGCGCACACGCTGCGCGGCGACAAGGCTGTCTAACATATTGTTGATCTTCTCAGACAGGAACGCGATCTCGTCGACATCGGCCGTGGAGCAACGGAGGTCGATCTCGCCGCTGTCGATGCGTTTCATTGTACCAGTCAGATCCTGAATAGAACGGGAAAGACTTCCGGAGAGCTTGATTGCAGAGGCCAGCGCAATGGCGGCGCTGGCGACCAGAAGCGCACAGACGGAAACGATATACTGATTCATCTCGCTGCGCGCAATGCCGGTATAATCGTTGAACGGAATCACCAGAAGGCCGCCGCCGTCCAGTACGCTCCGGCAGGAGAGCATGACGGTTCGGCCATACCGGTTTTTGTAGGAAAGCGTCCGTGTGCCGGATTCGGTCTTGAACAGCTCTCCACGGCTGTCGTCCTGATAGACGCTTCCAACGGTATATTGTTCAGCAGAAGCATAGATAACACCGTCGTGCCCAAGGATCATACCGCCGTCGGCAACGTCGGAAAAAGTATGACTGAGTTCGTCGGGATCTATCGCAAAGAGAAGGACGCCAAGCTTTTCCATCGTTGCGGAATCGTAGACGAAGCGGATGCAGAATAGCTGGGAAATGCAATAGCTGCTGTTGGTTTCCTGCAGTTCGCAGACGGCCCACTGCGTGCGAATATAGTCGCTCTGCGGGTTCAGCCCGCGTGCGGTAAGCAGCGCGAGGACATCCTCGTAGCTGGAAAAGCAGGCGCGGTAGTTTGTTGAGTATGTATAGGACAGGCCGTTTTTCAGGTGCAGCTCGACCAGCGGGAAGCTGACGCCGTCTGAGAAGGCGCTGCTGACATGATTGCGGATCTGCCCGGCGATTTGACCGCGCAGAGACTCCGCGTCTGCGTTGCTGGACTGCCCGGCGGCTTTGCGCAGGGGATCGATCCGGAGCATCTGCGTCGTCCAGTCCTGTACGGACTGGAGATAATCGTCCAGCGCCTGCCCGGCGGAAGCAATGTTGCGCTCCGACAGCTTACTGCTGAGTGCCCGCAGCTCTCTGGACGCCAGCCGGTAGGAGCAGACGCCGACCAGAAGCACAGACGCGACGCAGATGCAGCTCAGGCACAGCGCCAGCCGGCGCTGGAAGGAATGCCCGTAGAGCCGTCGAAAGAGATGAATCATAAAAACCTCCGGGCGCTCAGATCTGTGACAGCGCGGCGCAGCCGCGCATATAGTCCTCCCGCAGCTGCGGGAACAGCCGTAGCGCATTTTCGAACAGAATTTTTTTCTTTTCCGCCGTGTGCAGAAGCGCACAGTCGATCCGGGCGCGCTGCGCAGGGCTAAAGTAGCAGCCGGAGTCCGTGCCGAACAGGATGCGATCCGCGCCGACGGCCTGTACGGCGCGCTCGAGCAGATTCATCTCCATGCTGTGCCAGCTGGAGGTATCGGTGTAGAGATTGCCGGCTTTGCTCTGCTCAATCGCACGGCACTGGTGCATCCCATCGCCGTCCGGGCTGCAGCCGAGGTGTGACAGGACGGTGGTCACGGTCGGATGCCGGTCTGCAAACGGAACGAAGTCCTCCGGCATGCAGCCGGCTTCGCCGGTGTGCGTGACGATGGGTACGCCGAGCTGCTCGGCAAAGGCATAGACCGCTTCGCCATAAGCTGAAATAGAGTAACTGTGGACGGGCGGGTGGAGCTTCAGCCCCAGACACTGCCCGGATGCAAGCAGTCGCTCGGCCTGATGGAAGCTTTCCGGAAGACGCGGGTCGAGCGTCACAAGCAGCTTGACGCGTGGGACGCCGGACAGCTCATGCAGTGCTTCTTCGTTCCAGCGGAGGTCTGCTCCACCGACAGGGAAGAGCGTCCCGAGATGGCTGACGCAGGAGACGGCGACATTGGCGTATGCACCGTTGCGCAGCAGCAGGGAAAGCTCGCCTGGCATCTCGGCCTGCGCCGATTGAAGCTGCGGCCGGGGCAGATTCCAGCAGCCGTAATGCGCGTGGATATCGATGGCGGGCAGCGCACGGAGCGCGGGAAGATGATGCAGATCATTCATGACGGGAAACTCCTGACAGGTATTTTATACACGATAACACGAAATGCCGTCAAGGACGGAAAAACCATCCAGTTTGCTGCGCGGCGTTTCTGATCTGTATCTCATTTTACACGATTCCGCACGCGGCGTCTCCCCGAAATATTAACAAATGGTTTGATATATTACCCTCTTTCGTTCAAAGCGTTGACTTTGACGGCTGGGCTTGTTAGCCTGAAACTACGAACGGCGCATACCGCGTCGAAATACTGGACATGGAGGAAGAATCATGAAACGTTACCTTGCATTGCTCCTCGCACTCGTCATGCTCCTCTCGCTGGCCGCCTGTACAAAGGCACCTGCGCAGACTGTAGACGAGCAGACTCCCGAAACGACCGGAACCACCGAAACAGCGACCGAACAGACGTCTGAACAGCCTGCGGCAGAGAGCGGAACGCTCAAGCTCGTTTGGCATCAGACCATCGGTATTGACACCCTCTTTGAAAACCCGTGGAGAGACATGCAGAGTCTGTACCCGTACATGGTGTTTGACCGCCTTGTGAGCGTCAACGGCTCCGGCGAATATGTCATGGGTCTGGCGACTGATTATACAGTCAGCGACGACGGCCTGACCTACACGTTCACGCTCCGTGAAGGTGTGACGTGGCAGGACGGCGAACCGTTTACGGCAGAGGACGTTGTGTTCTCGCTCTGGGGCAACCTTGCAAATCCGAACACAGCGATCGGCAAGTCTGAGATCAGCTGCATTGAAGGCGCAGACGCTGTCAAGAACGACGGCGCGGAGACACTGTCCGGCGTCAGCGCGGACGGCAACACCGTGACGGTAAAGCTGACGGCTGCGAACCGTGGCTTTATGGTCGGCATCGCACAGATCGCCATTCTGCCCAAGCATGCGTTTGAAGGTGTCGCTGCAGCGGATATCGATACGAACAGCTTCTGGGAGAAGCCCTTCGGCACCGGCGCATACAAGATCGATCAGGTTTCCTTCCCCGATTATTTCACCTGCGTGCGCAACGACGCTTACTGGGGTGAGCCTGCAGGCATCGAAAATGTCCTGTTTACCAGCTATGCGACCGGCGGCAACGACGCAGTCGTCGCTTCCATGATCGCGGGCGATTTGGACTTTGCGTATGGCAACGCAGTCAATGACATTGCTGTTGCCGACAACATCAAGGCGCAGAATGCCGATGTCGAGAGCTATCTGCTGACCTCGAACTACATGCGCTTCTTCATCTTCAATCAGGTCGGTGCGTCCGACGGCCAGGAAAACCCGGGCATCAAGGACAACCGTGTCCGTCAGGCTATCAACCTGCTGATCGACAAGGAAGCATTTGCAAGCCTTTACGCCGGTCAGGCCGAGGCGAAGACCACCTATATTCCGATTGCCAATCCGTATTACAACACCGATATTGCACCGTTTGAGCGCGATGTAGAAAAGGCCAAGGAACTTCTGGACGAAGCTGGTTTCGACTACTCCAAGAAGATCCGCATTTGCTACTACTATGACGATCAGACGACCGTTGACGCGATGGATCTGGTATGCCAGAATCTTGCTGACGCAGGCATCACGGCAGAGGCCTTCCTGGCAACCGGCGATCTTGGCTCTGTCCTGTACGAGGTCCACAATTACGACCTGATGTACGCTGGTTGGAACAAGCTTGATCCGGTCATCCTCTATACCAACTTCACTGTTGGCGGCGGCGAAGACCCGATCATGGGCGATGAAGAGACCCGCCGTGAGATCTTCAACACCCTGCTCGACGAGTATAATGCCACCACAGATGATGCTTCTGCGAAGGAAGTTGCGTATGAGATCCAGGCAGCAGCAATGGAATACATGGCCACCGCACCGATTTACGGTCTCAACACGGTCTTCATCGCCAACAGCGCGCATGTGAGCATCCCGTCCGATGTTCTCGTCCGGGACAACAGCTACACCACCGATTGGCAGTTCAGCGGCTGGAAGCTGGTCGGATGATCCTCTGAGCAAGTCCGGCTCTGGCCGGGCAGCCCTGCAATGAGTCTGGCGGGCGCACTATGATTTCAGGCATAGTACGCCCGCCTTATCGTAAGCAAAACCTGAAAGATTCGAGGTAGATATGCTCAAATATACACTCAAACGTCTGCTGGAGCTGATTCCAAAGCTTCTGATCATTTCGCTTGTGATCTTCTTCGCGCTTCAGTTGCTGCCGGGCGATCCGATCACAAGATCGGTCTCACCGGACGTCTATAAGAACATGAGCGCGGAGCAGTTGGAAGCGCTGCGCGAAAGCCTGGGCCTGAACCGGCCGCTTCCTGTGCAGTACCTTTCGTGGCTCGGTAATATCCTGCGCGGCAATTTTGGCTATTCACAGGTGACGGGCTCCGACGTCGGCAAGATGATGGCCGGACGCCTGCCCGCGACCATTGAGCTTGCGATCTTCGCGCTGATCGTCGCAAATTTTCTCGGCCTGCTGTTCGGCTATCTGGCGGCAACGCATAAAAACAGCTGGCTCGACTACGCCAATACGACCATCGGCGTCATTGGCATCTCCGTTCCGGAGTTCTTTTTCGGAATTTTGTTCATTCTTCTGTTTGCTTTGCATTTAAAGTGGTTCCCGACGGGCGGCCGCATGACGGCAGGCGTCAACACCTTTGGGGACCGGCTCAAATATATGGTGCTGCCGGGGTTCAGTCTTGGCATCTCCCTGATCGCAACGCTGATGCGCTTTACGCGCGGCTCGATGCTGGACGTTTTGAACAAGGATTATATCAAAACGGCGCGCAGCAAAGGCCTGCCTGAGTGGAAGGTCAATTTCAAGCACGGTTTCCGCAATGCACTGATCCCAGTGATGACGCTGCTGGTGTTCCGGCTGCCCATTCTGGTCAGTGGTACGGTCGTAATTGAAAGCGTCTTCAATTATCCCGGTATGGGTGCGATGGTGCTGGACGCACTGTCTGGCAGTGACGTGCCGGTAGTTATGCTTTCTACAATGGTCATCGCGGCCGTGACGCTGGCGGCGAGCTGTCTTGTCGATATTTTGACGGCTGCGCTCGACCCGCGTGTGCGCCTGAATTGACGGTGGTGAATACAATGAAAAAACAAACTGCATATAAATCCAGTCTGGCCAGACGGAATCTACAGAAATTCTGCGCGAACAAAATGGCGATCGCCGGCTGCGCGCTCATGACGATCATCATTCTGGTATCGCTGGCTGCGCCGCTGCTGACGCCGTATGATCCGACGTTTATGGACGTGACGCAGAAGGCGCTTCCCGTTTCGCGCGAGCATCTGCTCGGCACGGATCGCATGGGACGCGATATTTTGGCAAGGCTTCTGTACGGCGGCCGGGTCTCAATCCTCATCGGACTTGCCAGCGCTGCAGGTGCCAGCCTGATTGGCGTTGTACTTGGCTGCATTTCGGGCTATTACGGCGGTGTAGTCGATAAGGTTCTCCTTTATATCTCCGAGCTGTTCATGACATTCCCTAGAACGCTGCTGGTGCTTTTGTGCGTCGGTCTTGCGGGACAAAGCACCGCCAATATCATCTGGATCTTTATTCTGACGGGCTGGTCTGGCACACATCGGATCGTACGTGCAAAGATCATTTCCCTGCGGGAAGAACCGTTTATCGAAAGCTGTATCGCAAACGGCGTCAGCGGATGGTCAATCATGTTCCATCATCTGATGCCCAATACGCTCGGACCGATCATCGTGGACGCGACGCTCTCTGTGGCGAGCTATATTCTGGCCGAGGCCGGACTGAGCTTTCTCGGCATGGGCGTGCCGTCCAATATCCCGACGTGGGGAAATATCATCAACGCGGCAAAACGTTTGGATATTATCCAGACCATGCCGATGCTCTGGATCGCGCCGGGCGTTGCAATCTCTCTGTTTGTGCTGAGTATCAATTTCTTCGGCGACGGATTGCGCGATGTTTTTGATGCAGCTCAGTGACGCGCTGCGCAGGAGGAACGAACATGAAAGAATCAACCGATATTCTGCGGATCGAAAATCTGCAGACTGAGTTTAAGGTCGGCAAACGCATCGTCCATGCTGTCAACGGCGTCAGCTATACGCTCGGACGTGGGCGGACGCTCGGCGTGGTTGGAGAATCCGGCTGCGGCAAGAGTGTAACGGCGCATTCCGTATTGCAGCTGCTGCCGAAGGCCGGCAGGATCGCCGGCGGAAAAATCGAGTATATCCGTGCCGACGGTACGACGGTACGGCTTGATCAGCTCAAGCCGACAGGCAAACAGATGCGCGCGATCCGCGGTAAGGAGATCGCCATGATCTTTCAGGATCCCATGTCGACGCTGAATCCCGTATATACGGTGGGAAGCCAGATCCTTGAGAACCTGAACCAGCATGAAAAGCTTTCCAAGCAGGAAGCCATGCAGCGGGCCATAGAGATGCTGCGGGATCTGGGAATCCCGGATCCGGAGACGCGGATCAAAGAATATCCGCACCAGTTTTCCGGCGGCATGAAGCAGCGCGTGATGATCGCGATTGCGATGATCTGCAATCCGGAGATTCTGATTGCCGACGAGCCGACGACTGCGCTGGATGTGACGATTCAGGCACAGATCCTCGAGCTGATGAAGCGTCTGCAGAAGGAGCACGGGACGTCCATCATTCTGATCACGCACAACATGGGCATTGTCGCAGAGAACTGCGACGATGTGGCAGTCATGTACATGGGGCGCGTCGTGGAGTACGGCACGCTGGAGCAGATCTTTACAAACCCGCTGCATCCGTACACGCAGGCGCTGATGCGATCCGTGCCGGTGCTGGGAATGGACAAATCCGGTGAATTGGAATCGATCCCCGGTACGACGCCCGATGCCGCGACAGTTTTCACGGGCTGTGAATTTGCCAACCGGTGTCAGCGTGCGGCAGAAGCCTGCTTCCACCGCTTCCCGATAGACACGGTCTACCCGGATGGGCACAGAGTCCGCTGCCTGCACTATGAGGAGGGGAAATGATGGAAGCAGAAAGACAGAAGCTGCTTGTGGTGGAGGATCTGTGCAAGGAATATCTCTCCCGGCAGAAGAAAAACGGGCAGCACCGGACCGTAAAGGCTGTTGATCATGCATCGTTCAGCGTTCTGCGCGGCGAGACCTTTGGAATCGTCGGCGAGTCCGGCTGCGGAAAGACGACGCTCGGCAAGTGTATCGTCCGCCTGCACGAGCCGACGTCCGGAAGCATGTATTTTGAAAAGGACGGCAGCATGCAGGATATTTTGAAGCTTTCCAGGGAGGATAGCTTCAAAATGCGACAGAAGCTGCAGATCGTGTTTCAGGATCCCTATGCTTCTCTGAACCCGATGCGCATTGACGAGGATCTGCGTCCCAAGAAGGAGAATATCTACTATCACTGCAAGGAATTTACCCCGATCTATTCCGACCTCATCATGGAGCGCAGCGAAGGCAAGGGTGCTGACGCCTGCTATTCCGGCCCCGGCTGGACCGGCCATTGTGCGTTCATCGATCCGAGTCCGGAATTCATCAACGTCAAGGATATGGACGAATATCTGGAGCAGAAGGCCGGTATCGTCACGCTGCATCCTCTGACGATTGCGCAGAACTCGCTGCATGGCGTATTCGGTCAGTCCGGCGATGTGAGCTGGGTTCCGCCGAAGGCCGCGACGATTGGACCGTTCGACGTGGCGCATTCCCGCCACCGTCTGGAGAGCCACGCACTCACGACCGGCGGAAGCTTCTCGTCGTGGCAGCGGATGGTCTCCCGCCTGATCACGCACGGCCCGATCACGCCGCTGGTGCCGGGCTCCATGTTCCAGAAGATCGGCGCGACGATCCTGCTCAGTGAGGAGATCGCACAGCCCATCGAGTGCATGGAAACGGTTGGTTATTAAATGGTATTCACCGGACGCCCACACATCCGTGTGGGCGTCCGGCAGGATAGGGAGGGAATCCATGAGAGCAATTGTAAACGCAAACGTTGTTCTGCCGGACAGGGTACTGGAGAAGGGGCAGATCCTGATGGAGAAGGGCCGGATCCTTGCCATCGGGCAGGATCTGCCGCTGCCGGAGCACTGCGAATACTTTGACGCGCAGGGGCTGCTCGCGGGGCCGGGCTTTGTTGACGAGCATTGCCATGCAGGTGGAGACTGCTGGGCCTACGAGGATCCTGTGGGAATGGCGAAGCATCATTTGCTTGGCGGGACAACTACGCTTTTATGTACGATCTATCACGATATCGGCATAAACGTCGGGCGGAAGCCATGTTGGAGGAAACACGAACGAACTATCTCTCGCCGGTTGTGAACGATAAATTCCCAATGCCGTTTGCGGAGTATATGGGCTATTGGCTGGAAATTGTAAGACCAAATCTGGAGGAAAACACTTACGCCGGATACAAGAGCAATATCGAAAAAAGAATTGCGCCGTTTTTCAAGCAAAGCGGTGTTACGCTCGGAGAAATAAAAGCTGTTCAGATTCAGGAATTCTATACATATTGCCAGACGGCTTTGCATGTCAGCAATAATACCGTGATTCATTACCACGCGAATTTGACGAGCGCATTCAAATATGCGCTGAAAATGGATTTCATTCGTGTAAATCCTATGAATAGGGTCAAGAGACCAAAGCCGATACAGCATAACGCGAGTTTCTATAGCGCGGAAGAAGCGGAGAAACTGATTGCAGCAGTGCACGGGGATACGATTGAATTTCCGGTTATGATGGCTGCATATTATGGACTCCGGCGGAGTGAGATCGCCGGTCTTCGTTGGAGGGCTATTGATTTCAAAAGCAACCGGATAACGATCGAGCATACTGTGACGCAGGCGATCGTAGACGGAGAGCGGAAAATCATTGCAAAGGATCGGGCAAAGAATAAATCCAGTTGCAGAAGTCTTCCCTTAATGCCGCAATTCAAAAAGATATTGCTTCAGATGAAAGAGCAGCAGGAGACCAACAGAAAACTTTGCGGAAACTGTTATCACGAAAGTGAGTATGTATATGTTAATCAACTTGGCATCCCATATACGCCGGACTTTATAACAGACCATTTTCGTAAGTATCTGAAGAACGCCGGATTCCGAAAGATCACTTTTCACGAACTTCGCCATAGCTGTGCCAGCATGCTGCTGAAGCAGGGCGTTGGAATGAAAGATATCCAGGCGTGGCTCGGTCACAGTACATACAACACGACAGCAAACCTCTACGCGCACCTTGATTCTGAGTCCAAGGTCGGCGTAGGCACAGTTATGGAAAATCTACTCGATCTCTCATCTGCACTCGAAACTGCATAAAAGTCATCGCGGAGCGATACGATTTTTGTTTGGTAGTGCTTCAAAGCCCGAATCACAATCCAGCAAAGCGATTGTGGTTCGGAAACGAAGAAAGACCTTTGGATGTCAGATGGTCGCGCTTGCGCGATCATCTGACATCCAAAGGTCATTTCTGAGTGGTGCCGGTGGCGGGGGTCGAACCCGCACGGTTGTTATGCCGAGGGATTTTAAGTCCCTTGTGTCTGCCATTCCACCACACCGGCGGGTAGGGATATTTTAGCACCGAATGGGCGGTGCGTCAAGGAGGAATCCGGGCGGTGGGAGGCGGCAGAAAATGACAAAAAATTTGGCCATAGTTTGGTTGTTCTGCCATCTTGAAAAATTAGAACAAATGTTTTAATATACACATACTGCCTCGAACGCAAGAACCTGGTTGAACGGAACGGAAGGATGGGAGTGGATGCAGGATGCCGGAAAATCCGAAGGGGAAGCCCGGATCGCGCCGACGGACGCGGGAGATGGACGAGACCATCTTACGCCTGTTTCAGGCGCTGAGCCGGGAAGAAAAGCAGCAATTTCTTACTTTTTTTGAAAACGCTCGAGAAAGGCGATCATCGCCTGCTTCAGATCATCGTCAGCGTGGGAAAGAAGCTCCCTGAGCTGCGCGTCGAGCGGATCCTCCTCACCGGGCACGGGCTCGGTGGGGAGCTTTTTTTCGTCGGATGTGCCGCGCAGGTAGGCGGGCGTGGTGCCGAGGGCGGAAGCGACGATGGAAAGCTGCTCGTCGTTCGGCTCGGATTTGCCGGCCTTCCAGTCCTGGCAGATGGTGGGGGTCCGGCCGAGACGGCGGGCGATCGAGGCTTTGGTGACGCCGGTCTCGCGGATCAGGGCATCAAATCTGGTATAAACGAACAAATCAGCCACCTCACTTTTGTGCAGAATGTGGAATCGAACGAATATGCGACATACTCCCCTTGACAATCGCACGAAAATGAGATACACTCAGCGTGCAGATGCGGGAGCAAAAGCCGCCGCAGCGGGAAGTTCAGATACATTGATTGTATCCGCTGCGGCGCTTTTTGTCAACCTTGAATCGCATAAAAATATGATGGAGGAAGCTGGTATGGAGGTGGTCTGCGGCTGCTGCCGCTGGTGCCGGGAGCCGGTCCGCAGGGCGGAAGGGCGGTATGCGGCGGCGGACGGCGTGGTGGTGCACGAGGAGTGCATGGAGGAATTCCTGCTGGAGGCACTGGGGGTGCGGCGGCTGGCGGCGCAGGCCGGATACCGGTACGAGAGAGGAGAGGATACGGATGCATAAGGAAGAGAATGGCGTGCTGCCGGTCTGGTGCCCGTTTTACCGGGAGGACAGCGGGAAGAGCATTTTCTGCGAGGGGATCACGGATGAGAGCTTTCTGCGGCTGACGTTCGTGTCGGCCCGGGCGAAGCGGCAGCAGATGGAGATCTTCTGCCGGACGAAGCACTGTGAAAAGTGCGAGCTCTATGGGGCAATCAACGCGAGGTATGCGGATGCGTGAGGAAAAGGGGACGAGAAAGCGCGCCGACCCGATCGGGAAGGCCTCCGGGAATCTGGAAAAGGCGCTGGAGACGATGTCCCGCCGGCTGCTCACGCAGATCAAAGAGGGCGAGACGCCGGGCAAGGAGCTCGGCGAGCTGGCGAAGGTGATGAAGCAGGCCGTGGAGATCCGGCAGGAGCTGCAGGGCGAGGGGGCCGGGCAGGAGAGCGGCGTGCGGGTCGTCTTTGCGGGGCAGGCGGAGGAGTTTTCCCAATGACGGAGCTGCGGATGGATGCGCCGAACGAGAAGCAGCGGCGGTTTCTGCTGGACCGGCACCGGCACATCGCCTATGGCGGGGCCAGAGGCGGCGGAAAGAGCTGGGCTGTGCGGACGAAGGCGAAGCTGCTGGCGCTTCGGTACGCGGGGATCAAGCTGCTGATCGTGCGGCGGACGCTGCGGGAGCTGCAGAACAACCACATCGATCCGCTCCGGCAGGAGCTGGCGGGCGTGGCGAAGTATAAGGCGGCGGACAAGCGGTTCGAGTTTCCGAACGGGTCGGTTTTGACCTTCGGCTACTGTGCGTGCGACGGGGATCTGGGACAGTATCAGGGCGCGGAGTACGACGTGGTGTTCCTCGATGAGGCGGGGCAGCTGCAGAAGGCATGGATCGACGCGATCAACGCCTGCGTGCGCGGGACGAACGGATTTCCGAAGCGGACGTATTACACGCTGAACCCCGGCGGGCCGGGGCACGGGTATTTTAAACGGCTGTTCATCGACCGGCGGTTTGAGCCGGGGGAGAAGGCGGAGAACTACAGCTTCGTGCAGGCGCTGGTGACGGACAACCGGGTCTTGCTTGAGCGGCAGCCGGACTATCTGCAGCAGCTCGAGACGCTGCCGCCGAAGCTGCGCGAGGCGTGGCTGCACGGGTCGTGGGATGTGTATGAGGGGCAGTTTTTTGAGGACTTCCGGGACGTGCCGGAGCACTATCGGGACCGGCAGTGGACGCATGTCATCGAGCCGTTCGCACCGGACAGGGGGTGGACGGTCTGCCGGAGCTATGACTTCGGGTATGGAAAGCCGTTTTCCTGCGCGTGGTGGGCGGTCGACTATGACGGGGTCATCTATCGGATCCTGGAGCTCTATGGCTGCACGCGGACGCCGAACGAGGGCGTCAAATGGACGCCGGACCGGCAGTTCGCCGAGATCCGGCGGATCGAGACGGAGCACCCGTGGCTGAAGGGCCGGGAGATCACGGGCGTGGCGGATCCGGCGATCTGGGACGCGTCGCGCGGGGAGAGCGTGGCGCAGACGGCGGCGCGGTACGGCGTGTATTTTTCGCCCGGCGACAATGAGCGGATCGCGGGGTGGATGCAGTGCCATTACCGGCTGCAGTTCGATGAGAACGGGTATCCGCGGATGTATGTGTTCCGGAACTGCAGGGCGTTTATCCGGACGGTGCCGCTGATGCTGTATTCGCAGACGCGGCCGGAGGATCTGGACACGGCGCTGGAGGACCATGTGTGCGACGAATGGCGGTATTTCTGCATGTCGCGGCCGGTGCGGCCGATCCGGGGCGGGCAGACGGCGGCGATCTGGTCGGATCCGCTCGACCAACTGAGGTAAGGAGGAAGCAATGGAGGTACGGACAACAGGCGTCCCCGTGATCGGGGAGAAGGAGCTGCGGCGGGCGGCGGAGATCCTGCGCCGCTACAAGCAGGGCAGGCAGAGCCTCGAGCGGCGCATCATCGCCGACGAGGACTGGTGGAAGCTGCGGCAGTGGCGGCAGTTTGCGGACAAGGGCAATCCGAACGACGACCGGCCGGCGTCCGGGTGGCTGTTCAACGTGATCATGGGCAAGCATGCGGACGCGATCGCGGCCTATCCGGGGCCGAATATCCGGCCGCGGGAGCCGGACGACCGGATGGAGGCGCAGATGCTCTCGTCCATCCTGCCGTGCATTCTGGAACAGAACGACTTTGAGGAGATCTACTCCGACACGTGCTGGCAGAAGATGAAGCAGGGCACGGGCGTATGGGGCGTGTACTGGGACCAGGAGAAGCTGGGCGGGCTGGGCGATATCTCGATCCGGCCGGTGAATGTGCTGAATCTGGTCTGGGAGCCGGGCGTGACGGATATCCAGAAGTCGCAGAACGTGTTTTATCTGGAGCTGGAGGACAATGAGACGCTGCTGGCGGCGTATCCGCAGCTGGCGGGAAAGCTCGGCGGCAGCAGCGGGCTGCTGGCAAGGTACCGGACGGACGACGCGGTGGACTTATCGGAAAAGACGCTGGTGGTGGACTGGTATTACAAAAAGCGCGTGGACGGCAGGACGGTGCTGCACTACTGCAAGTATGTGGGGCAGACGGTGCTGTATGCGACGGAGAACGACACGTTCGTGCCGTCGGTCACGCGGGAGGAGGTGGACGAGCGGGGCGAACGGACGCTGGTGCAGGTGCCGGTGCGCAGGCCTGCGTGCGAGCGGGGACTGTATGACGACGGGGAATATCCGTTCATCTTCGACCGGCTGTTCCCCATCGAGGGCTCGATCTGCGGCTACGGGTACATCGACATCGGCAAGGGCGCGCAGGAGCAGATCGACCGGATGGACCAGGCCATCGTGAAAAACACGATCATGTCGGCCACGCCCCGGTGGTTCCGGCGCGCGGACGGGTCGGTCAACGAGCAGGAGTATGCGGACTGGACGAAGCCGTTCGTGCATGTGGACGGGAATCTGGGGCAGGACTCGCTGCAGCAGGTGCAGGTACGGACGCTGCCGGCGGTGTGCGTGCAGGTGCTGAACAGCAAGATCGAGGAGCTCAAGTGGACGACCGGCAACACGGACGTGACGAACGGGCAGGTCTCGTCGGGCGTGACGGCGGCCTCGGCCATCGCGGCGCTGCAGGAGGCGTCCGGCCGCAGCTCGCGCGCGTCGACGCGGTCGGCCTACCGGGCCTACGCGCGGATGATCCGGATGGTCATCGAGCGCATCCGGCAGTTTTACGATCTGCCGCGGAAATTCCGCATTCTGGGCGCGGGCGGGGCGGAGGAATATGTGTCCTACTGCAACGCGCATCTCAAGGCGCAAAGCCTCGGCGCGGACGGGCTGCTGCGCACGCCGGTCTTCGACGTGACGGTGACGACGCAGAAGCACACGGAATACACGAAGTTGGCGCAGAACGAGCTGGCGCTGCAGTTTTTCCAGCTGGGCTTCTTCCGGCCGGGGATGGAGCAGCAGGCGCTCGCGTGCCTGGATATGATGGATTTTGACGGCAAGGAGCAGGTGCTGCAGAAGATCCGGGGCGGGACGCAGGGCGCGCTCTGGCAGCGCATGGCGCTGACGCTCGCGCAGCGGTATGAGCCGGAGCTGTTCGCCTCGCTGACGCAGGATGCTGCGCAGGGCACGCGCGCGGACGTGCGGCTGGAGGACCAGGAGGCTCCGGCGCAGGTCCGGCAGGCAAGAAAACGCGCCGCAGAGGCGGCGCAGCCGGAATGATCCAGGTAGCGCTTTCCAAAGCGGCGCTGACGGTGCGCGGGCACGCAGGGTTTTCGCGGTACGGCAGCGATATCGTCTGCGCGGCGGCGTCGATGCTGGCGTTCACGCTGGCGGCGGCGATGGAGGAGGCGGGACTGCAGCGGACGCCGGAGATCGAATCGGCGTGCGGCAGCTTCCAAGTCGCGGTGCGCCCGCGGGAAGGTGAGCGGGCGCGGGTGGAGGCGGTGTTCGCCGCCATCGGCGCGGGGTACCGGCTGCTTGCGGCGCGGTATCCCGAATATGTGCGGGTCATGGACGAGGACAGTCCTGAAAATAGCAGGCCAAGACCCGAAGACGGCCCGGAGAACGGGCAGAAGGAGGAGAAGGATGGAGAAACTGGAATGGCTGCAGGCGTTCGCGGAACCGGAGCAGCCGGAGACCGGCGCGGCGGCACCCACGCCGGAGCAGCAGGAGCGGCTGGCGGCGCTTTCGCCGGAGGGCACGCAGCCGCAGACGCAGGCGCAGCGCGAGGCGGCGATGCGGCAGGGCTATGCGCGGCTGAAGGCGCAGTTTGCCGCGGTGCAGGCGGTCTATCCGCAGGCGGAGCTGAGCCGGGCGCTGGAGGATCCGCGGTTTTTGCGGCTGGTCACGCACGGCGTGGACGCGAAGAGCGCCTATGAGCTGACGCATCTGCGCGAGCTGACGGCGGAGGCGGTGGCCTACGGGGCCAGACGGGCACGCGAGGAGCTGACGGCCGCCATGCAGGCGGGGTATCTGCGCCCGCGCGAGAGCGGCATGGCGCCGGGGACCGGCGGCGCGTTTGCCGAGAGTCCGGAGCACTGGTCGCGGCAGACGAGAGAGGAACTCAAAACAAGAGCCAGACGGGGCGAGACGATCCGTCTGTGAGGAGGAAAAGGAGAATGGATATGCATCAGGAGATGGATCTGCAGCTGTTTGCCGACGCCGGTACGCTGGTGAATGCGGGCGGCAATTATGTGAATGCCTATACGGGCGAGACGACCGCCTTCCCGGAGGGCGGCGGCATGACGGCTTCGATGAAGACGTTTTACGACACCGAGCTGCTGGAAAACGCGCGGCCGGAGCTCATCCACACGCAGTTTGCCCGCAAGCAGGTGCTGCCGGCGGGACGCGGCAAGACCGTGGAATGGCGCAAGTGGAATACGCTTGAGGATGCGGGCGCGCTGACCGAGGGCGTGATCCCGACGGGACAGAAGTTCGGCCAGAGCGCGGTGACGCAGGCCGTCACGCAGTACGGCACGTATGTGTCGGTGTCTGACCAGCTGGAGCTGCACGCGATCGACGACGTCATTCTGGGCGCGGCGGAGGAGCTGGGCGCGTCGGCGGGCACGACGCAGGACAAGCTGGTGCGCAACGTGGTCGTGGCCGGTACGAACGTGCAGTACTGCGACAAGATCGGCACGAACGGCGCGCACACGGCGGTCACGAGCCGCGCGGGTCTTGATACCACGGCGAAGCTGACGCCGGACGAGGTCAACAAGGCCGTCACGCTGCTCAAGAAGCTCAAGGCCCCGAAGATCGACGGCAAGTATGTCGCCATCATCCATCCGTCGGTCGCCTATGACCTGCGCTCGTCGGACGCGTGGGTCGAGGCGCACAAGTACGCGGGGATCACGGAGCTGTTTACCGGCGAGATCGGCGAGCTGCACGGCGTGCGCTTCATCGAGACGACGGAGGCCAAGGTCTTCAACGGCGAGGGCTGCCCGGTCAAGACTGCGGCGGATGCGTCCAAGGGCACGCCCGCAGAGTATTACAGCGTGTACGCGACGCTGTTTCTCGGCAAGGACGCCTACGGCATGATCGATCCGGAGGGCGGCAACATGGAGATGATCATCAAGGACAAGGGCCAGGTCGGCGGACCGCTCAACCAGTTCTCGACGCTGGGCTATAAGTTCTCCAGCGCGGCGAAGATTTTGTATCAGGACCGCATGGTGCGCGTGGAGAGCTGCGGCGCGTATTCCGCGGAGGACGAGGCGAACTGACCGGCGCTCAGCAGGGCGGAGCGCAGCTCCGCTCTGCCGGACGGCAGAGCAAAGGTTCCGGCGGAGCAAAACCGGCGTGTCTGGCGGGCAGAGCAGAGCCCCGCCCCTACAAGGGTCTGCCGGATGGAACGGAAAGGAGAAGCATATGGAACACGCATTTGCAGAGATGAAGAGCATCACGCTGCCGCGCGCGGGCGGCACGGAGCAGCAGTCGGAGTTCGTCTGCGTGAACGGACGGACGTTTCAGGTGCCGCGCGGAAAGGCGGTCGAGGTGCCGAAGCCGGTCTATGAGGTGCTGGAAAACGCCAGACGGCAGCTCGAGGCGGCGCAGAGGATCGAAGATGCGATGGCCGCGGGCTGAGAAGCCCGGATTTGGAAGGAGGGGACGCGCATGACCATCCGGGAGGCGATCGAGCTGGTCGACCGGCTGAAGCCGAACCAGTACGGCAGCGCGGACAAGCTGCGGTGGCTGTCGGAGCTGGACGGGGCGGTCTGGCATGAGATTTTGGCTGTGCATGAGACGGCGGTCCCGGCGTTCGCGGGGTATGGGCCGGAGGCAGATCTCGATGGGACGGAACTTCTGATCGGGTGGCCGTATGACGAGATCTACCGGTGGTATCTGGAGATGAAGATCGACGACGCCAACGGCGAGATGACGAAGTACAACAACTCCGCGGCCAAGTACAACACGTATTATCAGGCGTATCAGAACGCCTACAACCGCGCGCACATGCCGAAGGGCGAAGCGGCGTATTTCCGGCTGTGAGGAGGGATGCGGGATGTTTTATCCGAAGCTGGCCGCCGGGCGGCAGCAGACGCTGACGACGGAGGCGTTCGGCGGGTATGACCACAACCTCGAGCTGGCGGATGGGGAGTTTTATGATATGGAGAATCTGTCGGCGGATGCGTATCCGCTGCTCTCGCCGCGGCCGAGGCGCGGGACGGCGCAGGCGGTCGCGGGCGTGCAGGGGATGCTGGCGAAAGATGCGCTGTGCTGGGTGCAGAACAATACGCTGTACATCAACGGCGCTTCGATGGAGGCGTATATGCCCGCCGTCAGCATTTCCGCGGGGGAAAAGCAGCTCATTTCCATGGGCGCGTATCTGTGCATCTTCCCGGACGGGATCTACTTCAACACCGAGAAGTATTCGGACAATGGGTACATGGGGCAGGAGAACGTGGTCGACGCGTCGAGCACGAATGTGGAAATTTCCCTCTGCCTTGGCGACGGGACGGCGCTGACGGTGAGCTACACGCAGGCCAGCCAGCCGGAGAGCCCGTCGAACGGGCAGTACTGGCTGGACACGTCCGGCAAGCTGCACACGCTCAAGCAGTGGGCGGAGGCGACGAGCCAGTGGGTATCCGTGCCGACGGTGTATCTGAAGCTTTCCGCGAACGGCATCGGGAAGGGCTTTAAGCAGTATGACGGCATCCAGATCTCCGGTTTATCCGGAAACGAGCAGGTCGAGAAGCTCAACGGCAGCCAGATCTTGTACGACGTGGGCGAGAGCTACCTCGTGATCGTTGGCCTCGTCGACGAGACGACGAAGGTGACGAGCGGGACGGTGAAGACGGCGCGGAAGGTCCCAAGCATGGACTTCATCACCGAGAGCGGGAACCGGCTGTGGGGGTGCAGGTACGGCGTGGCGGACGGCGAGACCGTCAATGAGATCTACTGCTGCAAGCTGGGCGATTTCAAGAACTGGGAGTGCTATCAGGGCGTGTCGACGGATTCGTGGCGCGCGAGCTGCGGCACGGACGGGAAGTGGACCGGCGCGGCGACGCTGGCGGACAGCCCGATCTTCTTCAAGGAGGACTGCTTCCACCGGGTGTACCCGTCGGCGACGGGGGCGCATCAGGTGGTTGTGCAGAAGTGCGCGGGCGTGCAGAATGGGTCGAGCAAGAGCCTGGTCGTGGTGGACGACCGGCTGTATTACAAATCGCGGATGGGCGTTTGCGTGTACGACGGGAGTCTGCCGCAGGACATCGGCAGCTGCTTCGGGACGAAGCTCTACTACAACGCCGTGGCCGGTGGGGCCAGAGGGAAGTATTTCATCAGCATGGAGGATGAAGGACACAACTGGTCGCTGTTCGTCTACGACACCCGCAAGGGCCTTTGGCACAAGGAGGACGCGACGCACGCGGAAGCTTTTGCAAGGGTGGACGATGAGCTGTATTTTCTCGAGGCTGGGACGCTCAGGACCGTCTACGGTTCGGTCGGGACGCTGGAAGGGCCGGTCGGCTGGATGGCGGAGACGGGGATCATGACGTATGGGCTGGTCGGGAAGAAGTATGTGTCCCGGATCAACCTGCGGATGCAGCTGCCGAAGGGGTCCTCTGTGGACTTCTGGGTGCAGTACGATTCCGACGGCGTCTGGCGGCACTGCGGGCATATCGAGGGGCGGGGTCTGCGGACCTTCCTGCTGCCCATCCGGCCCGCGCGGTGCGACCATCTGAAATTCCGGCTGACGGGGAAGGGCGAGATGAGGCTGTTCAGTCTGGCAAGGGTGCTGGAAGCCGGAAGTGATGCGTAAGACGGGAGGTGCAATATGGGTAGTCTGACACTGGCATACCCGTCGATCGCGGGGAAGACGACGCAGGAGCAGCTGGAGAGCATGCGCAGGTATCTGTGCAGCGTGACCGAGCAGCTGAATCTGGCGGACTGGTCGGCGAAGGCGGCGCTGACGGAGATCTCACAGGCCATCGACGCGGACAGCCTCTCCGAGGCGGAGAAGAAAACGACGCTCTCGGGTTATGCAGCGCTGAAAGCGCTCATCATCAAGACGGCGGACTTCGCCGCAGCGAACTCGGAGACGTGGTCGACAAAGCTGTCCGGCAGCTATGTGGCCATCTCGGACTTCGGCAAGTATCTCGAGAAGACGCAGCTGACGATCGAGGGCAATTCCGTCGGCATCAAACAGCTGTATGACTACACGGCGGGCGTCAACAACCAGTTCTCGGTGAACTCGCAGCAGTACATCAAGACGGGGCTGCTCTACTACAAGGACGCCGTGCCGGTGTACGGCGTGGGCGTGGGGAACATCGAGACGACGGTGACGGACGGCGGCGAACGGGTCATCGACCAGACGAAGAACGAGCTGGTGACGGTGACGCCGGGCCGGGTGAGCTTCTGGCAGGACGGGCAGGAGGTCGCGTATTTAAGCGACAAGAAGCTGCACTTTCCGTCCGGGACGCTGGAGGCGGCGGGGGCGGTGCTGTCGGGGAAGATCACGGCGGCGGCCGACTCAGCCTTCGGGCCGTGGACGATCTCGGAAAGCAGCATTTTCCGCACGGCCAATGAATTTGGGGGCAGCGCGAGCATGTACTTCGGCACGAGCGGGCTTTCCATCAAGGACAAATTCAAGGTCGACGCGAACGGCAAGCTGACGTGCACGGGGGCGAGCATCTCCGGCGCGATCACGGCGACGAGCCTCAACGTGACGAACGCCGTGGTCACGGGGCTGCGGGCGGACGATATCACGGCGGGCAATTTCTCGGCCTCGCGCATCAACGGCGGCATTCTGGATTTCAATAATTTTTCGGTCGACCATCTGTCGGCGAGCGATATCACGACGGGGACGCTGTCGGCGGACTATATCAAGCTCGGCGGGGATATGGCGGTATATTCGTCGCTGCTGGGGAGCGTAGTCGGCGGGTATCTGGGGTACACGACGGGCGATTACGGCGGCGCGGGCATCCATCTGATGAGCGGCTATGGCGAGGTCGTCGCCACGACGAGCGGCGCGAAGCTCTGCTATGGGCAGAATACGCTGTCGGTGACCGGCAGCGGCGCGCATACGAACTGCACGATGACCGTGGGCGGGAATCTGTCGGTCTCGGGCGGCGCGGCGCCGGAGTATGACGGCGCAGGCTCGCTCGGGTACTCGAACTACCGCTGGTCGGTCGTCTATGCGCAGACGGGCACGATCAGCACGTCCGACCGGGAGAAGAAGACGGAGATCTCCTACGCGCTCGACCGCTATGACGCGCTGTTCGCGCGGCTGCGGCCGGTCTGCTACCGGCTGAAGGACGGAACGTCCGGCCGGGTGCATACGGGGATGATCGCGCAGGATGTGGAACAGGCGCTCGCGGCCTGCGGGCTGACGGGGCAGGATTTCGCGGCCTTCGTCCGGTCGCCGAGGGAAGACGGCGGGGCGGATTACGGCCTGCGGTATGAGGAATTCATCGCTCTTTGCATCCGGCAGATCCAGCGGCTGCAGGCGCGGGTAGAACGATTGGAGGGATGAACATGAGCAGACTTTCAAGAAGCATCCACACGCTCCGCGCGGGGCTGGTGGAGACGATCAACGCGGCGGGGCTGCCGCCGTGCATCGTCGGCATGGTGCTCGAGCAGGTGCGCGGGCAGGTGGCCGTGCTGGAGCGGCAGGAGGAAGCGGAAAAAGAGGAAGAACAGGAGGCAGAAGATGGCGCTTTACAGAGTGCAGAGTAACGGCAAGGCACCGACCGGCCTGCAGGCGGGCGACGAGGTCGTGACGGGCGGCGGTACGTACCGGATCCTGGGAGTCAACGCGGACGGCAGCTACCGCAGCGCGCTCAGCAACCAGCAGCAGACGATCTACAACTACCGCGGCAGCTACGGCACGCCTGCGGCCCGCACGGCGCAGCAGCCGGGGCAGGACCTTTCCGGCGTGTCGGAGGCAAAGACGGCGCTCGGGCGCGTGCAGGCGGCGAAGCCGGGGGCGTATGCCTCCCGGTGGGAGGGGCAGCTGCAGGCGCTCTATGACCAGATCGCGGAGCGGGGAGACTTCTCCTACGATCTGGGCAGGGATCCGGTGTACCGGCAGGCCAGAGAGCAGTATCAGACGGCGGGCAGGCTCGCCATGCAGGACACGATGGGGCAGGCGGCGGCGCTCACAGGCGGCTACGGCTCGAGCTATGGCCAGCAGACCGGACAGCAGGCGTACAATGCGTATCTGCAGCAGCTGAACGAGATCGTGCCGGAGCTGTATGCGCAGGCGCGGGAGCAGTGGCAGAGCGGGGAGGCGGCGCTCTATGACCGCTATCAGCTGCTCAGCAGCCGCGAGCAGAGCGACTACGCGCGCTACCGCGACCAGATGAGCGACTACTACGCGGAACTGGACGACGCGCGCAGCGCGTATGCGAGCGCGGCGAAGCTGGCGAACGACAATTACTGGAGCTCACTCGAATATCAGGCGGACCGTGAGGACGCGGCGAACGCGCAGTACTGGAAGCAGCTGGCCTACGCGGACAAGCAGGCCGCGGCTGCCGAGGCGGCCGCGAAGGCGGCGCAGACGGCCGCGGCGAAATCTGCCGGTACGGCGGGCAGCCGGAAGCAGAAGACGGCGTCTTCCAAGGCTGGCGGCCGCAGTACGGGCGTGAAGAAGACCCGCAGCAGCGCCTGGACGAGCGGGCAGGCGGAGCTGAACTGACGGAAGGGGGAGACGGGCATGACAAAGCTTCCGGCGGCAAGGCCCAGCCCGCGTGTGGCGGGCGGCGTGCTGCGCTGGTACGCGGGAGATACGTTCACGATCACGCTGCGGCTGGAGCTGCAGGATCAGGACGGCGAGGCGGTGACGGTCGGCGCGGATGACAGCGTGACGGTCCGGTTCTATGACGAGCAGAACGCGCCGGTGCACACCTTCTCCTTTACCGGCGTGACGGGGAACTGCGTGACGCTGGTGTTTGACGAGACGGTGAGCGCGAAATTCCCGCAGGGGGCGTATCGCTACGATATCCTCTATACGCACGGCGACAAAACGACGCTCGCGCGGGGCAACTGCGCGGCGGCAGAATGAGGTGAGCGGATGCGAGTGGAAATTCCGAATACGATCGCGGTCACGCTGCACGGGCTGGTCTCCCGCGGCGTGAAGGCGGCGGAGGTCACGGACGAGGGACATCTGGTGCTGACGCTGACGGATGGGAGCCGGGCGGATCTCGGCTCCGTCCTTGGCCCGCAGGGGGTGCGCGGCGAACAGGGCCTGCCCGGCCCGAAGGGCGAACCCGGTGCACAGGGTCAGACCGGTGCACAGGGTCCGGCAGGTCCGGCTGGCCCGGCCGGACCTGCAGGCCCGCGGGGAGAACCGGGGCCGAAGGGCGACCCCGGCCCGCGGGGCGAGACGGGGCAGACCGGCGCGGGCTTCACGATCCGGGGCTTTTTCGCCACGGCGGAGGCGCTGGCGGCGGGCGTCGATGCGCCGGAGGCGGGAGACGCCTACGGCGTGGGCGCGGCAGCGCCGTATGACATTTACATTTATGACGGCGCGGCGGGCGCGTGGGTCAACAACGGGCCGCTGCAGGGCGCGAAGGGCGCGGACGGCAGGGACGGTACCGACGGCATCACGCCGGTGATCGGCGCGAACGGCAACTGGTATCTGGGCGAGACCGACACCGGCAAGCCTGCCCGCGGCGAAAAGGGCGACAAGGGCGAGACCGGCGCAGACGGTGCAAAGGGCGACCCCGGCGAGACCGGCCCGCAGGGCCCAACGGGCCCACAGGGCGAGACGGGCCCGCAGGGTCCGACCGGCCCGCAGGGCGAGACCGGCCCACAGGGCGAGACCGGCCCGCAGGGGCCCGCGGGCGCGGCGCCGGTGAAGGGGACGGATTATTTTACCGAGGCGGACAAGCAGGAGCTGGCCGCGGCGGCCGCGGCGCAGGTCAGCGTGCCGGTCAGCTCCGTCGACGGGCAGACCGGCGCGGTCAGCCTGGCAGGGACGTATGCGACGCCCGCGGACCTTACGGCGCGGCTGAACCGGAGCACGGACGTCCACGCCGCCGACACGGCCTACACGACCTACATGGCCCGCGGCGAGGCGCTGTTCGCGCAGGAGACGACGCCGACGGTCAACGGCGCGATCGCCTGGCAGTATGAGTAGGGAGGCGGGGAGATGGCGCACAGGACGCTGATCGGCGGCACGGGCTATACGGTCACGGGCGGCACGGATCTCATTGACGGCACGGCCCGCAGCCGGGCGGCAGGCCGGACGCTGGTGGACGGCACGGCCTACGCGATCGGCTTTGGCGGGCTGGATGCGGACTTTTCCAAAAACAGCTGGCGGACGATCATCGCCGCCTGCCAGAACAAGGAGGTGCCGGATACATGGAACGTCGGCGACAGCTGTGTGATGGCGTTCGGGAAGAAGAACTACCAGATCGACATCATCGGCAAGAACCACGACGACTACGCCGACGGCTCGGGCAAGGCTCCGCTGACGTTCCAGATGCACACGACCTACGCGACGCAGTACAAGATGAACGGCGGAGCGTATAACGACTGCGGCTGGAAGAACTGTCTGGTGCGGACGTCCAACGCGTTCCCGGCGCTGAAGAAGGTGATGCCGGCAGAGGTCGTGGCCGCGATGAAGGCCGTGACGAAAACCACGTCGGCGGGCAATGCCAGTTCGGCTATCGATACGACGGAGGACACGCTGTTCCTGCTGTCGGAGATCGAGGTACAGGGCACACGGACATTCTCCTACGCGGGCGAGGGCACGCAGTACGAGTATTACAAGACGGAGGCTAACCGGACGAAAAACCGCGCGTGGTATCTGCGCTCGCCGAGACTCAACAGCAGCAGCTGCTTTGACAGAACGGGATGGAG
>ERZ808240.1642-NODE-1642-length-27018-cov-50.995772_pt1 | contig 27018 bp, 20 predicted proteins | sample MGYA00521084_ERZ808240 | MGnify/ENA primary metagenome ERZ808240 (study PRJEB31516, sample SAMN03275571) | gut metagenome | biome: mammalia-associated habitat; material: feces | host: Papio cynocephalus | place: Kenya | collected 2012-08-06 ... | reverse complement strand
GAAGTAATGACAAGAAACAGCGAGTGGATGAACCACATCGTGAACCACCTCAACCACTGTGGCTCACGATTTAGTAACTGAACTACTTCAATATTCCTCACTCGCTTGCTTCATGCCCAATTAGTAACTTTGTGCAAATCTACTCATTCACAACTGTTTACGTTCCAATCTCTCTTATTCACCTTTGGCTGCTTTAGAGCTTTATGTTAATAAATATAACTCATCGATTCCGCTTATAAACGACAGAAGGCTCGCCGCCCCGTGGGGCGGCAAGCCTTCTGTCATTTTCTCTTCTCCTACGGTCACACGGAGGCGGCCCGCACGCGGCTCAGGGTCTCCGGCGTCATCTGCAGATAGCTCGCGATATAGACGAGCGGCGCACGCAACACCACCTGAGGCATGATCTTGCACAGGCGCAAGTAGCGGTCCTGGGCCGACTCAAAACGGACCAAGTCGGCATGCACCTGACTGAAAATCAGGCTTTCCTCCAATATCTTGCGGTAGAGGATCTGTATGTTCACATTGTGCAAGGCCACCTGCTCAAGCTTCCGTTTGGGCAGCGCATAGAGCAGCGTGGGCTCAAGGGCTTCCACTTGCAACTTGGTGGGTTCCTCCTTGAAGAGGCTCTCGATGCACATGATGATACCGCCCTCCGTGGCCAGATGCTCCGTCACCTCTCGGTCTTTCTTGATATAGAACTGACGGATCAGCCCTTTCTCGATGTAAAACAAATCCTCACAAATCTGTCCTTCCTTGAGGATCACTTCTCCCTTGGCACACTTGCGCGGCACCAAGATGCTCTCCAGGATGTCAAGTTCCTCATGCGTCATCGTGCTGTATCGGCGAGCCAACTCACGCGCAATGTCCCGGGTAGAGTTTTGTAGTTCTTTCATCTTTCCTCCTGTTATAGTTTCGTTTCATTTAATCAAGTTTCAGCACAGCCAGGAACGCTTTCTGCGGCACCTGCACGTTGCCAATCTGTTTCATGCGCTTCTTGCCTTTCTTCTGTTTCTCCAGCAACTTGCGCTTGCGGCTCACGTCACCGCCATAACACTTGGCCAGCACATCCTTTCGTACCTGCTTCACCGTCTCGCGGGCGATGATCTTGGCGCCGATGGCAGCCTGGATGGCAATGTCAAACTGCTGTCTCGGGATGAGTTCCTTGAGCTTCTCACACATGCGGCGACCCATCGTCACGGCGTTGCTGTCGTGGGTCAGCGTGGAGAGGGCGTCCACCGGCTCGCCGTTGAGCAGGATGTCGAGCTTGGCGAGCTTGGAGGGGCGGTAGCTGTCGATGTGATAGTCAAACGAGGCATAGCCCTTGGAGATGCTCTTCAGCTTGTCGTAGAAGTCGATGACAATCTCGCCCAGCGGCATCATGAAGTGGAGCTCCACCCGGTTGCCCGACACATACTGCTGGCTGATGAGCTCACCACGCTTGTCGAGGCAGAGACGCATGATGGGGCCTATGAAGTTGGTCGAGGTGATGATGGTGGCTCGGATGTATGGTTCCTCGATGTGGTCGATGAGCGTAGCCTCGGGCAGACCGCTGGGGTTGTGCACCTCCTTGCAACCGCCCTGCTTGTCGTAGACCATGTAGGACACGTTGGGCACGGTGGTGATCACGTCCATGTTGAACTCGCGGTCGAGACGCTCCTGCACAATCTCCATGTGAAGCAAACCCAAGAAACCACAGCGGAAGCCGAAGCCCAGGGCCTGCGAGCTCTCGGGCAGGAAGGTGAGCGAGGCATCGTTGAGCTGCAGCTTCTCGAGCGACGCGCGTAGATTCTCATAGTCGTTGGGGTCTATCGGATAGACACCGGCAAACACCATGGGCTTCACTTCCTGGAAGCCCTCGATGGCCTTGTCGCAAGGACGCTCCACATGGGTGATGGTATCGCCCACCTTCACCTCCGTGGCCACCTTGATGCCTGAGATGATGTAGCCCACCTCGCCGGTGCACAGCTCATCGCGCGGCTCAAGATCCATCTTCAGCACGCCGACCTCATCGGCCGTGTACTCCATGTCGGTCTGTACGAACTTCACCTTGTCGCCCCGCCTGATGGAACCATTGTCGATCTTGCACAGGACGATGATGCCCCGGAAACTGTTGAAAATGGAGTCGAAGATCAATGCCTGCAAAGGCTTGGCGGGGTCGCCCTTGGGTGAGGGGATGCGCTTCACCACAGCCTCCAGGATCTCGGGCACGCCCTCGCCCGTCTTGCCACTGGCACGGATGATGTCTTCGGGATCGCAGCCGAGCAGGTCGACGATCTCGTCCTCCACCTCGTCGGGCATGGCGTTCGGCATGTCTATCTTGTTGATGACAGGGATGATCTCAAGGTCCTGGTCGATGGCCATGTAGAGGTTGGAGATGGTCTGGGCCTGCACGCCCTGCGTGGCGTCCACCACGAGAAGCGCGCCCTCGCACGCGGCGATGGAGCGTGAGACCTCGTAGCTGAAGTCCACGTGGCCCGGAGTGTCGATGAGGTTGAGCAGATACTTGGTGCCATCTTGCTCATACTCCATCTGGATGGCGTGGCTCTTGATGGTGATGCCACGCTCGCGCTCCAAGTCCATGTTGTCGAGCATCTGGTTCTCGGTAATCTTGATGGTCTTGGTGTATTCCAACATACGGTCGGCCAAGGTGGACTTGCCGTGGTCGATATGGGCTATGATGCAGAAGTTCCTTATATTCTCCATGAAATCAATTCTCTTTCGTGCAAAGTTAATAAAAAGAATTCACATACACCGTTCGTTCGCCTATTTTTTATTATCTTTGCAATGCATCACATAACACTCCGTCTGAACGCATGAAAAAGAACATATTGACAATCGCCCTGGCCCTGGCGGGCCTCGCGGTCCTCTCATCCTGCCACCACAACACGCTGGAGGACCGTGCCGAAAAGGATGCCTCCGAGTACACGAGGCGCTACTGCCCCACGCCCTTCACCGACAACCAGCGCACCGACAGCATCACCTTCACACGCGCCGACAAGACTTTTCACTACTACTACACGTTGCGCGACGCGGCCGACAACCCGGAGATCATCCGCCAAAACAAAGGCAAGCTCATCCACGCCTTGCAGGCCGACCTCGACAAGGGCACGCAAAACAAAGCCTACAAGGATGCCGGCTTCCGCTTCCACTATGTCTTCCGCTCTGCCACGACAGGCAAGACGCTCCTGGAGCAGAAGCTCAAGGGCAAGAAGTAAGGTGGGCGCTTTTTTCTCCCACGGACTCCATGGACTTTCACGGATATTTCTGTTGCGTCGCAACAGATGTCAACCGGCTCATACACCGCGCGTTCAAGCAAGCAAAAGGTTCGTTTGATGTTTGGAGTGACAAGGTTTAAGCAAACATTCAAGGCAACAGGTCTCGCCACTCCCGACAGCGGATGCCCCAGGACTCTCCACCCGGAAAACAGATGACGCCGACTTTCCCAACCGGGAAGTCGGCGTCATCCGTTATGTTTTGCTGACGGGCTTATTCGTCCTCGTCGGTCGTCTCCTCAGGCTTCATGTTGGTGTAAACATTCTGCACGTCGTCAAACTCCTCGAGCTTTTCGACCATCTTGTCGATGGTCTCGCGCTGCTCGGGGGTCACATCCTTGAGGTCAGTGGGGATGCGGGTGAACTCGGCGCTGGTGATCTCGAAGCCATTGTCCTCGAGATGCTTCTGGATGTCGCCGAAGCTTGTCGGGTCACCATAGATGGTGATCTCGCCCGTCTCGTCATCATAGTCATAATCCTCATCGACACCATAGTCGATGAAGTCGAGGATGAGGTCGTCCATGTCGGTGTCGTCCTTCTTCTTGAAGGTGAACACGCACTTGTGGTCGAAGAGGAAACTCAGCGAGCCCTGTGTGCCGAGGTTGCCGTTGAACTTGTTGAACACCGAGCGCACGTCAGCCACGGTACGCGTGGTGTTGTCGGTCAGTGCGTCGACGAAGATGGCGATGCCGTGGGGGCCGTATCCCTCGTAGGGCACCTCCTTGTAGTCGCTGGTGTCCTTGCCCATGGCGTTCTTGATGGCGCGCTGGATATTGTCCTTCGGCATGTTCTCTCGCTTACACGTGGCGATGATGGCACGCAGGCGCGGGTTATTCTCAGGCTCACCGCCACCCGCCTTCACGGCGATGGCAATCTCCTTGCCCAGTTTGGTAAACGTGCGGGCCATGTGCCCCCATCTCTTCAGCTTAGTCGCTTTGCGATATTCGAATGCTCTTCCCATTGGAAAATGTTGTTTATCGGAGTTCGGCTCCGAGTTTATTTGTTAAGTTTTTGATGATTTTCTGCATGATGGCCTCAATCTGCTTGTCATTGAGCGTGCGCTCCTCATCCTCGAGGATGAAGTTGACTGCATAGCTCTTCTTGCCGGCAGGCAGGTTCTTGCCCTGGTAGACATCGAAGAGCTCCACTTTCTTGAGCAACTTCTTCTCGCTCTGGCGGGCAATCTGCTCTATCTGCGCAAACTCCACGGAGGCATCGATGAGCAACGCCAGGTCACGGCTCACGGCCGGGAACTTCGACAGCTCCTTGAACTCCACCTTATTCTTCTTGATGGCCTTCATCACTGCCGACCAGTTGAACTCGGCATAGTAGACATCCTTCTCGACGCCACACGCATGGCAGACCTTCTTGGCCAACTTGCCATACTCGCAGAGCACCTTGCCGCCGCGGTTCTTCAGCGTGAGTGCCTCCGAGAAGAGGTTGTTGTCCGACTTGCCGGCTACCACCAGTCCGGCAGGCACGCCCACGCGACGCAGGATGTTCTCCACATAAGCTTTCAGCTCATAGAAGCTCGTCTCCTCATCGGGATGGGCCCATGAGCCCTCCACGCGCTTGCCGGTGAGCCACAGGGCGAGATGGCTGTCCTGTGAGTAGGCGGCTATGGAGGCGTCGTGGTCGTCCTTCTCGGGGGCGTAGTGATAGACGTTGCCCAGCTCGAAGAACCTCAGGTTGGAGCGCTTGCGGTTGATGTTGCGGGCCAGCGACTCCAGTCCGCCGAACACCAGCGTCTGGCGCATCACACCGAGATCGGCGCTCAGGGGATTCATCACCTTGGCGGTGGTGGCCCATGAGTATGCGTTGAGCTCGTCCTTGTCGTAATAGCTCGTCTTGGTCATTGAGTTGTTGAGTATCTCGTTGAAGCCACAGCCCACAAGCTGCTCGCCGACGAGATTGGTCAACTTATGCTCACGGTCCTGCTCATCGGGCACGGTGAGCGACGACTTGAGCTGCGTGGGAATCTCCACATTATTATATCCGTAGATGCGGAGGATGTCCTCCACCACATCGCAGGGGCGCTTCACATCCACACGATAGGCGGGCACCACAAGGTCAAGGCCCTCGGCATCCTCGCCCGTGATCTTCATCTCCAGGCTGGTTGCGATGCTCTTGATGGTGTCATGGCCAAGTTTCTTGCCGATGAGACGGTCGCAGTATTCATAGTTGAGACGCACGGGGAAGTCGGGCAGCGGATCGGGATAGACATCCTTGATCTGCATGGAGACCTTGCCCCCGGCCAGTTCCTTGCAGAGGATGGCAGCCTGCTGGAGGGCGTAGATCGTGCCATTGGGGTCGACACCACGCTCAAAACGGAAGCTGGCATCGGTCGACAGGCCGTGACGGCGTGCGCTCTTGCGGATCCATGTCGGGTGGAAATAGGCACTCTCGAGCACCACATTCTTCGTGGTCTCATACGTTCCCGACCCCTTGCCTCCGAAGATGCCGGCGATGCACATGGGTTCCTCGGCATTGCAGATGCTCAGGTCGTGCTCGCCCAGGATGTGCTCCTCGCCGTCGAGGGTGACAAACTTGGTACCCTCAGGCTGCGTGCGCACCACGATCTTGTGGCCCGTGACCATGTCTGCATCGAAGCAGTGCATGGGCTGTCCGTAGGCCATCATGACATAGTTGGTGATGTCCACGATATTGTTGATGGGGCGCAGGCCGACGGCCGTCAGTTTCTCCTGCATCCACTTGGGGCTCTCCTTGACCTCGCAGCCGGTGACGCTGACGCATGCATAGCGCTTGCAGGCCTCGGTGTTCTCTATCTCGACATCAATGGGCAGGTCCTCGTTGTCTACCGCAAAAGCGGAACAGTCGGGGCGGTGCAGACGGGTCTTCCGGCCACGCTGCACAAGCCAGGCATAGAGGTCGCGCGCCACGCCATAGTGGCTCAGCGCATCGGCGCGGTTGGCGGTGATATCGATGTCAATCACCCAGTCGCTCTCGAGATGATAATACTCAGCGGCAGGCGTTCCGACAACCGCGTCGTCGGGCAGCACGATGATGCCGGCATGGTCTGTCCCGACACCTATCTCGTCCTCGGCGCAAATCATGCCAAAACTCTCCACACCGCGGAGCTTCGATTTCTTGATGGTGAATTCCTTGTCGCCGTCGTAGAGCACGCAGCCCAGGTCTGCCACGATCACCTTTTGGCCGGCGGCCACGTTGGGAGCGCCGCAGACAATCTGCTGGGGCTCACCCTTGCCAAGATCGACGGTGGTGATGTGGAGATGATCGCTATTGGGATGGGGCTCACAGGTGAGCACCTTGCCCACATAAAGGCCCTTCAAGCCTCCTTTGATGGCCTGCACTTCGTCCAGCGCATCCACCTCCAGACCGGTCGACGTCAGGGCGTCAGCGGTTTCTTGAGGAGTGAGGTCGAAGTCGACATATTCTTTCAGCCACTTGTATGAAATCTTCATGATTGTATGGTTTGTTTATACCTATTCTTTATAAGTCCGTGCAAAATTACTAAAAATCCATGAACTACCAAAAACATAACATGGGTTTTTGTCAATAACCGCACGAATGAAGCTCGACAGCAAATGCCAAACGGATCGCATGGAAGAAAGCGGACAATGTATATAAAAAAACAGGCGTTATTTTCAACTTCAAAATATTTTGGTCGAAATACGCGATTTTTCGGCACTTTTCATAATCGGTTGATAATTAGCCGTTTATAAAATTTCGGATTTTATTAGGCTCGAAAAGTAAATACTTTTCATCAAAGAATACCCTTTATCGCATTGCGATATACCCTTTATCATGACGCGATTAACGCTTAATCGCATCACGATATACCCTTTATCGCAACATAAAATACCCTTTATCGCAAAATTACCCCATGCAAATCGCGGCGCGACCAGCAAAAAACGCCATTTTCGCGTTCTATTTCATCGGTCGTCCGTGACAAACTTTTCGACCAAAAATCATGACAAAGAACATAAAATAGCGGTGGTGAAACAGGAGTATCTGGGGGAGTGCCGTTATCAACCGAGAAACTTCCGCCCACAGATCACACGGATGGACACGGATTCTCATGGATTCTTCCGGAACACGGAAGTGACGACACTATTGGGGTAACATGAATGTAAAACGACGCGCTCCCTTCCACCGAGGAGGAAACACTGTCGGGCTGGCGCGCATACGGATGCGGACAACCTCCGCCAACCTCAAGCGATAGCCATTCACCAAGTTAAGCCGCTCACGCATGACCCACCTCCGTACAAGAATGGCAAACCACAAACCATCAAGACCACTCACGCAAGCAAGAGCACTTGCCTCTTGCCAAACAGCCAACTCATGCCCACTCCAATCATCCGATCAACTGGAAAAGGCCATAACACAAAAAAAACCGCCCCAGGCTGAGCCCGGGGCGGTGTCTCTCAATTTTCGTTCGTGCTAACGATTACTCAGCAACTGTTGTGTCAGCAGCAGTTGTGTCAGCAGCAGCTGCAGTTGTGTCAGCGCTGTCAACAACGGCTGTAGAATCAGAGTCCTGAGCAGGAGCTGCAGACTCGTTCTTATTGCCACAAGATGCGAAAGAGATAGCGGCCATAGCCACGAACATCAAAACTAATTTCTTCATTTTCTTTGCTTTTTAAAATCTGTAAAACGATCTATGTTTATTAAAACGCTGCAAAGATAAGGCTTTTTTCAATACGACGATCAACTTTTAGAGAGTTTTTTTAAGGTCTTTCTGTAACTTTTTTGCAACCTGTTGTGTATCAAACGATTACAGATTGTTAACAGAGGTTAAAGTTTTTGTGCGCCTTAACAGAACCTAAAATTGAGGCGATTTTAGGCAAAATTCTCATAATAAAAGCGTATCTTTGCACACCTATTATAATAAAAGACACAAAGAAAGGCAAGACGCATGATCGACACAAGCGCGTTTCAAGGCAAACGGGCGGCCTACTACACATTAGGCTGCAAACTCAACTTCTCGGAGACCTCCACCTTCGGCAAACTGCTGGCAGACATGGGTGTGGTGACAGCAGCCAAGGGCGAACAGGCGGACATCTGCCTGATCAACACCTGCTCGGTGACCGAGGTGGCCGACCACAAGTGCCGGCAAGCCATCCACCGCATGGTGCGCGAGAACCCCGACGCCTTTGTGGTGGTCACGGGCTGCTACGCACAGTTGGAGGGCGAGGCCATCAGTCAGATACCCGGTGTGGACCTAGTGCTGGGAGCCAACGAGAAAGCCAACCTCATACAGTATCTCTCCGACGCCTGGACACAGCCTCGCGAGGGGCACCTGCACAGGCATCACGGCGTGAAGACGAAGGACATCAAGACGTTTCAGCCCTCATGCTCGCGCGGAAACCGCACCCGCTACTTCCTCAAGGTGCAAGACGGCTGCAACTACTTCTGCACCTACTGCACCATACCGTTCGCACGAGGCCTGTCGCGAAACCCAAGCATCGCCTCGCTCGTCGAGCAGGCGCGGCAAGCCGCTGCTGAGGGCGGCAAGGAGATTGTGCTCACGGGAGTGAACATCGGCGACTTCGGCGAGACCACACACGAGCGGTTCATCGACCTGGTGAAGGCGCTCGATGGGGTCGAGGGCATAGAACGCTTCCGCATCAGCAGCCTCGAGCCCGACCTGATGAGCGACGAACTGATCGAGTACTGCGCACACAGCCGCGCCTTCATGCCCCACTTCCACGTGCCCCTGCAGAGTGGCAGCGACGAGGTGCTGCGGCTCATGCACCGGCGCTACGACACGGCTCTCTTCGCCCACAAGATACACCTCATCAAGGAGAAGATGCCAGATGCGTTCATCGGGGTCGACGTGATGGTGGGTTGCCGGGGCGAGCGCCCCGAGTACTTCGAGGCTTGTTATGACTTCCTGCAGGCGCTGCCCGTCACACAGCTTCACGTCTTCCCCTACTCCGAGCGGCCTGGCACGGCGGCCCTGCGCATACCCTACGTGGTGGACGACCAGGAAAAGAAGCGACGCGCCCACCGCCTGCTGAAACTCTCTGACGAGAAGACACAGGCTTTCTATGCCGACCATATCGGCCAGGAGGTGGACGTGCTCTTCGAAAAGGCGGCAAGGGGCAAGGCCATGCACGGCTTCACGAAGAACTATATCCGCGTGGAACTGCCGGCAGCGGAGGCACGCGAAGACTATGACAACCAGATCATGCGGGTGCGACTTGGCAACTTCAATGCAGACAAGTCGGCGCTGAAGGCCGAAATCTTAGCCTGAAGGGGCAAGACGCAAAACACACCGCCGATGTGAGTTCCATTCATCACCGGTAAACAAAAAAAGCAATACGGGAAAGAAATAATGAAGGTAGCAATCGTCATACTCAACTGGAACGGCAGCAACATGATGCGCCAATACCTGCCGACTGTCGTCAAATACTCGCGCGACGACGCGGACGTGTGGGTGGCCGACAACGCCTCGACCGACGGCTCCATGAACCTGCTGGAACATGACTTTCCACAGGTGAAACGCCTGCAGCTCGACAAGAACTACGGTTTCGCCGAGGGCTACAACCGCGCCTTGCGGCAGATCGAAGCCGAATACTACGTGTTGCTCAACTCGGATGTGGAGGTGACACATGGTTGGCTCACGCCCCTCATCGAGTTTATGGACACCCACGAGGGCGTGGCGGCTTGCCAACCCAAGTTGCTGTCGGAGGCCGACAAGGACCGTTTCGAGTATGCGGGCGCATCGGGCGGATTCATCGACCGTTACGGCTACCCGTTCTGCCGGGGCCGCATCTTCGACACGGTGGAGGACGACAACGGACAATACGACTACCGGATGGACGTGCTTTGGGCCACTGGCGCCTGCCTGATGATCCGTGCCAAGGACTACTGGGAGGCAGGAGGATTGGATGGCCGGTTCTTTGCCCACAACGAGGAGATAGACCTCTGCTGGCGGCTGCGGCAACGCGGGCGCCGCATCGTCTGCCTACCGGAGAGCACGGTCTACCACGTGGGGGGAGGCACGCTGCCCAAGGGCAACCCGATGAAGACCTTCCTCAACTTCCGCAACAACCTGACGATGCTCTACAAGAACCTGCCTGACGAGGAACTGGACCGCGTGATGCGCGTGCGACGCGTGCTCGACTACGTGGCAGCTGTGGAGACCCTGCTCGTCAACCGCAACTGGGGTGACTTCAAGGCCATCATCCGGGCTCGCCGAGCTTTCAACCGCTGGAAGCACCAGTTTGACGCCGACCGTGACACGATACGCGCCACGCGCACGGTGAATCCTGTGCCGGAACGTGTGGGCTTCAGCATCCTCTGGCAGTATCATGTGAAAGGACTGAAGAAGTTCTCGCAGTTGCCTTGCGGCAAGTAGGATGTCATTGGCACAAGACCGAGAAGGCCGCCCGTCACATCGTGTGACAGGCGGCCTTCTCGTGATTTATTGCCTTCCAGTGATTACTTGCTCAAGGTCTCGTCGAGATACTTGTAGAAGTCCTCGCTCTCGCCCACGATGACCTTGCCGATCGTGCCGTCAGGGTTGACCACTATCTTCGTGGGGAAACCGCTGATGCCATAGAGCACCGTCACGTCGGTCTTGCCCTCATTGCGCACCTGAAGCCAGGGCAGCTCATGTTTCTTCACGGCGTCGCGCCACTTCTGCTCGGTGTCGTTGCAGTCGATGCCGAGAATCTCAAACTTGCCCTTGTACTTGGCATAATACTCCTTCATCTTCGGCATGCCCTTGATGCACCATCCGCACCACGAGCCCCAGAAGTCGAGCACCACGGTCTTGCCCTTGAGGCTGCTCAGGCTGATGTCCTTGCCGTCGATGCTCTTCAGCGTGAAGTCGGGTGCCATCTTGCCATCGGCCACCTTCTTCTTGGCCTCCTCACGGTCGAGCGACTTCTGCGAGCGGGCGGCATAGTTGTCTATCAGCGTCTTCAGGCGGCCCTCGCGCACAGCGGGCGACAAAGCGGCGATAGCCTCCTTGTACTTGTCCACGCTGACCTGATGCAGAAGATACTGGCTGGCCTCATCATCAGGATGAGCCTTGATGTACTTGAGAGAAGCCTCAGAGATGCCATTCATGATCTCCTCATAAGCCTTGTCCATCACCTGCTCCAGTGAGTCCTCGTTGGCTCCTTGCTGTATCTTGGCCTGATAGTCGCGGCTCAGGTTCTTGACCGCCTCGTCAAACGACTTGGTGACCTGACGGGCCTGTTCCACCTGCTGGTAGTATTTGCTGCCGCCCAGCGTATAGTCGGCAAGCGAACCCGCAATCGTCAATTCCTCGCCCGGCATGGCCATCGTGCTCATGTAACCGCCCATTGGCTGCGCGCCCTCAAGCTTCGGATGGCGAATCTGCAACAAGAGGTTCTTGGGTTGGTCCACCTGGATGTGGAAGTCGAAGGATCCGTCCTTGCCGACCACCTTCACCGTCTGGTCCACGTCATTCGTGAGAATGGTCATGGCAACAAGCGTGTCGTTGCCGAGCCCCTGCAACTTGCCTGACACATGGAGGTCGCCCGCCATGGCATTCATGCCGAGCGCCAGACAGGTAGCTGCCAAGATAAGTTTTTTCTTCATAACAAACATATATTTAAAGGTTGATATTTTCTCATGGATTGATATGTCATCACGCCTTCTCCACACCCGTCAGCCTGTCGAAGATTTCGTCGAACACCTGATGGAGGCGTACCTTGTCGGCTATGACCTCACGCAAGTACTTGATGCGTTTTTCGTTGGGTGAATTGGGAATCCACAGTTTGATGTAACCGTTGGAGCCATACTTGTTGTCCATATGCGCATTGAACCGATCCCAATGCCCACTGCGGTCAAGCTCAGGATAGTTCTCAAGTCCATACTCAATGGTTCGCGAGAACACCACCTCAGGGTCCAGGTCACGGTCGGCTTCGGCCACAATCATGCCGTAGACGCTGCGTGGGGCGTGCGACGCCGACGCGCGGTGATCCTCCACCGCCTCCTTCATGATGCGTATCTGCTCGGGCGAGAACCAGCGGCGCAGGCGGGCGTCGGCCGCCAGAATCTTGCCACCCGTGATGTGGTGGATGGCTCGCGGGCCCTCCATGCCCAAGTCGTGATAGGCCGCTATGACGTAAGCCATGTTGATGTCGGCTCCCGTGGCAGGCACAAGCGCAAGCGAATTGCTGATGACTCGCTGCACATGGACGATGCCATGGCTGCGGCCGAAAGCGTTGTAGCGCGGAAGAATCTCACGCTCCACGAAGTTCATGATTTCAAGATTGACGTGCTGTTGCATGGCTTACAGGATATTACAAAACAATACAATTTGCGCCGCCGTGGTGAGACCGTAAACGAACAGGTTGCGGGCGGTCATGCCCAGCACCCTGTTGAGCTCCCTACCCTTCCCGATGTCGGCCATCAGTCTCGTGGTCTTCTGGTGTGGCACAACATAAAAGACGGCAAGCACCACATAGCCGAGGACCTTCCACCAGGGTGTGTTGCCATCGAGCACCAGGAAAGAGAACAAAGCGATTTCGGCCATGACCGGCAAAATCTCATAGAGCTTCTCCGTGGCCTGGGCACCGATGCGTACCACCAAGGTCATCTTGCCACTGGCCCTGTCATTGTCGCGGTCACGGTAATTGTTCACCAAGAGCAGCGTATCGATCACCAAGCCGCAGCACACGCCAGCGATGAGCACCGAGATATTGAACTCCTGCCAGTAGACGGGCATGAGCACATACCACGTGAAATAGACGGGCACAATGCCAAAAAAGACAATGACCAAGACATCGCCCAAGCCCTTGGAGGCGAAAAAGGTGGTGTAGAGAAAAGCGCACACGACACAGATGGCACCCACCACGACCATCTCCCTACCGCCATAAGCGATGAGCGGAAGCCCCGTAAGGCAGGCCGCTATCGACGTGACGGCTATGGCCGTACGCATGGCAGGCAACGTCACCCAGCCCTCCGCACAGGCCCGCTTGGGACCCAGGCGCGTTTCGCGGTGGTCATTGCCCCGCACGTAATCGAAGTAATCGTTTATCAGATTGGAGTCTATCTGCATGAGCCACGCAAACAACAGGCACAAGATGGCGGGCAAGACGGGTAGACAAACCCACCCGATGGTCTTGACGGCCAGCGACATGCCGATAATGACTGGCACCGCCGCGGCGGAAAGGGTCTTGGGGCGCGTGGCGAGCAGCCACGCCCGGAGGCTGTTAACTCGGATGATTTCGTTTGTTGGTTGCATAGCTGTCAATATTCATTATCATGTCTCCTCTCCCACCCTGGGCCTTTCCCCCAGACCTCCCGTCGGACAGGAAGGCCATCAGTTGAAGAAGTTCCAGCTGACGCCGAAGCGGAACACCCGCCCATTGAGCGGATAATGGGGCGTGAAGAAGTAGTTGCCACTGCCGTCGTTGACATGACTCATCATGACAAAGAAGCGCGTGTGCTTGAGGTGGAAGTTGGCGTAGACGTTGATGAGCGGATAGTTTCCGACCTCCGTCTTGCGTTCGCCAGCCTGCACCGCGTATTGCCCCAGAGAGGGCACATAGTCGGGAGCCTTGTACTTGGTGAAGTAGCGCACGTCGGCACCGAAGTCACACTTGAGCACATGGGCAATCTTGAACTTCAGATAAAGGTTGGTGTACGCATTGAGCAAAGGCAACGGCAACGCATCGTCATCGGTCGACTTCTGTACGGTCACCACGCTCTCCCAGTTGAGCGGGCCAAAGGTAAAGTCCTGCTTCAAGTCGGCGGTAAACACCGAGATAGGACTTCCGGCCTGGCTGACACGCACCGCATTGGCGAAGCGCCCGTCATCGGTCACATTGTAAGAGGTGGCAAAATAGGTGTAGTTGCGAATCTCGTCAAACGCCACTCGCAGCGAGGTGCGCGTCTTCTGATAGCGCAGCACACCTTGGGCCCGGAAATGGTCTGTCATCGAGAGGTCGTCATTGTCCCACCAGGCATGGCGCGCCTGGTAGTGACGATAGTAGAACGACGGTTTCTCATGATGATAGAAGCCCGACGCTGCCAGCGTCACTGTGTCCTTGAACAAGGGGAAGTTGACATCGACACCACCGTCCACATGGATCTCGCCGGCGTTGACTCCCACCACGCCAAACTCGCCCGTAACATTGTAGTGAAGCGTCTTGCCCTGCGTCTTGGCCAGTTGGGCGCCGACGCTCACCGCATGCTCGTTCCATGAGCGCATCGCCGTGGAATCAGGCAAGGTGAAATGTCGCAGCTCATGGGTTCCAAAAACCTTCAGTCCGGCCTTGGCCCACTTGTTGAACCCCTCCAGCAAGGAGATGGCAAACGTGTTGCGAAGGCTCCAGTGGGTGGTCTTGTCGTAGATGGAGTCGCCCGCCAGTTTCTCTGCCACCCGATAGTCGTTGAGGTAATAATTGTCGGGCGTCTGGTAAGCCTCATAGATACGCCGATAGTTGTTGAGGTCAAGCGTGTGGATGAAGCTGGTGACGGGCACATACTCATCCTTGAGCCACGAGGTGTCTGCCTTGGCCTTGGCGGCCTGCGCTATCAGGCTGTCGGCTGCCGCCTTGCCGTTGACCGCCACACGTCCTCCCGGCGTATGGGCCGCCGAAGCGGACTCGCGAGCCACACTGTCCTGCACCGTCCGCACGCCAATCTTCGCGTTGTCAGGACGTCCCGCAAATGTCTGGTGCGTCTCCGTCTCGTCCTCGCTCACCTCACGCCCTTCCTTTCTGGCCCTCCGTTCCGCCTCGCTCTTGGCCTCGCGTTCCTTGGCCTCGCGGCGAGAAGCCATGGCAAACTTACGCGCCGCAATCTCCTCGGCAGTCATGGGCACCTTGCGCTTGAAGCCGATGCTATAACGCTGGGTGAAAAAGAGGTGCTGATTGTCATTGCGGTTCCAGTTGCGCGCGAGCATGGTAGGAATCTCTGAGGTCTGGAACGACTCGTTGAACGACTCAGGATGGGTGATGTAATTGTCGTTGGTGATACCGCCGTTCTCCGTCACCTTCTGATGATTGGTCGACATCAGGAGATGGGCCTGGTAACGGTCACCGATGTAAGAGCCATACATCGTGTAGTCAAAATGGGAGGTGGACTGACTGTCATAATAGCCACGTCCGTACAGATAGTCGAACTTGAAGCCCACGCCGATGCGCTTGCCCGCATTGACACCAAACTTCGCCGTGAAGTGATCCTCGCCATTGGTGCGGTCACCACAGGTGTTGTAAGTAAGATTGGTGAAGGGCGACAGGGTGTTCGTGAAATGAAAATCCTGCACAGGCGTGATGAAATAATCGTACGGATCGGTGAAGAGAAACTGCGACCCCTGTCCACGGTCAATGAAAACACGCGCCTGGCGGGGTGACCCCAAGTTGCCCGTGGTGTTGTATTCCCCACGTAGACCAGTGGTGAACAGCGTGTTCATGTACATGTGCGACAAGGTGTCGAGCTGTGCCGGGCGCCGGTCGCCGAAGCGCGGGTCCACCGTCCACACATAGATGCCACGCGGTATCTCCTTGTGTGAGGAAGCGGAGTCGGCGCGTTCCCGACGCTGGTTGGCCGTGGTGATGTCGCCATTGGCATTCATCGAGTTGTAATTGTCGGCAAGGCCACTACGCACCTGGGCAGTCGCAGGAACGACTGCCAACAGCATGAACAAGAGGGCGAAAAGGAATTTCTTCATCAAAATTTTATTCGTAAAGCGCTCTCCACAATCTTGAAGACCACCGCAACCAAGAGGATGATAGCGCCCGTGGTATGGTCAGACCAATAGTAGACCGCGGCCCCCACAATGGCAAGCAGCATGAAGATGACGTTGAGCACATTGCGCAAGGCCAAGTGGTTGTCCTTGCGCTCCGGCTCGCCACGGTGCCTGCGGGGCAGAAAATCGTTACCAGTTTCCATAAGAAGCAAGTGTGACGTGATCAATAAGCCACATTGAGCACTTGGCAGACACGCTGGAAAATGCTGTCCTTGCGGTCGATGGTCTTGCTGCGGAACTTGCCGCTATATTTGGCCAGCTTGTTCCCTTTCTTGTTGAGACCCCATTTGTCGGTAATCCAATCCTCGGCCTTGGTCTCCATGCCCTGCGTGTCAGGACGCTCCATCTCATACTGGTAGCCCATGCGCTCCATCGTGAGGTGCAGATGTCCGTCGCTCACCTTGGCAATGAGCGAATAGTTGAACACCGTCTGGTCGAGGTTAAAAGCCTTCTTCTTAAACACGAGCCATTCGGAGATGCGGGCGCCAAGGGTGTGCGAAGCCTTGTCATCGATGGCAATCTTGCTCACCTCCTTGATCTGGTTGGGTTGCGCGATGATGTTCTCCATCACCGTGCGCACCTTGTCATAAATCTGGTCGGCGCTCATGCCAGGCACATCCTTGTCGAGCGTGAACACCACCTTGCCGTCTACCTCAGGCACCGCCCCAGCCAGATATTTGGCCTCGACCGTCTTGTGTTTCTTCTCGAAAAGCGCGCGACGCTGGGTGTTCTGTTTCGCCTTGTCCTGCGAATTATCCAAGGAGTTCTGCGCCATGCCCATCAGGGGGACGAGCATCATGATGGCAAAAAGTATTTTCTTCATTTCAATGCGTTTTTATCATTATAATAAGCAAAGTTAATAAATATTGCTTCATATTCCGTCATAGCACCTCACTTTTAACGTTTATTTCGATTAGCGCAACATCACCGTAACTACTCCGTCATATTGAAATGGGAGCACGTATTCAAGGGAGGGCTACAAGTTATTTTTTTAGCGTCACTTAGCTCTCCTTTGAACTCAAGATTTTCGATTAATTTGCCTTGCGGCGCCATGTCCGAAATCAGTTGGTACAAAGCCGCGAATTTTGAGGTGTCGTTTCTCTTTGCCGTTTCCACAATAAAATGGAAACAGGCAAATGTTACTCCACGCCAGCAAGCCACCGAAGCCGACGAAGCTGTGTAACCCCGACCGCGCCGCCTACGGGTCACTTCATCTCCAACTGCTTTTCGAGACGGACAATCTCATCGCGGTACTGAGCGGCCTGGATGAAGTCGAGGTCATGCGCGGCCTTTTCCATGAGCGCCTTGGTGTTGTCGATGCTTTTCTGCAGTTCCTGTCGGGTCATGTTGCGCACGATGGGATCGGCCGCAAAGGTGCCTGTGTCCATGCCCTTCGCCGCATACTCGGCAGCCATCTGCGGCTTCTCATAAGCATCGCCCGAGGCCGTGGGCAGCACGCCCTTGATGTCCTTGACAATCTGCTTCGGCGTGATGTGGTGATCCTCATTGTATTTCAGCTGGATGGCGCGTCTCCGTGCCGTCTCATCGATGGTGCGCTGCATGCTGTCGGTGATGGTGTCGGCATACATGATGACCTTGCCATTGACGTTGCGCGCGGCACGTCCGGCCGTCTGCGTCAGGCTGCGGTGGCTGCGCAGAAATCCTTCCTTGTCGGCATCAAGGATGGCCACCAGCGACACTTCGGGCAAGTCGAGGCCCTCACGCAGGAGATTGACACCCACCAGGACGTCGAACACGCCGGCCCGGAGGTCGTTCATGATCTTCACTCGGTCGAGTGTGGCGACATCGCTGTGGATATAGTTGGCCTTCACGCCATGGTCGAGCAGATACTCCGTGAGCTCTTCGGCCATGCGCTTGGTGAGCGTGGTGACCAGCACACGCTCACCGCGATGGCAGCGCGTGAGAATCTCATCGAGCAAATCATCGATCTGGTTTTCCGAGGGCCGCACCTCTATCTCGGGGTCGAGGAGTCCCGTCGGGCGTATGAGCTGCTCGACGACGACGCCCTCCGCCTCCTGCAACTCATAGTCGGCGGGGGTGGCCGAGACATAAATCACCTGGTGAATCATGTCATGAAACTCTTCGAAGCGCAAGGGGCGGTTGTCGAAAGCGGCAGGCAGGCGGAAGCCATACTCCACGAGGTTCTGCTTGCGGGCGCGGTCGCCACCATACATGGCATTGATCTGGGGCACACTGACGTGGCTCTCGTCGATGACCATCAGGTAGTCCTTGGGAAAGAAGTCGAGCAGGCAGTAAGGCCGCTCGCCTGGCTCTCGCCCGTCAAAGTAACGCGAGTAGTTCTCGATGCCCGAGCAATGGCCCAGTTCCTTGATCATCTCAATGTCATACTCCACACGTTCCTTGATGCGCTGCGCCTTGATGCCGTCGCCGAGCTCCTTGAAGTAATCCTCTTGCCGCACGAGATCGTCCTGTATCTTCCGGATGGCGCCCTCCGTCTGTTCCTTGCTCGTCACGAAGAGGTTGGCGGGATAGATCTGGTATTCCTCAAACCGTTGCAGCGTATGGAGCGTCACGGCGTCGCACTCCTCGATGGTGTCCACCTCGTCGTCCCACCAGCTGACGCGCAGCACATTGTCACTATAAGCCATGGCGATGAGCACCGTGTCACCCTTGACGGAGAAATTGCCCCGCTGCAGGTCAATGTCATTTCTCACATAAAGCGAGTTGACCAACTTGCGCAAGAACTCGTTGCGGTCAAGCTTCTGCCCCGCACGGATGGTGATGATGTTCTCCTGCATGGCGATGGGCGCCCCCATGCCGTAGATGCACGAGACCGACGACACCACGACCACGTCCTTACGGCCGGAGAGCAAGTCGCTCACGGCCGCCAGCCTGAGCTTGTCAATCTCCTCGTTGATGGCCAGGTCTTTCTCGATGTAGGTATCCGTCGTCGGAATGTAAGCCTCGGGTTGGTAATAGTCATAATAAGACACATAGTAGTCGACGGCGTTATCTGGGAAGAAGCCTTTCATCTCCTCATAGAGCTGGGCTGCCAATGTCTTGTTGTGACTAAGAATCAAGGTGGGCTTGTTCACATTGGCAATCACATTGGCCACCGTGAACGTCTTGCCCGACCCTGTGACGCCCAGCAACACCTGGGCGGGGTCTCCCTGGCGAATGCCCTCCGTCAGTTGGCGGATGGCTTGCGGCTGGTCGCCAGTGGGCTTGAACTTTGATGTCAGTTTGAACTCCATAGATATGCAAAGATAAGAAATTCCACTGACCCGAAGTTACATATCAAACAATATTTTATGGAAAAAAACAAGAAACCGCCTTCTGTTTTATCTTTGATTGGGCTCTTCCGGAATTTGGCGTGACAAGACCCATGGCTGGAATGTAAACCCATATAAACCCAGTTAAACCGCTCACGCCATTCATCCATCCCTGTCCACGGAGTGGGAACAGCGAGACATGCGTGAGCGGTTTCATCAGTTTACGCTCCTACTGCGAGAGCGGTTTACCCAGTTTGTAATTCTACTGCGGGAGCGGTTTAATCCGGTTTATGGCCAGGGGTTATATTGGTTTACATTCAAGCCCAACGTAAGGGACCCCTCACTCCAATTCCGGAAAGAGCCTTTGTTTTTTATCTTTTTGTGAGACCCGTCAAACAAAAAGCTGAATTTGATTTGTCTTTCGGCATTGCCGGGCGCATCCGTGAGATTCTGAAAGCCAAGGGACTCACCCAAGTAGTTCATAATAATAAGGAGAAGGGAAGCCGTTCGCCTTGCATATCCATTAGTTTATTCCATGTGTCTTCTTCCATACCGCAAACCAAGTTCTGAACAAGGGTTCGCTCAATGCCTCGGTAGGATAATGCTTCACGAAACGTAAGTTACGCAAGTTCATTCTGAGGTAGCGATGAAGCTTGCCTTCATTCTCCTTGCTTCCAAGCCTGGTGTCATACTGTCCAAAGTTTCCGCCACGCATGATTTCTGCCAACAAGAACTTGCCTTCTTGTTCATCCATCGGAGCAATCATCTTGCCTTCCGATAGCCTGAACACCTCACGCAACACATACATCACCGCTCTTGCAAACTTCCAAAGTCCGAGATTCTTCAGTTCACATTGCAAAACAGTCTTATTCGTGTCATTCGAGAAATTCGTGTTCAGTAAAACAAAGTAGTAATCCAGCAACTGCCGCAACCCAATCCCTTCCGTGAACACATGCCGATACAGATGCGAGAGAATATAGATGGCATTGAAGCTCACTGTTGGCACAGTAATCTCCCCATATCCATCAGGCAACTCTACGACATTCGAGCATTGCAAGTCCATCACCCCCCTGAACCATTGCTGCATCCTGCGGTTATGCACAGGGCAGAACATATACGAAGGCGTGAAATGCACCTCTATCGCCGTCTTCATCACCGGGAAGTCCACATGATGATAGCGCGTCACTTGGTTCGGGCACACCTTATTGACATATTCCATCACTCGCTTCCTGCCGCCTTCGAGGTAGATGTCAATATCCCCAGGCGTACGCATGTAAGGGTCGGGATAAAGCAACGCATTACCCTGTCCTTTCAAGACACAGCACCGGAACCCCTCTTGTTTGAAGTTCCTGCACACCTTGGCCGAATCTTCAAACAGACGCACATTCTGCTGCCTGACTCTTTGCGCCATGCCCGCCCATCGCATCAGCAACAGCTCATCGGGGCCCAAGCCCTTCGGCAACAGCCGAATGCCATGAAACAGCACACCTGTCAACGCCTGCTTCTTGGCCATGGCGTACAGCGCCGTCCAATCCGCATCCGCCACCGAGGCAGGGATCTCCGCCACAGCCCCGATGCAGAACTGCAAAAAATCAAAAAATATTCGTTGTTGTGCTTCCATTGTGGGTCGTGGCTTCAAGGCCATAGGCTATCATCCGTCATCGCAACCTCCCTTTGGTCAGAAAAGGCTGTCCTTGTTTTGATGTGAAGAAGTGGCTGAAACAAGTATACTTCTTTAAACGTTTATGGTGGGTTCTATAAATTAGCTTTGTCAGATTTTGTGGCTCTTTTTGAGGTCATAGTGTCAGTGAGTGAGGGAGTATAGCGGGCTATATGACCGAACGAACTGGCGCTATGAACCAAAAAGAGGCCAAAAGACGGCAAAACATACCCCCTACTGTGACTTGTTGCCTAAAGGTGGTAATTTATAGAACCCACCTTATCTCATTCCCCATCCGAAAGCCAATCAACTTATGAATTGGGAATTTCTGGTTTAACTCTAAACATAGCCACTGTATTTGAAAACTCAGAAACAATATCTATAAATTTTGGATTATCCTTACGAATTATCAATGCAGCGAAATTTTCCACACCTTCCACATCCTCTATACTTACCGGCATCAATAAAAATTCATCTTTCAGCCTATAAGTGGAAAACCAAAATTCAAACAATCGACTACGCATCTGTTGTTTGCCATCGCCACTCTCACAGATATACAACAGTGCAGCTTGATTCATATTGAAGAAACCCTCTATGATAAGCATCACTGTATCTCGCATTTTCAAATCTCGCGGAGATGGCACATTATTAACATTGATAATAGAAAAGATATACGTTTCGGCAGTCTCAATAATATCATCCTCATCAAATCCAATGGCAAGCACTACATCGTAGTCGCTTCTGAAACGGTAAGTACGAGAAGCTTCATGCCAATACACCTCGTAAGGTGCAGAGGCATTAATTGCATCCAACGGCAGGGCCTTCATCACCAAACATTTACAAATTTAGGATAAGAACCTGTTCGTTCTTTGTATTCCTCGCAAAGGCTTTGTGTTATCTCAGCCGCACGTGCTTTTTTGCGAGCTTTAGCTGCCATAAAACGTTTCATAGCAGCATCACGTTTTTCCCAAAAATCCTTATTCATTGTTTCCATAATCTTCTCCTTTTTACGCTCGGCTCGCAGAGACGCTTGCCAAAGCAAGAACGTTTAAATTTCGTGCAAACGAGGGCAGAATCATCAAGTTTACTTGAATGTTATGCAGTGTGCAGCCGAAGTTCTTTTCAAAAAATGTATTTAGGTTACAAAAATACATTTTTCTCCTCACACCGCCAAACTTACTCGGGATTATTTATGTAGGTTCTATAAATTACCACCACAAAGAACAATACTTGGGAAGGTTTCCCTCGTTGACTTATTCTGCGCACGTCAAACCACGGCCCACAGCCCCGATGCAAAACTGCAAGATATCAAAAAAATATTTGCTGTTGTGCAACCATTGTTATACTTTTGCAGATATGAAGCAGTTTCCGAGAGTCATCATATCCTATATTGCCGCTATTGTCCTATTGTCAATAGCATTGTTCGTAAAAGATAGCCGCACCAGCTTTTGCGAGAAGGATTAAATTCTTGGTATAAGAATAGGGGGTGTGCCTTGGATATAACTTACAACTGTAACATCGCCCACTTCTATAACATTGGGTGGTGGGACATAAATTCAACCAGACTAACGACGTTAACCTTGGGAAAGGGTATGGCTTTTAGGACATCATAATGATGATCGTTTGTCACAATACATTGTGCATCTGCAGCAATGGCGCAATCCACAAATTTATTGTCATCCTTATCCGCTATTATTAGGTTAAAATGATAATAAGGAGTGATGTTTTCCACAAAGTTGCTATTCAGAATGGTCTTGACCACATATTCCGCAACTTCAAGTCCCATCAACTTTTGCATGATCTCAATGTATTCTTCTATTATTTCATTAGAGACACAAAGAGTATGTTCGCCCCGTACAAAACTTTCCCATAAGGAGTGATGTTTGCTTCGAGGTGAAACAATTTGGATAAGGCAATTTGTGTCTAATACCAAACGGCTCATTTCAACTTATGTAAATCCATATCATTCAACTCATCCAATCTTTGTTGATCAAGGATACCTGCATCCCAGAGTTTATCCAATGAATGATCCATTTTTTTAGAATAGTAAGAATAGAGCAAAGCTTTCAATTCATCCAGTCCCTTTTGCGAATCATCCACTTGAAACATCTGCAAGAGATGCACTTGAATTCTATTTAATGATGTTGCTGCCATACTTTGTCTTTTGATGTTGATCTTAAAATCGCCTCTAAGTTACGACAAATCTACCACTTTACCAAATTTTTACCCTTTTTAAACGCAGCATGCCCCTTATCATACTATTAAAATCAAAAAATATTCGTTGTTGTGCTTCCATTGCGGGTCGTGGCTTCAGGACCATAGGCTATCATCCGTCATCGCAACCTCCCTTTGGTCAGAAAAGGCTGTCCTTGTTTTGATGTGAAGAAGTGGCTGAAACAAGTATACTTCTTTAAACGTTTATGGTGGGTTCTATAAATTAGCTTTGTCAGATTTTGTGGCTCTTTTTGAGGTCATAGTGTCAGTGAGTGAGGGAGTATAGCGGGCTATATGACCGAACGAACTGGCGCTATGAACCAAAAAGAGGCCAAAAGATGGCAAAACATACCCCCTACTGTGACTTGTTGCCTAAAGGTGGTAATTATAGAACCCACCTTATCTCATTCCCCATTCGTAAGCCAATCAACTTACAGATTAGGATTGTTCTTTTCACGCAACAATAAATTCATAAACTCCTTGATTCTAAAAACATAAATCTTCGGAAAGTTTATCTCATTCAAAATTTGAAAATGAGCATCATTGCTTACAATGCAACTTGCACCTGCGGTAAAAGCGCAATCTACAAATTTATTGTCATCCTCATCTGCTTGAATAAGATGCATTTTATAGTAAGGTGTAACAAACTCTACATTCTTTTGGCTGAGAATAACCGAAATAACATTATTGGCAATCTCAGCAGTAGTCTTCTGTTCAATAATCTCCAAATACTCTTCGACTATTTCATTTGTTACACACAAAATTAACTTACCAGCCAAGAAATCATCCCAAATCATGCGATAAGGACTGATTTTTGGAAGGCTCATCAATAGACTATTTGTGTCAAGAACAATCTTTCTCATTTGTGAGAAGTACGTAAATGCTCATTACCCCAACCTTCTATTGTGTCAAGGGTGATAGCTCCACTATTACATAAAGCATCCATACCTGCATCAACTTTCTGGGCAAAGTATTGGGAAATGGCATTTTCAAGATTATCAAGTTGCTCTGGTGTCTTTATGAAAGACATCAAATGAAGAATCCTCATCTGAGCTGGATTAAAAACAGTCTGTTCCATAATCTTCTCCTTTTTACGCTCGGCTCGCAGAGACGCTTGCCAAAGCAAGAACGTTTAAATTTCGTGCAAACGAGGGCAGAATCATCAAGTTTACTTGAATGTTATGCAGTGTGCAGCCGAAGTTCTTTTCAAAAAATGTATTTAGGTTACAAAAATACATTTTTCTCCTCACACCGCCAAACTTACTCGGGATTATTTATGTAGGTTCTATAAATTACCACCACAAAGAACAATACTTGGGAAGGTTTCCCTCGTTGACTTATTCTGCGCACGTCAAACCACGGCCCACAGCCCCGATGCAAAACTGCAAGATATCAAAAAAATATTTGCTGTTGTGCAACCATTGTTATACTTTTGCAGATATGAAGCAGTTTCCGAGAGTCATCATATCCTATATTGTGGCTATCATTTTATTGCCCATAGCCATCATTTGTAAAATATTTCGCAAGAAGTAACAATGCCTACTTCTTACGGAAAGGATCCTTATATATCCCCAGCAGCTGCTTGCCAAAGTAATAGAAGAACTGCATATCGTCCACGAAGTAACGTTTGAACAACCGTTTCGGTTCCTTCATGCAGCGATATAGCCACTCCATACCTATTTTCTGCCAAATCTTAGGCGCACGCTTCAGCGTACCAGCTTCGAAGTCGATGGTAGCACCGAGAGCCATGAACACCTTTACCCCAGGCATCTTGTCCCGATACTTCATAATCCACTTCTCCTGCTTGGGAGCACCCACACCAACGAGCAGCACATTCGCTCCACTCTCATTCACGATGCGTACCAACTCCTCACATTCCTCCTCATGCTTCTCAAAGCCGAAGGAAGGAGAGTGAGCACCTACCACCATTTTTCTACCCACCTTTTCGTTGATGCGCTCCATTGCCTTGGCAGCAACACCCTCCTTGGCACCAAGCAGGAATATCTTGCAGCCTGCATCATCCTTGTGGTACATATAATAAGAGGTGAAGAAACTCGAACCAGGGATAGCCTCCTTGATAGGCGTCTTCAGCAACTTGCCGAACAGGTAGAGAATCTTGCTGTCGCACACCACCCATTCCGACTTCTGATACACATCATAAAACTCCTTGTCCTTCTGAAGCTTAATCAGATGGTCAAGGTTTGGAGTCACGAGTACACCCTCTTTCAAGTTCTCCAAGAGTTCCTGACAAGTGATATTCTGAATTTCAATATTTAATACTTTTACAGTTTCCATAAAATTACAAACTATTTAATTAGAATCTAAGCAATTAGCAATCTCAAGCAATCCTTATCATCTTGCTTATAGATTTCCACTTGATGCTCTTTAACTAGCTCTTCCAATACTTTTCGACTTCCTTCAAATTCATATTTTTTTCTCCCTAATATGCAATAAATAAAATAGTCCTTGCTAACATATTGGGCTCCATAAGATTCAGCCCAAGCTATACAAGTCTTTAAATTACTTAAAAATGCATCTTGAGATATTTCTCGATAATGATGTTTGACATCTACACCATCATCACCATATGATTCATCATCGACATTAGCTTCTGTCTCATACAAGATAGAAGCCAAAGGTAATGCCTTACCATCAACGATATAGAATACATGGTTTGTCAGATTATAACTATTAGCAACATAATGTTCATAAGGTAAGAGTTCTTTGTTAACCCAATCTTTTTTAGATAAGTCATTTGTAAGAAATATTACATCCTTTTTCAGTGTTTTCATTAACTTTAGAATTTCATGATAAATGTAAAAATCCCCCTCAGCTTCTTTTCCCTCCTTTAGCTTATCCTTATCACCTCTACCAGGAAAAGTATAATGTTTATCCACATCACGAATATCCTTACTATCTTGCATTTTATGAAACGTCTCATGGCAGGCAGCATACAAACTTGACAAATATTCCTTTTCTTTGGATTGCAATTCTTCTGTAAAATGACATTTAGACAAGGCTATCAACAAATCTTTGTCGTCATCAATTGCTTGCTTATCATTTTCTATGCTACTATATAAATCTTTTAGCTTATCATCTATGCCCTTTTTCAAAGAAGAGACGATTTCATTATTTTCACGTTCCCACTTGCCAAGACTTTCTATTACTGAATTTATTGCCTGCACGTTGTCTGGATAGTCGAAACGAATGATTGGTGTTTGTTTAAAATTAGAGAGTTTTTTGACAAATCCCGCTATTACTTCATCTTTTTCTTCTAAGAAATTGCTCAAAGTTTTTGCAGTGTCTTTTAGTTTCAAACTATATGCCTCCTTAAAGCTGGGTCTTTTCCTTTGAAACTCTGTATCTACTTGACTAACTATGTATATTCTCGAATGGTTTGCATTCAAAAATTTAATAAACTGTTGTCTTTCTTGCTTTGAATAAAAATATGCATTTAGTAAAACATTAGTATCCAATACTATTGGGATTGAATTATCTTTCACCCAAAAATTCTCTTTTGCCCCCAAATGCTCATTGAAATATTTCATGGCTTTCATTTGAATGCCCAAATTTCCATTATGGAAAGCAAAACAAAAACTATCGATAATTCTAATCATCTTCTTCGGCATCTATGTAAAGTTGTTTAATGTCTGAGTTTTTTGCAATACAATTGTACCAAGCAGAACCTCTTGATAAAGCTCCAACATAAATACTAGAATCTTCATCACCTATTTCTTTTAGAGTATCCCTAATTTCTATAGATGAACAATTTGCATTGAGGAGAAAAGCATTCTCAAAAAGATGCTCATAATCCCCGAAACTACCTAACAAATTCTTAATAGAACTGAAGTTTCCCACCCCTCTATTATCAGAGAGTGAGCACTATACAAAATCCCT
>ERZ808240.1641-NODE-1641-length-27022-cov-42.933289_pt1 | contig 27022 bp, 23 predicted proteins | sample MGYA00521084_ERZ808240 | MGnify/ENA primary metagenome ERZ808240 (study PRJEB31516, sample SAMN03275571) | gut metagenome | biome: mammalia-associated habitat; material: feces | host: Papio cynocephalus | place: Kenya | collected 2012-08-06 ... | reverse complement strand
TACCCCAAACCTTGTCGTCCACCAGATTCACATAATCGGTGAACCGATCCAACCATGTTGTTGCCAGCATTTTACCTCTTTTACCTTTCCGTCCTTTCGCCTGAGAGATTGCCTGCGACCCTTTTCGCAAACTTACACCTTCGGCACCCAATACCGCATTGGGCTTCTCCGGACACCGCTCTCGCGGTTTTCAAGGTATTATACCAAAATGAACGACGAAAGAAAACGGGGAATTTGCTTGGAGTCTCCCCAAAATTTTCGACTTGCCGCGGGCCACCTCAGGAATGGCGCGCACAGTGCGATTCCGGGCGCATTTCTTCGACCCTCGCCGCACCGTAATGGCTCGGTTCCTCCGTGTGACCGTGACAAATCCACTTCCGGGAAAATGCATGTTTCCGCCTCCCTTTTGCCAGCATATAATACAGAATATGATAACTCGACAAAAAGAGAAGGAATGCAATGAACAACCCCATAATTGCATTCAAAGCGCAACGCCGGGCGACACGGGTGTGATTATTCTTAGACGTGCAGAACATGCAGAATACCTCCTCTCTCTTCTTAATGGTAGGGGCGGCAGTCCCCTGCCGCCCGCACGAAATGGTCCCTTTGAACGGGCCGCAGGGGACTGCTGCCCCTGCCACATGAAGGAGGTCAATCCCAAAACCGGCCCGCCTTTGTCCGGGAGCGGAAGCTGCGAAGCCCGAGGCGAAGCGGAGATGCGCCGAATAAGCTTTGCTCCGGAGGGATGGTCGCGAAGCGACGGCGAAGCCGACCGCAAGGGTCCGCGCGCAGCCTTTTGTTGCGTCTCGGAGTTTGTTCCCTGCGCTTCCGCGGCTCACCGCGTCTGTTTTCCGCGGCGTTTTGGCCGTTTTTCGCCTCCAAAATCACCCCTTTTTTGGCTCCCAAAACACCCCACCCTCATGCGGTTTGAGGTTCACCGCGGCTAACATTCGCCCTAATTCGCCATTTTGACCGAAATCGCGCGAATACGGTCGCTTATCGGCTCCAAATGGAGAGTCGCCCGAAAAGGGTGCCCGCATGAGGTCCAAAAACATGCGCATGTTAGGGGGTCTCACATGCGCATGTTAGACCCCGTCACATGCGCATGTTCCACCCCGTCACATGCGGAGGGTGTCGGCCGGGTGCCGTGCGAGGGGATTTCGCGATCCCAACCGGGACCACTCCCTTTTCCCTACTGGGTCTCGACCCGGTTGGTGCCCCCGACTCGCCCCGTTTTCCACTCCGGGGCACGCCGCGGCGCAGGATATAAACCGTGCAGCATCCTCCAAAACAACGGTAGGGACCGCAGTCCCCTGCGGCCCGCATGGGATATTTGGCCGTGGAGATCGGGAGAACGGGAAGAAGGGGTGTCGTGTGTTGGGACTTGCCTATTATAGAGGAGTAGAGAGGAGGATAGCCCACCCCCTCAAACGGTTCCCCCCTGGCGGGGACGAATCCGGCCGCGTGGCGTCACGAACAGGCGGAATTCTCATGCCCATGAGAAAAGATTCTCGTGCCGATGAGAAAAAATTCCCCTGGGCACGAGATCGGATCGCCTGAAGACGTGAAATCGTCCGTTAGTTTACGTTTTCTTCTGAAATCAATCATGAAATAGGCAGATATCCCCTAAAAACCCGGGGTGCCCCGGGCGACTGCCCCTTTTTCGCCCGCCGGGAACGCCCGAAACGGGTGTTCAGATGCCTTGAAACGGTGATGCCGTTGCGCCGGAACGGTGATGCCGTTGCGCCGGAACGCCTATGCCGTTGCGCCGGAACCGCGATGCCGTTGCGCCGGAACGGGGTGGCCGTCTCGCCGATGGAGTAAACTCCGACGGGCGGCAAAAGGCTGCGCTGACGCCCCGCCCCAACTTTTGCCGCGAGGGAACCTATCATGTTCAACCGTGTAGAGAATGTAGATAATGTAGAGGGAGCGCGTCCTACCCGTCCCACCTGTCCTACCCGTCCTGGTTGTCCCGTCCCCACTGTCGCTCCTCGGAGTTTGCCAACCGTTGCGAATCCGGCACGCATTGTCAGGACAAATCGCGTCGCTTCCCGTTTCGGTCACTTGCCCGGGTAAATGTCCATACACCAGGAGTATTTACTTGGGGCAATTCACATTCGCGATTTTCCGGCGAAGAAAGGGGTGCCCGAAAGGCGGCGAATATGATATAATATCAGCGTTATGAACATTGTTATTCTGCTGGGCGCCCCGGGTTCGGGGAAAGGTACGGTCGCGGGCAAGCTCGCGTCCGAGAATGCGCATTTGAAACACGTCTCTTCCGGAGACCTCCTGCGGGGAGCCGTCGCCAAGGGGACGGAGGCCGGCAAGAAGGCCAAGGATTTCATGGAGGCCGGCAAGCTGGTCCCAGACGAACTGATCGCGACGATGATCAAGGATGTCGTGGCGGAGACGACGGGCGACGTGACGATGCTGCTGGACGGGTTCCCGCGCAATCTGGCGCAGGCGAAGATTCTCGAGGAGATGGGCGCCCCCGTCAAGGGTGCGGTGCTGATCGACGTGCCGGACGAAATCATCCAGGACCGCATCGCCGGCCGGCGCACGTGCCCGAAGTGCAAGGCGGGCTACCACGTGAAGAACCTGCCCCCGAAAGTCGCCGGCGTCTGCGACAAGTGCGGCGCGCAGCTCGTCGTCCGCAAGGACGACAACCCCGACACGGTCAAGGACCGTCTCGCCGTCTACCATTCCGAGACGGAACCCCTGATCGCCTTCTACCGCGACAAGAACCTCCTCAAGAAGATAGACGGCACGGCGGATATCGCCGACGTGGCCGCGGCATTTCTGAAGGCGATGGCGTGAAAGTCGACATCAAGACGAAAGCGGAGTTGGCGAAGATGCGCGAGGCCTGCCGGATGACGGCGGAAATCCGCGACATCTGCGCCGGCGCGGTCGCCCCGGGTGTGACGACGGGCGAGATCGACGATCTCGTCGTCGCCTACTGCAAGAAGCACAAGGTCGAGGCGAGTTTCTACCAGTACGAGGGCTTCCCCGGACACCTGTGCGTCTCGATCAACGACGAAATCATCCACGGCATCCCCAGCCATGACCGCGTCATCATGCCCGGCGACCTCGTGAAGACGGACGTCGGCATCCGCGCGCACGGCTTCAACGGCGACACATCCCGCACCGTGGCGCTCGGCGTGACGGACCCGGACATATTGCGGCTCGTGGAGACGACCAAGCGGTGCCTCAAGGCGGGCATCGAGGCGGCGGGCCCGGGCGTGCATCTCGGCGACGTCGGCTACGCGATACAGCGCGTGGCCGAGGCGGAAGGCTTCGGCATCGTCCGCGACTGGATCGGCCACGGCGTCGGGCGTACCGTGCATGAGGACCCGGAAGTGCCGAACTACGGCGTGCCGGGGACGAAGATGATCCTGCGTCCGGGCATGACGATCGCCATCGAGCCGATGATCACGATGACGAAGGCGGGCGAGCGGACGGAGGTCCTCGAAAACGACTGGACCGTCGTCACGCGCGACCGGTGCCTTTCGGCCCACTTTGAACACACCATCGCCATCACGGACGACGGTGCGGAGATTTTGACTTTGCCGGCGGACTATCCCTGAAGTCCCGAAGCCCGAAGGCGCTTAGGTCGAATGGCGGCTGATTGCTTCGAGATCGGATGGTTCGCCGGCAATTTTAACGCGTCGCGCTGATGTTCCCGGCGGAAGAGAAACTCGGCGAGATCCGCCGCGCGCTCGCGTCCAACCAGACCGTCGTCCTGACCGCGCCCCCCGGGAGCGGCAAGACGACGGCGATTCCCCCCGCCCTGCTGGACGAACCCTGGCTGGCCGGGCGCAAGATCGTCCTGCTCGAGCCGCGTCGCCTGGCCGCCCGCAACTGCGCGCAGTACATCGCCGCGCGGCGCGGCGAACCCGTCGGCGGCACGGTCGGCTATCGCGTGCGGCTGGAAAGCAAGGTTTCGCGCGCGACGCGTCTGGAGATCATCACCGAGGGGCTTTTGGCGCAACGCCTCCTCGCCGACCCCGAACTCGCCGACACGGGACTTGTCATATTCGACGAATTCCATGAACGCGCGCTCGCCTGCGACCTCGCCTTCGCCCTCGCCCTGGAGGTGCGCCGGGCTCTCCGGCCCGATCTGCGCCTCATGGTCATGTCCGCCACGCTGGACGCCGACGATGTCGCGCGCCATCTGGGGGACGCCGTCTCCGTCCATGCGGAAGGGCGCATGTACCCGGTCGAGACGCGCTATCTGGGCGAGACGTCCGTCGCCGCGGCGGTTTCGCGCGCAATGAAGGAGACGGACGGCGACATTCTGTGCTTTCTGCCGGGCGAGGGCGAGATTCGGCGGGCCCAGGCGGCGCTGGAAAACGTGCGGGAGGCGGACATCCTGCCGCTTTACGGCGCCCTGCCGAAGGCCGAACAGGATCGCGTTTTCGCCACTTCGCCGCGGCGCAAAGTCGTGCTGTCGACTTCCATCGCCGAGACTTCGCTCACGTTGCCGGGCATAACCTGCGTCATCGACACGGGGCTCATGCGCGTGCCGCGCTTTTCGCCGGCGACGGGCATGACGGGGCTTGCGACATTGCCGCTCACGGAAGACCGCGCCGAACAACGCCGCGGACGCGCCGGACGCGTCCGCCCGGGCGTCTGCTACCGGCTATGGGGGGCGGGCGAGAAGCGCCCCGCCCGCATGAACCCCGAAATACTGGAGGCCGACCTCTGCGGGCTCGTCCTCGCGAGCGCGGCCTGGGGAGCGGTCCGGCGGACGGACCTCCCGTGGATGACCCCGCCGCCCGCCGCCGCGTGGGACCGGTCGGCCGAACTCCTCGAGCGCCTGGGGGCGCTGGACTCGGCCGGGCGGCTCACGTCGCGCGGAACGCGCATGGCGCGCTTGCCGGTCCACCCGCGTCTTGCGAACATGCTTCTCGATTGGAAGCCGGGTTCGGCCGACCTGCAGAACGCGGCACTTCTCGCGGCCATCGTGGAAGAAGGCGGGCGCACGCCCGAGACGGACATCCGCCGCGTGCTGGACCTCGTGAAAGAGGCGCCGAACCGCCCCGACGCGCGGCGCATTTGGGCGCTCGCGGCCCGTTTCGGCGCGGCGCGGACGGCCCCGGCGGGCGCCGCCACCCGTCCGGAAGGCGTCCTCCTCGCGCGGGCCTACCCCGACCGCGTCGCCAAAAACCGCGGCAACGGAACCTTCCGGCTCGTCGGCGGACGCGGCGCTTTCCTGGATTCGACGGACGCCCTCGCCCGGGCGCCGTGGATCGTCTGCTGCACCTTGGACGACCGCCCCGGCGACGCCAAGATCTTCTCCGCCGCGCCCATCGACGAGGCGGACGTCGCACGTCTGTTCGCCGCCGACCAGACCGAGGAGACGGTCTGCGCGTGGGACAAACGCACCGAGCAGGTCGTCTCGGCCGTCCGCACACGCATCGGCGCCGTCGTCCTTTCGGAGCGGCCCGTACCGCCCCAGGCGGACGACGCGGCGTTCCGGGCGCGCCGGACCGCCGCGCTCATGGAAGGCGTCCGCCAGAAAGGCGTGGCGAATCTGCCGTGCTGGACGAAGGAGTCGCTCCAACTGGCCGCGCGGCTCCAGTTCCTGCACCGCGTGCTGGGGTGGCCCGAGCTTTCGGACGCGTCCCTTGTCGAGGCTCTGGCGGGTTTCGTCGACGGTTTGACCCGGTGGCGCGACCTCGCGCGCGTGAACATGACGGACGTGCTCGCCTATTGGCTGACCGCCCACGGCCATACGCGCCGGGAGCTGGACGCGCTCGCCCCCGCCCGCATGGAAGTCCCCAGCGGCAGCCATCTCGTCATCCACTACGAGGGAGACGAACCGACTGTGGAGGCGAAACTGCAGGAGTGCTTCGGGCTCATGGAAACGCCGCGCGTGGCGGACGGACGCGTCCCCGTGGTGATGACGCTCCTTTCCCCCGCCCAGCGTCCGGTGCAGATCACGAAAGATCTCGCCGGCTTCTGGCGCGAGGGCTACCGGCTTGTGCGCAAGGACATGCGCGGACGGTATCCGCGGCACTATTGGCCCGAGGATCCTTTCGCCGCGGTCGCCACGCGCCGGACGATCAAGAACAGGCTGCCTTTCGCGCCCTGACGGTGCCCGGGCCGCCCAGTCACTTGAGCGTGCAGGCGACGCATTTCACCCTGGGCGCGGCGTTTTCGACTCCGCCGCGCAGGGTCAGGGTGAACGCGAGCGGCGTGCCGGACGGGACCCGGTCCAGCGCCTCGGGCCAGGGGATCTCGATGACGTAGTAGTCCGTCGCGCTCGGTTGCAGCGGGCAGACCTCCTCCTCGCCCGCGGCGTTGCGCCACGCCACCTCGATGCTGTCGCCCAGGTCGGCGCGATACAGGATGTTGCGCCCGTACACGACGATTTTCGCGCCGCGGTCCAGCTCGAAGTTCTTGCTTTTCTGCGGGTTCGAATGGATGTGCGTGACGAGGATGCGCGATTCGGGGCGACTGTTCACGAACTTGAGATTCTCCTCGTTCAGCTTGCGCGCGAGCCCCCGCAGCGCCGTCACCTTCACCAGCGGCGCGACCGTCTTCGGGTCGTACGGACTGTTGACGCCGTCCACCCGGCCGCGCAAGATCGGCGTGAACTTGAGGAAATTGCCGATCCGCCGCGGCAGACCGTCCTCCGCTACCTTGTCCGCGAGCGTCTTGAGCGCCATCTCCACGATGAACGCGACCGTGTCCTCGCTCAAGTTGAGCGACAGTTCCTTCACGATTTCCCGGTAGACGGCGCGCTCGCTGCGCATCGGCTGCGGCTGCAACTGCAGGCGGAACCCCTTGGCCGCCCCGTTCGCCCGATAGGGCACCGTATCGTAGATCAAGTATCTCTTTTCCTTCATAAACCAACCTTTCCGCCCGGTTCGGGCCGCTTAAACAAGGCAAACTAAAGGCCTGGACGTCCGTCTCAAGCCGGCAAACAAAGCCTTCCATGCCGCTCTTTGATGAGGTGTAGTTTACCACAATCTATGCATCAAGTCAAGTGGAGACACCCAAACACCCGGGTGTTTGTATGTGAAACACCCGGTGTTTGCTAGTGAAACACCCGGGTGTTTGCTAGTGAAACACCCGGGTGTTTGATAGTGAAATACCCGGGTGTTTGTGTGTGAAACACCCGGGTGGTTGTGTGTGAAACACCCGGGTGGTTGATGATGAAATACCCGGGTGTTTTGATATGAAATACCGGGTGTTTGTGTACGAAACACCCGGGTGGTTGGCGTAATCCGGGTTGACACTGCCGGCAAGGGAGGCGGCCTCCGCGGCATTCGGAAGCGTCTGTACGGAATCGAAGTGGAGGCTCAAGCGGCGCATGCGAGCCTTTCAACCGCTCCGTTCAGGCCATTCAACCGACCCCGAGACTCTGTTTCCGCCTTCTTTCGGGGGGGTGCCGCGAAGTTTGCCCGGGGTTTCCCCGGTTTGTCAAACAGAAAGTGCACTGGCGAGAAACGGGGGGAGGTTGCCGGTTTGTCCAACACTGTGTACCTTGATGCGCCTCGACTTCTTTTTGGCGCGCCGGACAAGTTCGATGGTCCTTCCGCGCCCTTTCGGGACGCGATAGCGGATCTTGCCGTTCGGTAGATGGGTGGCATATTTGCGCGAATATCCCGTCGAGTGGCGGGTTTCGTCCAGTATTTTTCCTTTTGGACGAGTCGTTCGCTTCGGTATTCTTCGCGTTTGGGCGCGCTATGTTCCCGCGCCGTCCGTCGGGACGTTCCCGGTCTGCTCCTTGTTTTGCGCCGGGCCCGGCAATGGACAAACGGGCCCGCCCCCTGACATGTCCTTTTGAAAATCCGGTGCACGTTATCATGGCAAATCGCGAAAGGCTTCTATATGGGCATTTGCTTTGACAATCGACAGCGGAATGTGATATACTACTGACCATTCATGGATGAATGCCCATGGATATCGATCTTTGATATCGGCGGCCGCGCCTATAGGGAGTCAGCCGCCATCATCAAATGTGCGTAAGCGCATTTTTTGCTTCTACGGAAAACCGGAAATTTTCTATTCAGGAGGCAGAGAATGTGGCTGCGCAGGCTCGCATACAGGGGGCGCATTGTGCCCTCTCTCAGTATGCCCGCTCTGCGTGCCCGTTCTTTGGTATTTCCTGAATGGGCTCTTTCCGGTGCCTCTCGTAGAGATATCATGAACGAGGCACGCGCTTTTTTGCCGCCGCACGTCCTCGTCTGTCAAATAAGGTGGCTAGGAGCGAGCGGACGATGGCACGGCTTTTCGACAATGCGGATGAGAAGTTCGAAGAGGGGCTGCACGCGATTCTGACGAATGTCGGGGTCGAGAGGGCCGACTTCTGCACAGGGTACTTCAACCTGCGCGGCTGGCGATGCGTCGCGACGGATGTGGAAACCCTTCCCGGCGGCGATGTCTTCGAGGTAGACGGGAGGAGTCGCGAATCGTCCGTTCGGCGCATCTGTCGCCTCCTGATCGGCATGCACCGTCCGCCGGCGGAGATGATCCGCGAGATATACGGGCTTGACCCTTCGCGCGTCGATTTGGAGCACGCCCAGAGATGGCGGCGGCAAGTCGCGAACGACTTCCGCCGCCAGCTGACGCTCGGCGTGCCGACGGCGGCGGACGAGCAGACCTTGCGGACGCTCCGGCGGCAACTGGGCGAGGGCAAGGTGTGCGTGAAGCTCCACTTGCGGTATCCGCTCCATGCGAAGCTCTATCTGGCCTACCGTCCGACGGACGCCTCGAACCCGATCATGTCCATCATGGGGTCGAGCAATCTCACGCTCGGAGGGCTCGTCCGAAACGGCGAGCTGGACGCCGAGTTCGGGGACTACCATGACAATCAGCGGTATGCCGCGTGGTTCGACGCGCGATGGAACGACCGCTTCTCCATCGACATCACGTCCGACCTCATGGCCGTCCTTGACGAGGGCTGGGCGTCCGAGAACGGGCCGACGCCCTACGAGGTCTATCTGAAGATCATGTACCACCTCAGTCGCGAGGCGCGGCAAGGCGTGTCGGAATATCATCTGCCCGCGCCGTTCGACACGAAACTCCTAGACTTCCAGAAGACGGCGGTGAAGCTGGCCGTGCGGCATCTCGAAAAGCGCGGCGGTGCGATGATCGGCGACGTCGTGGGTCTCGGCAAGACGATCACGGCCTGCGCCGTCGCAAAGTTCTACGAGGAGACGCTGGGTGCCTCGACGCTCGTCATCTGTCCGCCGAACCTGACCGAAATGTGGAAGGAGTATGCGCGGCGGTACGATCTTAAGATGGGCGTCCGCTCGATTGCCGCGAGGTTCGATCCGTGCCGCGAACGCTACTACCGGCTTGTCATCGTCGACGAAAGCCACAACTTGCGAAATGGCGCGGGACAGCGGTATGCCGCGATCAAGGACTTGCTGGACTATCAGGACAACAAGGTGCTCCTCCTCACGGCGACGCCCTACAACAAGGATTTCACCGACCTCGCCAACCAACTGCGGCTCTTCGTCGATGCCGACGAGGACCTTGGCATCCGCCCCGAACGGCAGATCGAGGCTGAGGGGGGCGAACAGGGCTTCGCCGTCCAGCACAGCGACACGCCGCTTTCCTCGATCGGCGCCTTCGAGGCGAGCGTCCAGGCAGACGACTGGCGCGACCTGATGAAGCTCTACCTCGTGCGCCGGACGCGCACCTTCATCCGCCGCAACTACGCCAAGCGGGATGCGGAATCCGGGCGCGTCTACCTTGAAATGCATGACGGGACGCGCAACTACTTCCCCGACCGGGTGCCGAAGACGCTTGTCTTCAAGACCGCCCCCGGCGACATGTTCGAACGGCTCTATTGCGACGAGGTGGTCAAGGCGATGGGCGACCTCGCCCTGCCGCGCTATGGCCTGCAGAAGTACATAGACGAGCGCGCGTGTGCGGATGCGACGGAAGCGGAGAGGGAAATTCTGAAAAACCTTTCGCGCGCCGGACGGCGCATGATGGGCTTTTGCCGAAGCGGTTTCTACAAGCGGATGGATTCGAGCGGGCTTGCGTTCCTGATGACACTCCACCGGCACGTTGTGCGCAACGCGGCCTATCTTTACGCGATGAAGAACGGACGCGATCTCCCGCTGGGCGCCGGAACGGAAATCGGGGACTGCTTCGAGGAAGACGAGTCGCAGGAGTCCGTGCCGCTCGCGTTCTCGGTCGATCCGAAGGACTACGCGGAGAAAGGAAAGGAAACATACGACAAGACAGTCGCGGAAAATCCTCCGGGGCGCAGGTCGTCGGTGAAATGGATTTCGCCGCGGTTCTTCAAGCGTTCGCTGTCGGCGACCCTTCAGAGGGACAACAAAATCATCCTCGGCATCTTGGCGAAGTGCCGCGTGTGGAATCCCGCCGAGGACGAGAAGCTGCGTGCGCTTGAAGATCTTCTGGCGCATCGGCACGGGAACGACAAGGTTCTTGTTTTCACGCAGTATTCCGATACGGCCCGCTACCTTGCGGCGCAGCTTGCGAAACACGGAGTCGCGCACGTGGATCTGGTGGACGGCGACACGAACGACGTGGTGGAGCGCGTGAAGCGCTTTTCGCCGGTCTCGAACCATGTGTCGCCTCCCGTTTCACCGGAGCGGCAGACGCGCGTGCTGATCGCAACGGACGCGCTGTCCGAAGGCCAGAACCTTCAGGACGCGCACGTCGTCGTGAACTACGACCTGCCGTGGGCCATCATCCGTCTCATCCAGCGCGCGGGGCGCGTCGATCGCATCGGACAGAAGGCCGAGAAGGTCTACTGCTATTCTTTCTTTCCGCAGGAAGGCATCGACAAGGCGATCAATCTCCGCAAGAAGCTCAACGACCGCATCAACGCGAACGCCGAGACGGTTGGCTCGGACGAGGTCTTCTTCGAGGGCAACATCCAGAATCTGAAGGACATCTTCAACGAGAAGGCGGGCATTCTCGACGAGGCGGACGACGGCGAGGTCGATCTCGCCTCGCAAGCCTATCAGGTATGGGAGGCGGCAACCAAGGGCAATCCGTCCCTCCGCGAACGCATTCAGGGGCTGGCGGACGTCGTCTACGCGACGAAGCCATGCGGAGACGAGCCGCGGGGCGTCATCACCTATGCCCGGACGCGAAACGACAGCGACGTGCTGACGTGGCTCGACGCGGAGGGGAATGTCGTCTCGAAGTCTCCGACGCGCATCTTCAAGGCTCTGGCCTGCAAGGCGCAGACGCCGCGTCTCCAACCACTCACGAAGCACCACGAACTGGTCGCCCAGGCATTGCGCGATCTGCAGAACGCCCCGAACGCCGGCGTGGGCGTGCTGGGGTCGCATGCTTCGACCAGGTACAAGATCTTTACGATTCTTTCCACGCGACTCAGAGAGAATCCGATGCCGCTATTGGAACAGAATCTCAAGGCGACCGTCGATCTCGTCTACGCCTATCCGATGAAGGAGACGGCGAAGCACGAACTTGGGCGCATGCTCCAGAGGCGCGCGCCGGCGGAGGATATCATCCAGACTGTGCTGGAACTGCAGCGCAACGGCGATCTCTGCCTTGTGCCGGAGGACGATGGCGAATCGCCCGCGTCCGCCCGCATCATCTGCTCGATGGGCCATTCCCGGGAGAACTAGGACATGACACGAAACGAATTCCTCGGCTTTCTTCGGACGGGCGACTTTGCGGGCCTCTTCATCGAATGCGGCTGGGACAATCCTTCGACGCGGCATCCCGTTGCATTGGAGGTGAACGGGCGAACCTATTCGCTTTCGGAAGCGGCGCAGAAGAAGGGTTTCCGCGTGTATGTCTGCGAATGCGGGACGATTCCCGACTCGGCGGTGCGCCGCGCCCTTGACGCAAAGCTCGGAAAGTCGAGCCACGACAACTTCATCATCTACCGGGCGACGGGAGCGGGAGAGGACTTCCACCACCTGTGGTCGATTCCCGTGCGGAGCGTCGACCGCCGCCATCTCGTCACGGTGGAATACCAGACGGAAGAACAGGCGACCTTTCTCCTGGAGAAGGTCAACGCCATCTCCTTCGGATTCGACACGAATGAGGGCGTATCCATCGTGGACGTGGTGAACCGCGTGAACGCGGCGTTTCTCGTGAACGCCGACAAGGTGACGAAGGACTTCTATCGCGGCTTCCGCGTCCAGCACAAGGCGTTCGTGGCGGGCATCGAGAACCTGCCCGACGCGAACGAACGCGAATGGTACGCCTCGGTCATGCTGAACCGCCTCATGTTCTGCTACTTCATCCAGAAGAAGGGCTTCCTCGACAACGACACGGACTACCTCGGGAAGAGGCTCGCGGCGGTGCGGGCGCAACGCGGCACGGACACGTTCTATGCGTCGTTCTACAGGGACTTCCTGAAGCAGCTCTTCGGGGAAGGGCTGAACGCGCCGGCGGGCACGCGCTCCGCCGCGTTCAGGAAGAAGTATGGCATCATCCCTTATTTGAACGGCGGCATGTTCGCGAAGCATGAAATCGAGGAGAAGAACCCCGACCTTGATATCCCCGATGCCGTTTTCGAGAGCCTCTTCAGGTTCTTCGACCAGTGGCGGTGGCATCTCGACAGCCGTCTCACGGCGACGGGACGCGACATCAACCCCGACGTCCTCGGCTACATCTTCGAGCAGTACATCAACGACCGGGCGCAGATGGGCGCGTACTACACGAAGGAGGACATCACCGAGTACATCGGGCGCAACTGCATCGTGCCGTACCTCTTCGAGGCGGTGAAGAAAGCGGACGCGAAACCTTTCGCGGCGGACGGACCCGTGTGGCGGATCCTGAAGGACAATCCCGACCGCTACATCTTCGCGGCCGTCCGCAAGGGCGCGGAACTTCCCCTGCCGCCCGAAATCGAGAGGGGCGTGGATACGGCGAAGCCCGATCTGCGCAAGCGGCGGGCGGACTGGAACCGTCCGACACCCGAAAAGTACGCGCTCCCGACGGAAATCTGGCGCGAGACGGTGGCGCGGCGGCAGAGGTATGCGGAGATCAAGGCGAAGATCGAGAAAGGCGAGGTCGCCGACATCCACGACTTCATCACCTATAACCTCGACATCCGCCAGTTCGCCGAGGACGTGATCCGCAAAAGCGACGATTCGCGGTTCATCCTCCATTTCTACAATGCCCTGCGCGAGGTGACGGTCCTCGACCCGACCTGCGGATCGGGCGCATTCCTCTTCGCCGCGCTCAACATCCTCGAACCGCTCTACGAGGTGTGCCTCGACCGCATGGAGGAGATGAACGCGACGAATCCAAATCTCTTCAAGGCAGAACTGGCGGAGATCGCGGGCAAGTTCCGCTCGAACCGCAGGTACTTCGTCTACAAGAACATCATCCTGCGCAACCTCTACGGCGTGGACATCATGCACGAGGCGACGGAGATCGCCCGCCTGCGGCTCTTCCTCAAGATGGTGGCCGTCGTGGACGTGGACCGCCGCGACCCGAACCTCGGACTCGACCCGCTTCCCGACATCGACTTCAACATCCGCTGCGGCAACACGCTCGTCGGCTATGCGACGGAGAAGGAGATCCAGGACGGACTCGTCAACGGCGACATGTTCGCCTACGCCGAACTCAGGAAGAGGATCGAGGACGAGATGACCAAGGCGTCCGTCGCGTTCGACTACTTCCGCCGCGAACAGCTCAACCTGCTCGGCTCGCATGCCGACCTTATCAAGGCCAAGAAGGAGATCAACGAACGCCTCGCGGCGATCCGCGCTCTCCTCGATCAGCAGCTCTACGCGACGAATGGCGGCGGCAAGTCCTACGACCAGTGGCACAGGGACACCCAGCCGTTCAACTGGTACACCGAGTTCTACCCCGTCATGGCCCAGCGCGGCGGCTTCGACGTCATCATCGGCAACCCGCCGTATGTGGAATATACGAAGGTAAAAGAATATCGGATAAATGGGTGTAAGACCTTAAGTTGTGGTAATTTGTACGCATATGTCATTGAGCGAGTGGAGCAGTTGCTTGCGAGAGACGGCAAGACAGGAATGATTATTCCCCACTCCGCCATTTGTACTGATCGGATGGAATCGCTTTTTAACATCATCGTGAAACGAGGAGGTTGGTTCTCAACTTACGATACACGCCCAGATAAACTGTTTGACGGAGTGGATCAGCGTTTGTTGATTTACATTCTTGGATTTAATTCTGTTAAAACTACGAAATATAACAGATGGAATGCGGAATACAGGCCCTACCTGTTTAACACGCTTCAGTTTACGGATGGAATGATAGCCGATTTTACATCCCTCAGTAAGATATCGACCCCAGTTGAGCACAGTATTTTAAGAAAAGTTCATGAATGTCCGAGATTGGCAATGTTTTGTGGGAAGAATGGTCGACTTTTATATTATCATAGCGCCCCCAGGTATTTCATCCGGGCTACAAAACGAATGCCATATTTTTGGAATCAGAAGGAAGGTGAAAAACTGTCGGTCTCCATTAAGATATGTTCGTTCAAAGATGAGGATAGTGCAACCATTGGCTGTGCAATGTTAAATAGCTCACTATTCTATATGTGGTTTCTTGTGATGTCAGATTGCCGACACTTAAATGCGCGAGAAGTTGATAATTTTCCTTGCATCTCTCACATAGAACCAGATAGAAATGCGCTCCTAAGGTTATTTGATGAATTGATGAGTGATTATGAAAATCACAAAACACGCAAGGAAACCTATTACAAAGCAACAGGCAAGGTTGTTTATGATGAATACTATCCCAAGTATTCAAAATCCATCATCGATAAGATAGACGAACTCCTTGCCAAGCACTACGGCTTTACCGAAGAAGAACTCGACTTCATCATCAACTACGACATCAAGTATCGCATGGGGGATGAGTTGAAAGACTTTCAAATAAAAAGTTCACAATAATTAGGAAAACAATACGAAATTCATGTTGCCGATCCATTCTCACAAACTGTGAATATTTTGCTATACTATCCCCAAATCTGTGTGTAAAAGATAGGGAAACCTATGAGCATAGAAAACAATGAAGACCTGTATAATTTTCTCATGGAACGGCGTGAATCTTCCCGTGCACAATTATACTCTACGATTTTCAACGCTTATGTGGTTATTATATCAATCGTTGCACCACTTTCTTTGGCATTGAAGGATAATGTAGAATTTACGGCTGTTACGCTTTTGAGTGCGTTGCTGGGGGTAACAATGACAGGAATCCTAATCTGGTTTCCGTTGAAGCAATGTGATAAGGGTTTCCAACAACTGGCGCAGTCCATTAAAAGGCGTAAGATATCTTCAGGAATAAATGTTTCTGATGGTATTTTGATAAGAATTTGTAGGAGATGTTTCTGGTTGCCTCTCCTTGTGTCATTGGGGTTGCTTGTAGGAATTGTTGTAAAGCGGTGACTCTATATAATGATTCAGGGTTCGTATTGAAAATATTCGTTCTTATTATGTGTTTACCTCAGTTATAATGGCATGGAGGGTAAGTCCTTAGGTATGAATATTATCTTGGTCACAATTTTGGAAACTGTGCAATTGGCAATTACTGGCAATGAGGCGTTTCAGTTTTTTGTTGCACTAAGCGCTACTCTTGGAAATAGTGTAACAATAGACAATTCCAATCAGAAAGGCCACATACCCTTATTGTTTGTTAAAAAACAGCTGTCTTATTCTGAATTTAATAAATTTTGCGTTCAGTATTCATCGTCGGAATTGTGGCAATTTTATTCAAAAATAGGGAAGATAAAAGAAGGCTGTCATTATTTTCTGATACCAACAGACAACAATATTAGCGAAAATGTCAAACTGAAATTGAAACTTCAACTTATTGCTATGGATACGGGAAGATCGGTTGAGGAGTTGGAGAAGAGTTTTAATGATTATTCGAGTTGCGTCGTACCGCATTATGCTATTGTTGCTAGTTACAATGGAGGGGGCGAAATAACGAAAATAGGTCATTTAGAGAAAACGCAACGGATGTGCAGGTTTTGCGGTCGAACCGAATGCAATGGTGTAACATTTCGAAAGAAAGCTCATGCTATTTCTGAATTACTCGGAAATAAAGCAATTTTACTTTGTGATGAATGTGATGAATGCAATGGTGGAATACTGAATAAGATGGAGGATTCTCTTGCAACCTACTTCAAAGCCATCAGATCACTGGTAGGCGTATCTGGGAAGCATGGAATTCCTGCATGTAAACAAGATGCTGTAGAAATACGAAGCACCGGTGGGCGGCACGTTGGAATTACTATATCTAACAAAGACAGGGTGAAGTTCGAGCCTGTAGGTAAGGACGGAATGAGGGCAAGTTTCAAGGTAGAATGCGGGAAATATGTCCCTCAACATATCTATCGGTTATTATCAAAGTTTGCGATAAGCGTATTGCCTGATTCGGAGTTCGATTTCAAGAATTATGAAAGACTACGTAAATGGATTCTTGGGGAACAAATGTGCTTAACGCATTTTCCCTTAATCGCTGTTACAGTTGATGGCTCTAGACCGCCACAGTACCCTCAAATAACAATTTACAAGAGACAAGACCAAGGTGATAAGCGGTTGCCATTTTATTTAGTTGACTTTTATGCTGTGGCAAATCGCTTTATGTATGAGTTACCGTTCTTAGAAGAAGATTTAAAATTGACAAGTCGAGACAAATGGCGATATCTTTTTTCAACGATACCTTCTTTGGGCAAGATCGAGAATTGGAACTATGAGGATTTTAGCACTGATACAGAAATGACTCTTTCCAATAACATTGTATTCGAATCTAAGAATCGTAGGGGCGATAATGCTTAATCTGGGTGTACATTCATGATGGATGAGCCAATTTACTTAGGTGATATAACTCTTTTGAAGCGCGAGAAGGTCGGCTTTCTTGCATCGCGGCGTGTGCCGCCGGAGGCGGTGATGCGGAGTCTCGGCTGGGCGATGCGGATGCGAGATGGAGGAGTGTGCGTGATGAGCGGCTTTCAGAGTCTGCTTGAAAAGGAAGTCCTCAACATCCTCTTGAAGGGAACGTCGCCCCTCATTCTCGTCTTGGCGCGGCGGATGTGGGACGCGCGGCACATTCCCGCGCTCTTCCGCAAGCCGCTCGCCGAAGGGCGGCTTCTCGTCGTCTCGCCCGTCTCTCAATCCATCCGCCGCGTGGATGCCCGCTCCGCCGCCTTGCGCAACCGCTACATCCTCGACCGTGCCGACAGCCTTTTCCTCGGTGCGCTCGATCCAGACGGCTCGCTGAAGGACCTCTTGTCACCACCCTCGCATTTACATAAAAGCGAGCGTGGGGACAAGTTATGTTACGGTGTCGCGGCCGACGAGAGAACCGAAGGATGATATCCCATTTCTGCAGGCGCTTGATGCGCCTCGACTTCTTTTTGGCGCGACGGACAAGTTCGATGGTCCTTCCGCGCCCTTTCGGGACGCGATAGCGGATCTTGCCGTTCGGTAGATGGGTGGCATATTTGCGCGAATATCCCGTCGAGTGGCGGGTTTCGTCCAGTATTTTTCCTTTTGGACGAGTCGTTCGCTTCGGTATTCTTCGCGTTTGGGCGCGCTATGTTCCCGCGCCGTCCGTCGGGACGTTCCCGGTCTGCTCCTTGTTTTGCGCCGGGCCCGGCAATGGACAAACGGGCCCGCCCCCTGACATGTCCTTTTGAAAATCCGGTGCACGTTATCATGGCAAATCGCGCCGAGAGACTGTACCTTCTACCTATGTTGACGAAGAAGAGAGGATATGATAGAATAGGGTGAGAATATGTGAGATGAAGAGATTCTTGTCTAAAAGGGCAAAGAATCGAATCGAGGAACGAGAATCTATGAACGTGCTTGAAGACGATTTGGCCAAGGTCTACCGGCATTATTTCTGGGCGGCCTTCGGCTCGGCGCTGGCGACGAGCATCTACTCGGTGGTGGATGTCGTGGCGGTCGGTCGCTACCATGGTCCAATCGGCCTGGCGGCGATGGCGGTCATCGCCCCGGTCTGGAACATCATCCTTTCGCTGGCGCTGCTGTCCGGCATCGGCGGGTCCATTCTCTATGCGGTCCAACGCGGCAAACGCGCCGCGGTTCTGCCCGCCAACCGGTTTTTCGCCGCGTCGCTGATCGTAGCGGCGGTCTTCAGCGTCCTGATCATGGTCGCGCTCTTCTGCTTCGAGGAGCCCGTCCTGCGGTTTTTCGGGGCGGACGACAACCTCTTGCCCTTGGCCGCGCGGTATCTGCAGCCCGTCCGTTGCAGCGTCCCGCTCTTTCTGCTGGGCACCACGATCATGGCGTTTCTGCGCAACGACGGCAATCCGCGCCTGGCGATGTGCGCGATTCTCGCCGGCGGCGTCTTCAACGTTTTCGGCGACTGCTACTTTGTCTTTACGCGCGACATGGGCATCTTCGGGGCGGGGCTGGCGACCGTCCTGGGCGAGGCCATCGCCGTCGGCGTCATGCTGACGCACTTTCTCCTGCGCCGCAACACCCTGCGCATCGAATTGCCGCGCGCCCCGGCTCTGTTCGCGCGGCAGGTGGTCGTCGTCGGCTTCCCGGCGTTCTTCACGGACGTCTCGATGGGGCTTCTCACCATCGTCTTCAACCGGCAGATCATGCGCTATCTGGGCGAGGACGCGCTGGCCGTCTATGGCGTCGTCGTCACCATCGGAACCTTCGTCCAGTGCTGCGGCTACGGGGTCGGCCAGGCCGCCCAGCCGCTCCTTTCGGCGAACTTCGGCGCCGGCAACACGGACCGCATCCGCCAGACCGTCCGCTATTCCGTCGCGACGGCGCTCTTGCTCGCCCTGCTTTGGTGCGCGGCCGTCGGGCTTGTCCCGAACGCCTTCATGCGCGCCTTCACCCGTCCGACGCCCGCGCTCCTCGCGCTCGCCCCGGGCATTCTGCGCGTCTACTCGCTGGCTTTCTGGTTCCTGCCGCTCAACATCCTGTCGACCTACTGCTTCCAGTCGCTGTGCAGACCGCGCGCGGCGTTCGCCGTTTCCCTGGCGCGCGGCTTTCTCGTCCCCGTCGCCCTCCTCTGCACGTTGCCGGCGCTCTGGGGCGGCGCGGCGCTTTGGGCGGCGATCCCCCTGGCGGAGTTACTCGTCGCCGCCGCGATCGGGCTTTCCCTCCTGCGCCCGTCCCGCCCCGCCGGCGGCGTCTCCTAGCCAAATCGCCGCGTTTATGGTATAATGGAGACATGAAAGTACGGTGTTCGCATGGGCAAACGCTTCTCGAGTACGTGCTGGCGCTCGCATGCCTGCTCGGTCTCTTCGCCGCGGTGGGCGTGGTTGTCGCGGCGGCGAAGGCGAAGTCCGCGCGCACGGTGGAACTTGTCCGCGGAGAGTATCCCTGACGAACGCCGCGGTCACCAAAGCCAAGGAGTAAAGAAATGAAGAAAGCATTCAAGCAAGGCCAGACGATGGTCGAATACATCATCATCGTGGCGCTCATCGCCATCACGCTCATCGCCGTCTTCACCTATCTCAGCCGCGCCATCGGCCGCAAGGCCAGCGGCGCCGCGCAGGCGCTCTCCGAACAGGAAGGCGACACGGCGAAGGAAAAGGTCGAGGAAATAAACGAGGATTCGATCAAGCAGCTCGGCGAAGACTGATGCGCCGCGGGCAGGCGATGATCGAGACGGTTCTCGCCGTCATTGCCGTCACGGGCATTCTCTTGCTGGCGCTGCGCTTCTCGGACATGCTCGCCGCGCGCATCTTCCTGGACCATGCCGCGGCGCGCGGCGCGCGCGCACGGACGGTCGGGTTCAACAACTTCATGTGCCTCAAGTCCGCGCGCGCGGCGATGATTCCCGCCGCCGGCGCGCGCACATGGCCGACGGGGACGCACGGGGACGAAACCTGGCTCGTCCCCGACTATCTCGCGTCCGAGACCGCCGGCCACGCCCGCGGCATACTGGACTACGCACGCTGGGACACGACAGCGCTCACACTGGGCGAGGATGCGACAACGGTCCGCGCGTCCCTGCTCATGCGCACGGAAGACGGCTGGAATATGGACGGGAAAGCCGAAATCGAGGCGCACGCCCCCTTCTACATGGACTTCCAGGGCAGATAGACAGCAGGCATGGACATGAAAGCACGCCCCGGACAAGCCGCACTCTATCTCCTGCTGACGCTCGTCGCCGTCTGCGTGCTCGCGCTGACGAACGTGGACGCCTTCCTCGCCGTGCGCGCCAAGAACCGCCTGCAGAACGCGGGCGACGCCGCCGCGCTCGAGGCGGCGCGCGTGCAGGGACGGCTCCTGAACGAAATCGGACAACTCAATCTGGAACATATCCAGGCCGCCGTCCGCGGCGACGCCGCACGGTGCGAGGCGATCGTCCGGGAACAGCGGCGCCTCGCCTTGCTCGGCCCGTTCGACGCCCTGCGCGCGGCGGACGCGCTGGTCCGCACGAAGTACGGCCTGGCGCCGCGTGGCGAATTCGCCGACGCCCTCCGCCTGCACGTCTCCGACATCGCCGACAAATACGCCGGCGCCCTCGACGTCTACCCGCCTTCCTGGAACGGCGCCTGGGGCGAATATCTGCACGAGTGGCTCAACGTGGCGAGCGTGGGTCTCGCCGTGGGGGCGGACAACATCGAGTATTTCGACACGGCCGGCGGGCACCTCCTCTTCGACCGGGACTTCTACTACGCCATCGCCGCACAGAACTGGTGCTGGTTTCACTTCAACGCGATGGACGCTCTTCGGGATCTCGCCGGCCATGCGGCGTGGTCCGACCCGTTTGAGAACCTCTACCGCGAACCGAACTGCGCCAACTGCGAAATCTTCTCCCTGCACGTCGAACCGCGCCAGACGGCGCTCACGGACATCCTTTCGTTTGCGCAGATCCGCGCGGCGCTGGCGGACTGCGGGGACGGCTCCGTCCATATGGACGAGCTCGCTCCGCCTCCTCTGGTCACGAACGATTTGCAGGTCTGGTTCTGCCTGGACGACCGCCATTGGGGACGGTGGTTCGAGGGACGCCGCCTCGTGGACCGGCCGGGCGGGACGGACTTCCCGCTGGACGGCGAGATAAAGGAACCCTACAACGTGCGCGGCTGTTCGGCCGTGTGCCGCGTCCGCGGCGACGTGCCGGCGACGGCGCTCTCCGAGACCAACGCGCACACGTGGGTCGCCGCGGCGAAACCCTTCGGCAAACTCCCGGGCGACGAACCCGTCACGGCGGCGAATTTCTTCCTCCTGCCCGTTTTCACGGACGTGCGGCTCATTCCCGTGGACGCCGCAAACGGCGGCGACCGCGCGACGGCCGACTACGACTGGGTTCTGCACCAGCAGCGGCATCTGCCGCGCTATCTGCAAAGCGGCCCGTCCCCGGGCGCAAGCTGCTGGTATTGCCGCCAGCTCCAGACGTGGGAGCGCGAATCCTTCCATGCGCTCGGCGTGAATTGGTTGAAGTACAATGCCGCATCCTGCGTCCGCCCGATGGGCGGGACAAGCGCCGGCGGAGGGACGGGCCATGGACACTGACCGCCGCCGCGGACAGGCCCTCGTCGAACTCGCGCTCGGCATGTTCGCGCTCGCGCTCGTCTTCTCCGCCCTGTTCGCCTTCGCCGCCTATATCGTACAGTCGCTGGACGCCCAACGGGAGGTGCGCGCGAAAGCCGGAACGCGCGCCCTGAACGCAAGCGGAGCCGGCGTCTCCCATGCGGAAACGCGCGATGTGCCGGTGGACGAACTCGTCGAAAAACACATCTTCGGCAAACCCGCCATCAAAGTGGAAGAAAACGTCTATTTCCCTCCTCTAAGAATCGACAACGCAGAACCATGAAAACCAATCCATTCGCCGCGCGCCTGGACGCGTTCCGCTCCGCCTTGCGCGCACGCAAACTCCCTCTCGCCGCCGTCTGCGGCGAAGCCAACATCCGCGCTTTGACGGGGATCGCCTGCGACAACGCCATCCTTCTTGTGCGCGCAAAAAGCGAACCCGTCTTCTATACGGACTTCCGCTACGTGCCCATGGTGCATCGCACGGCGCCCTGGATGGCCGTCGAGGACATCGCGGCGTTCTCCGGCGCGTCCACGGTCTCGACGTGCCGCGCCGCCGGCTTCGAGTCGTCCATGCCGTATGCGCGCTGGCAACGCCTTGCGAAAGCCTTTCCGCGTGCGCAGTTCGCCGACATTCTGGACGACCTGTCCGCCCTGCGCGCCGTCAAGACGCCGGAGGAATGCGCCAGACTGCGCGCGGCGGAACGCCTGAACGACGAAATCTGGAGCGCGGCGAAAGCGCGTTTCCGTCCCGGCATGACAGAATTGGACATGGCGCGAATCATCCGCCATCTCATGATCGACCGCGGCGAAGGCGAAGCGTTCGAGACCATCGTCTGCATCGGCAAAAACGCCGCGGAATGCCACCACGTCCCGGACAAGACGGTCTGGAACGGCCGCGCGCCCATCCTCGTGGACATGGGCGTCAAGCTCGACGGCTACTGTTCGGACATGACGCGCAACATCGTTCCGCCGCGCCCGTCCAGACTCTATGCGCAGGTCTACAAACTCGTCCTGGAAGCGAACCTGCGCGCCATCGACGCGGCCAAACCGGGCATGACGACGGGGGAGCTGGACGCCGTCGCGCGCGACTTCCTGTCCGCGCACAACTTCGGCGCGGCTTTCGGACATGCCCTCGGGCATGGCGTCGGACTCGAGATCCACGAAGCCCCCACCGCGCGGAAAGGCGACAAAACGATATTGAGACCGGGCATGAGCTTGACGATCGAACCGGGCGTCTATCTGGAAGGCAATCTCGGCGTCCGCATCGAAGACCTTGTCCTCATTACGGAAACCGGCTGCGAAGTCCTCTCCCATAGCGACAAATAAGGCGCGGCGAGGCGAAATGCGCCGTGCAGACGGCCCCCCCCCCAAAAAAAAAACGAGAGCGGGTTCCCCCCCAGAGGTTGGAACCCGCCTTTCTTTTCCTTCGCGACAGAGCGCCGCGAATGCGACTTAAGCCTTCTTCGCGATCTCGACGAGCGTCTTGAAGCCCGACGGATCCTGAATCGCGATTTCGCTGAGCATCTTGCGGTTGATCGCGACGCCCGCCTTCGTCAAGCCGGCGATGAACTTCGAGTAGCTGATGCCCTCGAGACGCGTCGCCGCGTTGATGCGGGCAATCCAAAGCTGACGGAAGTTGCGCTTGGCGAGCTTGCGGTGCTCGGTCGCGAGGCGCATCGCGCGGTCGACAGCCTCCGTCGCCGTGCGGAAGAGTTTGGAGCGCGCACCATAAAAGCCCTTCGCCAGTTCAAGGCGGCGGCGGCGGCGTTCACGAGAAGCGGGTGCATTAGTTACACGCATGGTCTATATCTCCTTAATTGCCCTGCAACATGCGCTGCATGGTCTTTTCGACTGTATGATCCGTAACCGTCGTGCCGCGGAGATTGCGCTTGCGCGCACGCGACTTGTAGCCGTTCAAATGGCTCTTGCCGCCCTGCGAACGCAGAACCTTGCCCTTGGCCGACATTTTCATGCGCTTGACCGCGCACTTCTTCGTTTTCATCTTAGGCATTGTAGTATCCTTTTCTTTCCTTACCGTTCGGGCAGTCGGTTGATAGCCCGATCCAGACGGATAATCTGGTGGAGATAAGGGGAGTCGAACCCCTGACCTTCTCAATGCCATTGAGACGCTCTACCAACTGAGCTATATCCCCACGCGGGATTTCGAGTGCATAGTATATCATAATTTCGTGTGCGTCGTCAATAGCAAATTTGCGAGAAAAGCGTACCCTGTCGTGAGGCACCCGGGACAGGTCGTTCCGAGGGGTGGAGAGCGAAGGCGAAAAGGAGAAGGAACGGTCGAGAAAACGGGACAACTAGGACAGGTGGGACAATTAGGACGCCACCACCAAATCCTGCCCATCCTGTAAATCCTGTCTAAAACCCCTTCTCAAAGTTCTCCCGATCTCAACGGCCAATATCGATAGACCCCCATCCCCCATTCTACATTCTCTGCATTTTCTACACGGTTACCCCTCCCCTACCCCCTCCCTCTGCGTTCTCCGCGTCTCTGCGTGAGATGAATTTAGCCGTGTAGAGTTGTAGAATTGTAGATTAGGGGAGGGGGCCGAGGGTCTAACAAGTTTCAACTTTTAGACAGGATTTGCAGGATTGACAGGATTGGGGGACCTCTCGGCAAAAGTTGGAACGGAACGTTAGCGCAGCCTTTTGCCGCCCCTCGGAGTTTACTCCATCGGCGCAACGCAATCGCCGTTCCGGCGCAACGGGGTAGGCGTTCCGGCGCAACGGCATCGCGGTTCCGGCGCAACGGCATCGCGGTTCCGGCGCAACGCCATCACCGTTCCGGCGCAACGCCATCACCGTTTCAAGGCAATTGGGCCCCGTCTGGAGCGTGCCGGGCGGGCAAAACGAGGGCGGTCGCACGGGTCGCCCTGGATTCTTAGGGGATATCTGACTGTTTCATGATGTATTTCAAGCGAAAACGCAAACTAACGGACATTTTCGCGTCTGCAGGCGATCCGTTCTCGTGCCCATGAGAATTTTTTCTCATCGGCACGAGAATCTTTTCTCATGGGCATGAGAATTCCGTCTGTTCGTGACGCCGCGCGGCCGGATCCGCCCCCGCCATGGGGGATCGTTTGGGAAAGAGGGAGGGGGCTATCCTCCTCTCTACTCCTCTATAATAGGCAAGACCCGACACACAACACCCCTTCTTCCCATTCTCCCGATCTCCACGGCCAATTTATCCCCTGCGGGCCGCAGGGGACTGCGGTCCCTGCCGTTGTTCTGGAGGATGCTGCACGGTTTATATCCTGCGCCGCGGCCTGCTCGTCCTTCTCGACCGCCGTTCAAGGCGGTACTGCAGCGAGAAGATCGACGCGATCAACCAGGAGGAAATCATAAGGGCGCTCATGCGGCCGAAGAAGCGCCGCGATTGGCGGCAAAACCGCCGCCCAATACGACGCCGAATGCGCGGGGGCGGCATAAGAAAGGAAACGGCAAGGTGAAAGCAAACGGCCGACAGACCACCCTGCCGCGAATTCATTCGCGGCAGTCTTCGGGGTCAAAGGAAACCCCGTTCCCCTTGCGGGAGTTGGGGCAGAGCCCAGCATCGCCATCTCTTCGGACGCGTCCTGCGGTTCGTCGTGCAGGGACGCGTCCGCCAACGGGAAAAACGGAGCTCGGTCATGAGATGTGCGGATTGCCGCCAAGATCACCCGTAAGAATTTTCGCCGAGGGTCTCACACGCTTGCATTTCACGTCCATTTGACCGTGTAGCGTTGCAGAAATTACAGACGGGAGAATTAATTCCCTGGCGGGCGGCACTCTACGTTTTCTGCATATTCCCTACGGTTAATGTCTCTGCGCGGTCAATCTGCCGCGGGCGGACGGCTGCACCACGCGTGGATGCCGCGAGCAATGGCTTCGGCGATATAGCGGCGGCGCACGACATTCCAAATGGCGGCTTCGCCGGCCGGGGACGTGACAAAGTCGACTTCCACAAGGCAACTCGGAATCTCGGGATTGCGCGTCACGGCGAGATTGCCCTCCAAAACGCCCTTGTTGGGCATTTCGTCCTCGAGGGCGTCGTCCAGCGCGGCGGAAATGGCCGCGGCCAGGCCCTTGCCGATTTCGTTCCACGCGTAGACCGCCGCGTAGCGCGTGCGCCGGGGATCCTTGTCCAGCGGAGGGGCGTTGTGGTGGATGGAAATGAACGCGTCGGCCTTTTGTTCGTGGGCGATTTTCGGGCGATCGTAGAGCGGCACGGCGATGTCATTCTCACGCGTCAGGACGACGCGGTAGCCGCGCGCCTCGAGCGCCTTCTTCACCTCGCGGGCCGTGAGCAGATTGGCGTTCTTTTCGGGGAAGGCGTGGGGACTGAGCGCGCCGGTATCCGTCCCGCCGTGCCCGGGATCGAGGACGAGCGTGATTTCCGCCGCGGGCTTGCCGAAGGGGGGCGGCTGCGGCGCGTCGGCGGCATACGGCAGCTTCGTCCACTTTCGGGGCGGGGCGGGTTTCGCCGCGGGGGCGGCGGACGGCGCGGGCTTCGCGGCGACTTTCACGGTGAGATTCGTCTCGCCCGATTCCGCGCCCTGCCAGACGATGGGGATGACGTTGTTCGTCCCGGGGACGAGCGGCACGACCGTCGCCCAGGCGCCCGTGCGGTAGAGGTCCACGCGCTCGCCGGCGACTGTGACGTTCGTGATGCCGCGGGAGGCCGCGCCGATCACGTAGACGCGGTCCAACGCCGGCAGGCGGCGTCCCGCCTCGGGGAACGCGACCGTCACGGCCGCGAGAAGAAGCGCCCCCGCTATCATCAGGCGAGCGCTTTCACGAGAGCCGCGAAGAAATCGTCATACGACTCGAACGCCGCCAGATCCGGATTGTCCTTGCGGATGGCGTCCGTCGTGCGGAAGAGGAACCCCGCCTTGGACGCGCGGATCATCGCCAGGTCGTTGAAACTGTCGCCCGCGGCGATCGTCTCGCATCCGCAGCTTTGCAGGGCGCGCACGGTCGTCAGCTTGGACTGTGCGCAGCGCATGCGATAGCCGACGATCTTGCCGTCGGGCGAGACCTCCAGCGAATTGCAGAGGATCGTCGGCCAACCGAGCTTCTTCATCAGCGGCGCGGCGAATTCCGCAAAAGTGTCCGAGATGATGACGACCTGCGTCTTCTCGCGCAAAGCGTCCAGAAACGCCTTGGCGCCCGGCAGAGGGTCGATCGTCGCGATGACTTCCTGGATGCGCGCCAGACCCAGGCCGTGCTTCTCCAGAAGGTCGATGCGGTAGCGCATGAGCTTGTCGTAATCGGGCTCGTCGCGCGTGGTGCGCTTGAATTCCGGGATGCCCGTCGCTTCCGCGAATGCAATCCAGATTTCGGGCACGAGCACGCCTTCGAGATCGAGGCAAACGACATTCATCTTTGTATCTCCTTTGTCATGAGGGTTTGAGTTGTTCGGAAAGGGGCGGCACGGCGGCCGGGCGCGGAAGCGCCCCCAGTTCAACCAGCGCTTCGCCGGCGAGAAAGAGCGATCCGCAGACGAGCGCAGGGCCGCGCGTCGCGGCGAGCGCGTCGCGGAGCGACGGCAGGGCCTGCGCCACCATGCCCGCCGCGCGCAT